>Ga0256406_1003319_pt1 | contig 20181 bp, 15 predicted proteins | sample RumenRJG_03DNA_FD_185986 | JGI IMG/M metagenome (GOLD analysis project Ga0256406, IMG submission 185986) | Bovine rumen microbial communities from Lethbridge, Alberta, Canada - RJG_03 | ecosystem: Host-associated > Mammals > Digestive system > Stomach > Rumen | place: Canada: Alberta | collected... | reverse complement strand
ATGTTTTGCCGATATGACTTCCGTCATCGCTCTTTGCCGTCCTGGCCCTATGGCGTATATCCATACGTTTGCTCAGCGTAAGAAAGGCTTAGAGAAAGTCACTTATCGGGAGGAAAGGTTACGTCCGATCTTAGAGCCTACCTACGGCATCATGGTCTATCAGGAACAGATTATGAAGGTAGTACAGGTAGCGGCGAACTTCACCTTAGGCGAAGCGGACCTTTTCCGCCGTGCTATTTCCAAGAAGGATCTTTCGAAGATGGAAGCTTATAAAGAAAAGTTCCTGAAAGGATGTATTGCCAATAATATCTCGGAAGAAAATGCACAAGCGCTTTTTGAAGATATCGAGAAGTTTGCTTCCTATGGTTTCAATAAAGCACACGCTTATGCCTATGCGTTGATCACTTATACGCTGCTTTACGAAAAGACCTTCTTCCCCGAAGAATTCTATGGGGCATGTCTATCGGAAACGAATCTAGCTAACAGCAAGAGTAACTCCTTATTCCGAGAACTTTCCAGAAACGGTTATAAGTTAAAGAACCCTAGCCTCAATCAGTCTCTTGAGGATTCGGTTCTCTTCAACGGGAATAGGATTGTTCTTCCTTTCTCAGCGGTCAGCTCCTATTCCGATAAGGCGGTAAAGGTGATCTTAGAGAAAAGAAAACAAGGTCCCTTCACTTCCTTCTATGATTTTGTAAAACGTACTCCGGAACTAGGCGGAAGTGATAACCGCTATCTTCTCGCTCTGATCGATAGCGGAGCTTTCGATGCTTTGTCGAAGTCGAGAGTGGCGATGAAGAAGAATCTTCCGCTTTATTATTCTTATGCTCGCATGGGTTTCAAAGAAGAGAATCTTCCTCCTTTAACGGATGATGGGGAAGATATCGGAGAGATGCTCCTATTAGAAAAGCTTGCTCTAGGAAGAATCCTCTCGGTACCTTTGGAAAGAGTTGTATCCCAAGAGCATTACCGGACATTTATTGTTTCGGATACTTCGCTTCTCGAGCTCTCCCATACGATTACGATTGAAGATGCTTCTTCCCGTTATCGGTTGACTCTGACCAAAGGGGAGAAACCCGAGAAGTATTCCTTCGTTCTTGTTTCCCAGCAGGATCTTTACGATACGCATTCGACTTACTTATCCGAAAATTCCATACGGTTGCTCTTCCAAGAGAGAAAGGTAGTCAAACATGGTTAAAACCTATATTGTCGATGGTAACTCGTTACTGTTCCGTTCCTATTATTCGACCGCCTATACCGGGCAATTGATGTCCACCAGAGAAGGCATTCCAACGAATGCCATCTATGCTTTCCATAACCTCATCAAAAAGATAAAACAGGATCTCAAAGAAGGAGACCATCTCTTCGTCTCTTTCGATACCGGAAAACCGACTTTCCGCAAAAAGGAATTCGAAGAATATAAAGCTCAGCGTGCTCCTGCTCCTCAGGAACTGATTGCCCAGATGCCGATTGCGAGAGAAATGCTAGAGGCGATGGAAATCACCTGGGAAGAAAGAGAAGGATACGAAGGGGATGATCTTGCCGGATCGATGGCAAAGACCGCAGCCGAAAAAGGCGATAACGTCGTTCTTTTTACTTCCGATAAGGATTTCCTTCAGCTTCTGGATCTCTCTCCGAAGGTCACGGTCTGTTTCCTCAAGAAGGGTCTAAGCGAAACCATCGATTACACCAAAGACAACCTCAAGGAACTCTTCGGTCTTTATCCGAATCAGATCACCGATTTCAAAGGCATCGCCGGGGATCCGAGCGATAACTATAAAGGTATCAAGGGTGTCGGCGAAAAGACGACGATGAAGCTTCTGGACGCCTATCAGAATCTTGATGGCATCCTTGCCTATTGTCAGAAGAACCCTGGCCCGAAGATCAATCAGAAGATCTTAGCCGGAGAGAAAGATGCCCGTTTCTTCAAGGAACTGGCAACGATCGAAACGGGACTTGATATGAAGAAAGAATACGAAGATTCTTCTTATCGCCCGTATCTCAAGAGCAAGCTTCTTGCTTTCTATCAGAAATATCAGTTCTCCTCTTTTTTAAAAGCGATTGACCGCATGCCTGGTATCGTCGAAGATAGCAATCCTCAGATGTCCCTTTTCGATATGCCGGAAGAAGAGGAAAAAGAAGCCGAGAGGGATATTATCCATATTTCCTCTTTCTCTGAAATTCCGGAGAAAGTCTTAGCTTTCACTTATGATTCTTCCGAAGATAACGAAAACACCGCTAATCTTTATGCTTTTGCTTTTGCCACGGCTTCCCATAGCTATCTTTTACCTTTCAGCAAAGCCAAAGAAGATTCTTCCTTTGTCGCTTTCTTAAACGATAGTAAGAAAGATCTTGCTGTGTACGATATCAAAGGCCTTCAGGTGCTTCTTTCCCGCAACGGTTTCCCTAAGCTTCAGGGTGTTTCTTTTGATCTCCTTCTTGCTACTTATCTTCTCAATCCGGATTTCGGAAAGAACAGGGAAGATCTTTTTGCCGCGTATGGATTAAGTTTGGATATGGAGAAAAACGAAGCGGCTCAGGTCGCTTCCTATACTGCCGATTTACGTTCGAAATGCGAAGAGGAATTAGAGAAGAACGAAGAAACAAAGTTGTTTAAGGAAGTGGAGATGCCTTTAGCCGATATCTTAGCTGGTATGGAGATTGAAGGCTTCCCGATTGATAGAAAAACCTTAGATGAAATCGGAAAAGAATATTCGGGAATTCTGAAAGACCTCGAGCAGAAGATCTATGCTTTAGCCGGAAAGGAATTCAACATCAATTCGCCAAGGCAATTGGAAGAAGTTCTCTTTACGGATCTCGGTTTGCACCGCATCAAAGGCGAAAAAGGAACCGGTATCGATGTCTTAAAAGCGCATCAGGACGACCATCCGATCGTACCTCTTCTGATCGAGTACCGTATGTATGCAAAACTGGTCAATGGTTATACCACCGCTCTTCCTAATCATATCGGAGCGGATGGTAAAATCCATGCTATCTATAACCAGGCCCTCACTTCGACCGGAAGACTTTCCATGTCGGAACCGAACTTACAGAACATCTCTATCCGTTCCGAAGAAGGAAAGAACATCCGTAAAGCTTTCTTCTATCCGGATCATGAGTACTATATGCTCTCTCTGGATTACTCTCAGATTGAGTTACGGATGCTTGCCCATGTCGCCGATATCAAAGCCCTGAAAGAAATCTTCTTAGAAGGAAAAGATATTCATCGTTCTACTGCAAGCCGTGTCTTCCATGTTCCGTTTGATGATGTCACTCCGGAGATGCGAAGAAAAGCCAAAGCCGTCAACTTCGGTATTATCTACGGCATCTCCAGTTATGGCTTAGCTCAACAGCTCGATATCTCCCCGAAAGAAGCCGGAGAACTGATCCGTCAGTTCAAGGATACGTTTGAAGGTATCGATGCTTTCCAGAATGCCTGCATCGAAAAAGCCAGAAAAGATGGCTATGTCACGACCATTCTCAATCGTCGCAGATACCTCAAAGATATCAATTCCTCGAATCATGCTTTACGTTCCTTCTCGGAACGTGCGGCTACGAACTCTGTCATTCAGGGAAGCGCTGCCGACCTCATCAAGGTCGCTATGGTCAAATGCCAGAAAGCTTTGGAAGGATATAAAACGAAGATCATCCTTCAGATTCACGATGAACTTCTTTTCAAAGTTCCTAAGGATGAATTGGAGAAAGTATTACCGCTTTTGAAAGACTGCATGGACCATGCTCTTCCTCTATCCGTACCTCTTGAAGTCGATGGCAATGCTGCCTTCACTTGGTATGAGGCTCATTAAAAATGCCTGAACTTCCGGAAGTAGAAACCGTCAAGAAGATGTTAGAGCCCGACCTTGTCGGGAAGGTTTTCGCCCGGCCGAAAGTCTTTGTCAAAAGAGCAATCGGCAATCCTCTGGAAGATTATTGTTCCGGTGTAGAAGGAAGAAAAGTTCTTTCACTTTCCCGGAGAGGAAAATATCTTCTCCTTCATCTCGATGAAGATAAGAAGCTCCTTTTCCATTTCCGTATGGAAGGAAAACTCTATATCGTTTCCAAAGAACCGGAGCCAAGACATCTTTCTATCTATCTTCCTTTCCAAGGAGAACAAGGAGGACTTGCTTTCTTCGATACACGTAAATTCGGTATCAGCATTCTTTTAAACGAGAATGAGGATGGACCTCTTTCCAAACTCGGTCCGGAGCCTTGGGGAATCCAGAATTCAAGTTATCTCTATACACGTTTCCATCGCTCGGAGAAACCGATCAAAGAACTGCTTCTCGATCAGACATTGATTTCCGGTATCGGCAATATCTATGCCAATGAAATCCTTTTTGCTTCTTCGGTTTCTCCTTTTAAACCCGGTAAGAAAATAACGAAAGAAGAGGCCGAAAGAATCTTAGAGAATGCAAAGAAGATCTTAGCGGATGCTATCTCCCATCATGGTTCTACGATCCGCAGCTATCATCCTTCGGCGGATAGCGAAGGAGAATTCCAGAATATTCTGAAAGTATATGGAAAACAGGGAGAAGAATGCCCACGTTGTCATAAGACCAAGATTGAAAAACTCTTCCTTGGAGGAAGAGGAACCGAGTTCTGTCCGCACTGCCAACATACCGGAATTTCGTTAGGAATTACGGGAAAAATTGCCAGCGGAAAATCTCTGGCGACCAAGTATTTCGGGCAGTGTGGATTTGTCACTTTCTCCTGCGATGAAGAGGTTCATAAGCTTTATCAGGACGAAGCTTTCCTCAAAGTATTGAAAGCGAAGTTCCCTGTCATCTTCACTCCTGCTCTCGATAAAGGAAAAATTACTTCTCTGTTACAGAACGATTCTACTTTCCGCAGACGTTATGAGACTTTCCTTTATGCGAAGCTTCGGGAAAGAATCAACGATTTCCTGATTGCTAACGATGGCAAGAACAAAGCCTTGGAGATCCCTCTCCTTTTTGAAAGCCGCTTCGATAAATTGGTCACCTATAAAGTCGGGGTGGAGACAACAAGGCAGAAAGCCCATCTGAAAGAAAGAGGAGAAAAAGCAGACCGTGCCTCCTTCAATCGCCTCAACTCCTACGACAAACATCGTAATCAGCTCGATTTTATTCTTCATACCGACGGACCGAAGAAAGAACTCAAACGCCAGGTCAAAGAACTCATTGAAAAACTCGCCGACTCCGATTAGCCGACGAGTTTTTTCTCTCTTAGTTTTTATCGATCTTAGCGACGTATTCTTTCCATTCTTTCGAATGGTAGACATCTTTCTTATAGAGAGTAGGTTTCGGAAGACCGGCTTTTTTCGCAGCCTTACGGATCTTACGTCTCTCTTTTGCTGAAGAATAGAACATACGATGCTGTTTTTCATCTTCCTGATGGCGGGAGATTTCCAGCTTCATCATATCTTCGAGTTGGTCCGCTTTATCGTAAAGAGCAAACTTCTTTCCGTATTCGATGTACTTGACGGAAAGTTCTTTGACGACTTCCGGATGCTCGATGAAGTATTCGATGCGGTCACGTAAGTCGAGATAGTTTCCGGCTTTGAAAAGACAGCGTTTATCTAACGCGAAGTAATTGGTTGCGGAGTATTTGCTATCGGAGATGATTGGTACCTTTCCGCAGGTGAAGGCTTCGATACAGGCAATCGCTTCGGATTCGATATCGGAAGCATGGATATAAAGATCGGAGTAGTTGATGATATCGCGGACTTCTTTCTGAGTGACGAACTTGAAGATGGCAGGGTTCTTCAGATACTTCTTGGATAGGCGTTCGTACTGCTTCTTTCTCGGTCCCTGACCGCAGAAGATGAGCTGAATCTTATCGTTATATTTTGAATGACCTACCGCTTTGATGATGAGATCCTGTCTCTTTTCGCCGGAGAGTCTTCCCGTCATCATGATGATGTATTTGTCTTTTAATTCAGCGGGTTTTTCAACATCCATCTTCTCGAAGAAAGGAGAAACACCATTGGAGATGGCGTGGATATCGTTCCGGTAATGATGGACATACATGAGTCTTCTCATGTTCTGAGAAGGGGTATGGACGGTACGGGTATATTTGAAGGTCCAACGATAGAAAAGATGATAGATGAAAGAGTTGATCGGCTGGCATTTTCCTAAGTGGATATTATAGGAAATCGAATCCGGCTGAAGATGGAAAGCGTTGGTGACAGGGATATTCATCGCCTGAGCGACATGCATGACTTTCCTCTCAAGCGGGAAAGGGAGAAGGAGATGAACGACATCGCTTCCCTTGATGAAGTCGGCAATTGCCTTTTCATCGATATTACCGAAGGTGAAGCCGTTTGCTTCAATCAGTCCTTCAAAGACCGGTACGACAACTTTATGGCAGCGTAAGACCTTCACGCCGTCGATGATATCTCCTTGGATTTTATCCGGAACCCAGGCGATGACACGGACTTCGTTTCCGGCTTTGATCAAAGATGCCGCGGTACGCATTGCGGTGACGGTCGTTCCGTTATTTTTATCGCCGTAGATATCGATAGCCATTGTGATAACCATATTGTTTATTCCTCGCTTTTCTTATTGGATATCCATAAAGGAGTCAAAGCAAAACGATGCTGTTTCAGATGCAGATAGGAAGGTAAATCCAGTTCGTATTCATTAAGATACATCCTCTTATTCCTGTCGTGGGCGTATTTATCATCCCCGATCAGAGTGTAGCCGAGAGAATGAAGGGCTAGACGGATCTGATGCTGTCTACCGGTGAGAATCTCAATCCGGAGAGCCGTTCCAAAAGGAAGAGTGTGATCGGTAGTAACCAGAGTGATTGCTTCCTTTCCTTCTTTTGGATTCTTTGTCACTCTTACTAACCCAGAGCGCGGATCATAAGAAAGATACTGAACGACTTTCTTTTTAATTCCCAAAGGAAGCTTCTCTTTGACAACGGCTTCATAGTAACGCTTTACGGTGTGTTTAGCAAATTCGTCCTGAAGCACTTCCTTGAGAGGATAGTTCTTGGCAAAAAGAACAATGCCGGAAGTATCCTTGTCCAGACGGTGGACAATGAAGATACGTTCCCTATGGAGATTGGCATATTCTCTTACATAATGATAGAGATTATGTTCTTTATCTTTCTCGGTACCGATCGTCAAGAGACCACCTTTTTTCCATACGGCAAGAAGGTCTCTATCTTCGTATAGGAGAGTGAAGTTCCGTTCCGTTTTCATCGTGTGACCATTATAATAAAGAAAAGCAAAAAAGCCTATTGTTTTATCCTTTTAACCAAAGCGGAAAGGAACGATTATGGAGAAAAAAGAAGAGGACTTGACCGAACTTCTCAATTCCGGAACTCTTTACGATCCGAGACGGAACAGCATTGTCGATGTGCAGAATTCCTATCTTGTGAAGCTCTATGAATTCAATGCGACAATCCCGACCAAAGATGGGCTCAAACGGAGAGAAGAGCTTCTCCATGAGATGGCCGGAAGCTGTGGGGAAGGAACCTATATCGAACCGCCTCTCTATTCCAACTGGGGTTTAAAGCACGTCTTTATCGGTTCCCATGTCTATATGAATTTCCATACGACTTTAGTCGATGATGCCACTATCTATATCGGCGATCATACGATGTTCGGACCGAATGTCACCTTGGTGACCGCAAACCATGCGCTTTCTCCCCGTTTAAGAGAAAAACAGGCGGAATACAATAAACCGATCCATATCGGAAAAGATGTCTGGATCGGAGCAGGAGCAATCGTCTTACCAGGACTTACGATCGGCGATGGTGCTGTGATCGGAGCTGGCTCTGTTGTCACCCACGATGTTCCGAAGAATGCGATTGTGGTTGGAAATCCCGCCCATATTCTCCGCTATCTCAATGAGGACGATGAAGTCACCTATGATCACGGAAAGAAGATTCCGGAAGAGCTGCTGAAATAGAAAAACAAAAAGAACGAGCAGGGGTCTACGCGATTCCTGCTTTTCTCTCAGTTAGAAAAAATGCTCCTCTCCCCGAAGGGAGAAGAGCAAAGGCATCTATTATTCTTTGACAGTACCGAAGATACGGTCGCCGGCATCGCCAAGACCCGGGCAGATATAGGCGTTTTCGTTGAGCTGACGGTCAAGAGCACCGATGTAGAGCGGAATATCGGGGTTCGCTTCGCAGAAAGCTTTGACACCTTCCGGAGCGGCGATGATGCAGATGAAGTGAAGATGTTTCGCACCGTGCTGCTTTAAAAGCTTGATAGCATCGATTGAGGAACCGCCGGTGGCAAGCATCGGGTCGAGAACATAGACTTCCTTCTGATCGAGATGATCCGGAAGTTTGCAATAATATTCATGAGGCTCATGCGTGACTTCATCGCGGTATAAGCCGATATGTCCGACTTTGGCGGTCGGAACCAGTTCGGTCATACCATCGACCATACCCATACCGGCACGGAGAATCGGAACGAAGCAGAGGTGACTTCCTTCCACCATCGGCTGTTTGGTCTTTTCAATCGGGGTCTCGATCTCGACAAGGTGGGTCTTGACGTCCTTTAAGGCTTCATAACCTTCCATGACGGCAACTTCCTTGACGATCTGACGGAACTGGCTGGTCGGAGTGTTCTTGTCGCGAAGAATCGAAATCTTGTGTTTGAGAAGCGGGTGGTCGAGCAGAGTGACGTTCTTATACTGGCTGATATCCATTTTTTTGAGCCTCCATTGCTCGAGACTCCATTATATCGCAGGAGCGAAAATTACGGAAGCAAGTTGACAAACATAAGTGGGAAGGGTATACTTTCTCTTGCGAAAAAACGCAACTGAGAAAGAGAACTCCCGTTCTCGCCTGATTGGATTCTGTTCCTTTGGGCCAAATGCCAGTGAGCTATCGCGTAAGAAAACCACATCGGTTCACGTTATCTATCTCTTAGCGTGGGAAGATCGGTTTCCCTAGCGTGCTTCAATGGAATGAGTACGGGCTTCTCCTTCGGGAAAAGTCCTTTTTTCGTTCAGCATCTTAGACAGGAGGATATTGCTTATAAACAAGTATCAGGGAAATGGTGCATCGTTCCGTCCTCGTCGCTTCAACAATAACGATCGCGACTTGGTCAATGAAAGAATCCGCTTCAAGGAAGTTCTTTTGATCGGTCCGAACGGGGAGAGCTATGGTGTCCTTCCGATCCGTGTAGCTCAGCAGAAGTCGATCGACGCCGGTATGGATTTACTTTGCGTTTCACCGAACGCTCAGCCGCCGGTCTGCCGTATTGTCGACTATGGAAAGTACAAGTTCGAAAAGGACAAGAAAGCCAAAGAGGCGAAGAAGAACCAGAAGAAGACGGTCGTCAAGGAGATCCGCTTCACCGCTACCACGGATAAGCACGATCTGGAGACGAAAGCCAAGGCTACCATCAAGTTCCTCGAAGAGGGGAGCAAAGTCAAGGTCGCTGTCTTCATCAAAGGACGTATGATGCAAAGAATGGACATCGTCAAAGAGACGCTCAACACCTTCCTCGATATGGTCAAAGACTATGCAACTGCCGAGAAGGAGCCGGAGCTCTTAGGCAAAGACTACTTCGTCATGCTGAATCCGAAGTCGAAGAAATAGGAGGGCAAACATTATGCCGAAAATGAAGAGTAAACGTGGTGCCGTCAAGAGATTCAAGTTCACCGCTAGCGGTAAGGTCAAGAAGTGGAACCAGAACACGAGCCACCTCTCCCACAACAAGACCCACAAGATGATCCGTCACAACCGCAAGGCCAGATATCTCAATTCCCGCGAAGGAAGAAAGATGAAGGCTTTGATCAGCAAGTAAAGAGAGGTAAGAAACAATGAGAGTTAAACGTGGCACGGTCCGCAAGAATAACCGCAAGAGAATCTTAAAGAGAGTCGAAGGCTACTACGGAGCCAGACATAAGCTCTTCAAGACTGCCAAAGAAGCCAACATCAAGGCCGAACAGCATGCTTTCAACGGCCGTAAGGAAAGAAAGCAGGAGTTCCGTAAGCTCTGGATCCGCCGTATCTCGGCTGCCTGCAAGCTCAACGACATCTCCTATTCTCAGTTCATGCACGGCCTCAGCTTAGCGAATGTTCAGCTCAACCGTAAGATGCTCAGCGAAATCGCCGGCACCAATCCGGAAGAGTTCAAGAACTTAGTCGCTACCGCTAAGGATGCCTTAGCGAAGGCTTCGAAGTAATCACCTTCCTATTTGCTTATAGAGGACTGTTTCTCATCCGGAAAAGGAAAGAAGCAGTCCTTTTTCTTTGTCTGCCATAAGAAAAGCTCTGCCTTGCGACAGAGCTATCGGAGACTAGAATTCTTCGCTTTCTTCGAGTGTGATATGTTCGGCTTTGGTGTTCTTGATACAGTCATGAACCATCGTCTTATAGTCGAACTTGCTTTCTAACTCGGCGACCACATCATGGGAAGGATGGGTGACCGGATCCTTGAGCTGGAAGATTGTGCAGCAATCTTCATAAGGACGGATCGAGATATCGTAAGTGCCGATTTTCTTTGCTAAATCGATGATTTCGGTTTTATCGTAAGTGGCTAACGGACGGAAGAAAGGAAGAGTAGAGACTTCTTCGATGACCTTAAGACTATAAAGAGTCTGGGAAGCGACCTGTCCGATCGATTCGCCACCGGAGAGACATAAGTCGTTATGACGATAGGCGATACCTTCGGCGATGCGGATCATCATACGTCTCATGACGGTGACGCAGTAGCTCGGACCGGCGACTTCATAGATCTTTCTTTCTAAGTCTGTGAAGGGAACGACATAGAGCTTGATATCCGGCTGGATGCCATTGAGGACATGAAGAAGATCGTGGATTTTAGTGATGACCGCTTCCGAAGTATAAGGTGGAGCCGCAAAGTGGATGGCTTCGACTTTGACACCCCGCTTCATCATCAGATAAGCAGCGACCGGCGAATCGATGCCGCCGGAAAGGAGAGTCAGGGTCTTACCGGCAATCCCTAAAGGATAACCGCCCATACCTTTTTCCTTCGATGCGTAGACGAAAGCTCCTTCTAAGCGGATATAGACTTCGATCAGAAGTTCCGGATGATGGACATCGACTTTGCTATCCGGATTATGACGTAAGACGTAAGCACCGACCTGTCGGGAGACTTCATCGGAGTGGATAGGGAACTCCTTATCGGCTCTCTTGGTTTCAATTTTGAAGGTTTTCTTACCCTCTTCTTGATAAAGACGGGAAGCCTCGGCTCCGATACTATCGATGGTTCTTTCGACATTGCGGGCCAAAGCGAAAGAAGCGATTCCCGGAATCTTGGTGAGCTTGTCTGCGACATCCGCATACGGAGTACCGTTCAAAAGGATATAAGTATGGTCTTTGTGGACTTCGATCTTCAGCTGTCTGAAATCCTTCAGGGCGAACTGGATGTTCTTCCCTAAAAGGTGGATGAAGTCCATGATGTTTCTTCCCTTGGTTCCTAATTCCCCATAGAAGACGATGATCATATCGTTGGATTCCATAAGTTAACTCCTCTCTTTGATAGTGGCTAAGAGATTCTTCAGCACAGAGAGGAAAGTCTCCCCCTCGGCTAAAGTCTCTTGCCCGGAGAAAGATAGACGGATTGCATTCGATGCGATATCGATCGGATAACCGGCGTTCGCAAGAACACTGGAATATCCTTTTTCTCTTGCGTTACAGGCAGATTTGGTAGAGACGTAGATTCCTTCGTTCGATAAGGCTTCGGCGATGACCGAACCTTTATGCTTGGTCAAAGCGAAGTTGAGGATAAAAGGCGTTGCCGTTTCCGGTGAAGTGATGACGACCTCGTCGATTTCCTTAAGTCCCTTGCGGAGAAGCTGGTTGAGAGCAACCGCATTCTTTCTTCTTTCCGGATAGGTTTCTAAGGTGATGCGTAAAGCGGTCGCTAACGAACAATCCAGTCCTAAAGGAGTCGTTCCGGCACGGAGATGGAACTCCTGACTTCCACCGACAATCTGCGGATCGAGATTGACGTTGCTTTTCTTGATCAAGGCACCGCTTCCCTTCAGTCCGGCAATCTTATGACCGGAGAAAGTAAGAAGGTCGTAGCTATTCGGGTCAATCGGCTCTTTCCCGATAGCCTGCGTAGCATCGACATGTAAAACAGCTCCGTATTTATGGCAGAGATCATAGACTTCCTTGATCGGGAAGATATAGCCGACCTCATTATTGACGGCCATCACGGAGACTAAAGATGTCTTCTTGGCCTGAAGAGCTTTTTCTAACTCGGCGAGATCGAGCTTTCCTTCTTTATCGTAATCGAGACGGACAACCTCAAAACCTTCTTTTTCCATCGTATCGAAAACAACGCTGACGGAAGGATGTTCGGCTTTGGTGGTGATGATCTGTTTTGCCCAGGAGCGGTCGTGTTCACTGACTCCGCGGATCACGAGGTTATTGCCTTCGCTGGCACCGGAAGTGAAGATCACTTCTTCTGGTTTTACTGAAAGATAACGGGCGATCTGAGCTCTTGCTTTTTCGAGTTTATCGGAAGCTTCAAAACCTAATGCGTGATTAGCGGAAGCATTGGCAAAATAATCCTTTGACATCTTCACAAAGGTGTCGAGAGCCTGTTGGCACGGCGGTAAAGTAGCCGCGCAATCAAAATAGATATTTTCTTTCATACACAAACCTTCTTTTTAGACAGAAACACCGGTTCAGGCGTTAGCCTGACCGGTGATCTTGAACATTTCTTCGACCGATTTCGCTATCTGCTGAGCAGAAGTGAAATCGCCGGCGAGGAAGTCTTTCTCGGCTTCATCGAGTCTCGAAGCGGCATCGACATGCTCGAGACGGTAGATGTTGGCTTTGACGATTTCCTCTTCCGCTGCTTTGCAGGCTTTTTCGCTCTTGTTGACAGAATCGATGAAGGCACTGGTTTCGGAAGTGAAAGAGTTGTAACGGTTCTTCGCCGCGGTTACATCGATCGGACAGGTGAGGATGATCTTATCGATCTCTTCGATTTCGTTATAGAGACGGGCGAATTCTTTGGAGGTGGAGGCGGAATAGGAATTCAAAGCGATATCTTTGACTTTCCTTTCGGCTTCCTTGAGATGGAAGTAATAGGTGCGGATTCCTAAGAAGATCTCTTCGGAGGTCTTCTTCAGGCCGTTGATGTAGGCGACATAATCGTCCATGGTCTGTTTTGCCTTGCTCATCTCACTCTGCATCTCTTTCATCTTGCGGGTGATGACGACATAAGGTTTCCGTTCGGATGTATCGAGAGAAGAATCGAGTTGACGTTTGAGATAACCGATCCCTTCAATATCGCTCTTGAGATCGTTGAGGGAGGAAACTTTGGCCGGAGAGAGAATATAGGTCTTGCTGTTTTCCGGTAAGGCGTTCACTAAGGAAGCATAGCGGCGTTCAATCTCATAGGAAGAATCGGATAAGGAAGACTGGCTGTTGAGGTAGCTCGTCTTCGCATCTTTTTCTTCTTCGAATCTGGCGAGGATGTTGGTGATTTCATCCTGGATCCCGTTGATCTTCTCATAGCATCCGGTCGTATCAAGATAAATGAGCTGATCCTGAAGTTTCTTGACGGAGTTACGCATATCGGCAAGACGTGCGGGAACATTCATATCATCTAAAGCATAATCTTCTTTCAGCATCTCCTGATATTTTGCTTCGACATTATCGATATCACGGGGTAAGGCAGTATTGACGGAAGATTCGAGAATCGGAAGATCGTCCATGACTTTCAGAACGGCTTCCAGCAATTTAGAAAGATCGGCGAGTGTCTTCTTCGCCTGATTGAAATCGGCTTCATCGGAAAAGCGGTTGAAGGATTCGAAACCTTTTTCCGCTTCGGCCATGATCAATTCGAAACTGTGGTCGAGAGGTTTGAGTTCTTTGGCGTGTTCAGTGCGGAAATTGCAGACACGGCGATACTTCTCTTTGACGGCGACGGCGGCCGAATGGATATCGTTATCGTCCTGTAAGATAGCCGTCAAGTCCCCGCTGAAAGAACAGACGGATTTCTTGAATTCGTCCGTATCTTTGGCACAGGCATCCCGGTTGAGACGATAATCCTTATAGTTCTTCTGATCCACCTGACGGCGAAGCTTCTGAATCTCTTTTTCCAGCGTCGCATCTCTTTTCTGCATCAGCTCGTCATACTGCTTCTGCTTCTCGGTGTACATCTTCTGGAAATAGTCGTTGTTCTTTCCTAAGGTTCCGAGACGTTTCACCATCTTGTCGCAGTCATTGGTGAGCTGCGTATGATAGGTCGAATAGTCTTTTTCAAGAGCTTCGACACCGGTCTTGAAATGGCGGTTATAGAGAAGGATACCGAGGACGATACCGGCGGCCACAACAAAAACGGCGACAACGACAATCACTACGATGGCAGCTACGCTGATGCCACCGTCAAGAAAATAGGTTTTCGGCATTTCTGACCTCCTGAAAAGCACACCGGCTCAGAAAAGAGGAAGAGATTACTTCGTGGTCTCTCTCTTATTGAAGGTGGCTCTCATCTTGAACGTCTTCTGCTTGATCTTATCCGGTTCGTTGAGAAGCTTAGTGAGCATACGGACAGCGATCGAACCGACCTTGAACATATCCATGCTGAAGGACGAAATCTGCGGACGGACGATATAGGAATACTTTCCGCCGATCTCGGCAAGAATCTGAACATCTTCCGGAACTCTCAGACCGCTTTCTAACGCGGCGTTGAGGATGGCGGCGCCTAAAGAATCACGCGGAGCGACGAAATAACCGCTCTTATGGGTGCGGAAATATTCCTTCATACCGGCATAGACGATGCCGTAGGAATCGTTGAACTGAAGGGTTTGGATGTGCTTTCCGCTGACTTGACCGTATTCGAGAATCGAATCGCGGATATCATCGACCATCTTACCCTGGTTGACGATGTCTAAGACGGTGACATCATCGGCACCGGTCATCAGATGCTCTTTGACGACATCGAGAATCGGCTCCTTGAATTCGAGGTTGATCGAACCTAACGCATCGCCTTCCATATCGTGACCGATGACAATGAGCGGGATGTGGTAATTCTGGATCGAACGGATCTCATCGGTACCGAGAAGATCATCGTAGATGACCGCACCATCGACGTGGGATTTGATGAGGGATTCGATCATCTGAGCCGCATCTTCCTTGTTTCTGCGGGTGACAAAGATCGAGGTGATATAACCGCCGTAGATCTTCGCCATATCGATCATACCGTCGAGCATATTCGAGACATAGGAATAACCGGTCGAAGGGATCATGATACCTAAGTGGGTCGAACGGGAATTGGCTAAGCCCTGGGCTAATGCCGAAGGCTTATATCCTAAGCGGGAAATCGCATCTTCGACCGCTTTCTTCGTCTTTTCGGTGACGTTGGTATGTCCGTTGATGACACGGGAAACGGTCGCTAAGGACACGCCCGCAACCTTGGCCACCTCATAGATGGTGACACGGTCTTTGTACATTCGTTTGCTCTTGTTATCTTCCATAATTCAATCTCCTTACTGCCTGTTCCTTTGCTTGTCAGGCAAGCATTTTCCCTTTCATTATAGAGAGAGTAAAGCCCTTTTACAAACACTTTGTGAAAATATTTTCATAGGTATTCTCAGGTGTCAGAAAGTGTCGGAAAAAGAGAAAGTATTCCGACTTTTTTCCTGACTTCTGACCTTTTTTGTTATCTCTGCGTTATACTACTTGCGCTGCTTTTAAGGCCCTGTAGCTCAGCTGGATAGAGTACCTGACTTCGAATCAGAGGGTCAAGAGTTCGAATCTCTTCAGGGTCACCAAAAGAAAAAGAAGGAGCTTTGAGAATTCTTAGGAATTTCCTAGGAATCCTCGGCTCCTTTTTTCAATCGCTATTTCCGTTATAGGTGAGTTTTCCGATCAAGGCAAAACAATATCCGCCATGATGGGAACTCGAATTGGTATAGCCGCCTTGGAGAGTGAACTTATAGTTGCTCTCTCCGATTGCTACATTCTTATCGTAACTTGCTTCGACTAAGAAATAAGGATCTTCCGTGTTTTCAAAAGCGTTGTAGGTACGGGTGATGGTCCAATCCCCTTTGTTCTCTACTCTTTTCTGATACTGTTTGACAAGGGAGCTGAGATAAGAGCCTTTGATGCTTTGACGAATAAGAGGATATTCTAAGCGGAATGTCAAAGTAGTACCGGTTCCGCTAGAAAGCAGGGAAGCTTCGGAGTAGACATCTCCTAAGGTAGGAATGAGATCGATATTGGCTTCGCTTCCTAGTAGATTCTCTAAAGAAGTGTATTGGGAAGAGAAAAGCATATCTTTCCAAGTGAGATCGTCGCTGTTGCGGATTACATCTTCGGAAGTGAAGGCCGAAGTCGTGGTACCGATATCGGTAAAGGTCGTGGTGACTCTTTCGACACCATCAAAAGAAGTCGTGATGACACTATCTTCTTTGATTTCGATATCAAGGGATTCTGTTCCATATCCGGTCATGGACATCAGGTAATAGGTGGTCTTGGAATCTAAGAAGATATGCTTATATTTCTCATCCTGATAGGAGAGAACATAATGACCATTCTCGTTTTTGGTGAAGAAGACGGAAGAAAGCAGAGGATAGGTGGTAGGGGAAACGAATTTTTCTCCGTGGAGATAATAGCCTTTGCTTAAAGGGGTGACTTTCTCATTGATATCGTTATCGTAGAGAAGATATCCGCTTCCGATTCCCTGGTAGTAATCGCTCAGAGTGGAAGAATAGATATAAGGCATATAGAGAATCGATTGTAAAGTACAGGTCATGGTGAGCTTACGGGTCGGTTTATAGACTTCCTTTTCTCCGCTTTTATAGTAAAGTCCACAGTCATCGACTTCTTTGAAGTTCCCTTCGGCGATTTTCTGATAGGCGTTATCGAGTTCCGGATAGGTAGTTCCTTCAATCGGTTTTGCTTTCGGAACTTCTACAGAAGCTCCTTCTTCTAATACATTGAAGACATAAAGAGAAGAAGTGGTGACGTTAGAAGAAGTCGTTTCACTTTCAGCAAGAATTTTGGTGATTCGGTTCTCTTGGGTCAGGAAAAGAATCTGATTGAAAGGTTGAGAAGCATAGGAATCCGTCAAAGCAGAAAGGAAAGCTCTTGAAGCTTCTTTTTCGGTTTCTAGGCAGTTGCTGCTATCGAGGGAGTAAGCCGTATAAGAAGAATATTCTGTTTTCTCAATGGCATTGAGAGGAAGAAAAGCGAAGAGAGAACTGGAAAAACCGGAAGAAGCAAAAATCGGGTAGAAACTGTTTCCCTCTTCATCGCTCCAAGGGAAGCGGGTCTCATGGACAACGTTATCTAATCCTAGTTTAGCCTGTACCGCTAGAGGACTTCCGCTTTCATCCTGATATTTCGGATTGGTGGAAGGAATAATATTGAACTCTTCGGTTTCTTCTCCTCTTTCAAAAAGATCCACCATGGTTAAAGCTTTGTCCATGGAGAAAGAAGTAGGGTAGGTATTGTTTGCTTTCAATTTCGCTTCATAGGAGAAATAAGCAAACGAAGAAGGGGAAGCTAAAACGGATAGCGAAGTGACCGAACGGAAGCTTTCGTGATTGGCGTTTGTTCTTTTACGGAAGAGATATCCTTCTAAGGAATATCCTTCGGCAAGAGGGGTAAATAGTTTCTCAAGAGGGTTAACTTCCACAGAAGAAAAAGAAGAACCGCTTCCTTCCGGAGAGGAGATTTCCGGCGACGAAGTACTTCCTTCCGTTCCGGAACAGGAAGGAAGAATCAGAAAAAGAGAAAGAAGAGCAAGAATTTTCTTTTTCATCGGGAACGCCTCCTTTTTCTAGAAACGAAAAGGCCGGAAGTCTTCGTCTGCTTCCGGCCTAGCTTGTGTAAGATTACTTCAGCGAATTGGTGGTAGTGGTCGTAGTGACCGGAGTGCAGATAACCCGGTAGACCCAATAATAACCATACATTGAAGCATACGGGAAGACCTGAGCCTGTAAGGTGACTTCGGTATTGTTGATGGTGAGATGGTTCTTGTAATTCATGAGTAAGCCAGTCGAAGTGCTCTTAGCATCCATACTGAAAGCAGCGGTGCCATCGCTGAGTTTGACGGCTTCGAACTTCGTCTTCATGCTGGAAATCAGGGACGAAATATAGTCCTCGGTAAACATGTCATCTCTGCCTTCATAGAGAACGATGAAGCCAAAAGTCGGATCATCCTCACTCGCACTGAAGGCACCGAGAGTACCTTCGAAGAAGGATCCACCCATCGTCGGAAGATTGTTCAACATGAAGTCCTCGCCACCGACATTGGTGCATGCGTTAGAATAACTCGTGTCGCTGGAGAAAAGATCTTTCCAAGTGAGATCATCCGAGGTGGTCTTGACACCGGTAGCATCAAAACCATCGGTGGTCGTTCCGATAGCCGAATAATGGATATCGAACTCAGTCGTGAAAATATCGCCGGTTTTTAAGGCAACGCTTCCGGTGGTCTTCAGTTCGAAACCGCCTTCTTCGACCTTTACTGTGATTTCACTGACGGTGCTCTGGTTGAGAAGGAAGGTATCACCATAGGTGAAGTCCGTCGTATCGTAGGTGAGGATGATATCGGCATAATCACTCGCTTTGAAAACAAAGGAACCATCGGCCTGTTTGGTGAAGAAGTGGGCATCGAGATCAAACTTCGGAAGAGCGGTTCCGGAAGAAGAGGTGGCATAAGTGCCTTTCTCTCCATAAGTCTTGAGGTTATAGAGGTAGTTATTCTCCTGAAGAATGATATTTTGGTCGCTAACCGTAGCGGTCTTGCCGTTCTGGGTTACCGTAGAAGCATAAGTATAGGTAGAAGCCGTCTCCTTAGCCGTCCAGGCATAATTGTAGGTAGTACTGCTAGTGACATATTTCAGAGTCGCATTTTCGGTGTAGTTTCCGTTCTTCATCGACTGGAAGAGAGTGTCAAGAGCAGTATCCGGAGTGTTGGTCAGAGCTTCAGTGTTCTTGACGGAGACATCGGAACCGAAAGCCGTGACATTGAGATAGGAGTAGGCGGTATAGAGAATCTTCATCTCCTGTCCCATGAAGTTCATGACGATGGTGGTATCGGCATCGCCGATGAGCTTGGTGATCTTGGTACCATCGGTGACGACATAAATATCCTTCATTTCGACACCGAGGTCGCTTCCGAAGGAGAAATAGTTGAAAGCGACGCTGGCAGCCTTTAATGCTGCCGAAGTGGTATCTGTGATATTGAGAACATAGGCTTTCTCTTTGCTGGAAGTAGCGACCGTCTTATTGGTATCTTCAACGAAATCGCTGGCGTGCAAAGCAGAGAAGAGACCCGAAGAATAGGATTCGCTGAAAGCGACATAGGGTTCGGTATCGGTAGAGCCCTCTTCCTGAGCAGCCACATTCTCAACCGGAGTTTCAACGACAGTGTTATCAATCGAAAGAGAAGCTGAAACCGCGACCGGTTTGTTCGTCGAAGTCTTCAGAGTTGCCGAAGGAAGATAATTGGTACGGTCACCTAAGGCACCTTTCTGATACTTGAGGATTTCGGTGTTGAGGTTAGCGACCGAAAGTTCCTCTGCCGCGGTACGGTTAGGAAGCATAGAGGCAGCATAGGCGTTGAACCAATAACCGGCCTGAGTGCTTTTTCCATCAAGATATTCAAATTCAAAAGAGGCATCCAAGGCGGAACTGAGTCTCACCTTCGTAGCGGCATAGCCATCGAAACTGACACCCTGGGCAAGCGAGGCAAACATGCTATCGGTAAGAGTAATGTTGTCTTGCACGGACGAAGAAGAGGTTTTTCCCGAAGAAGTGGAATCGCTGATCGGAGCACTATTCGAAGCAGAAGTGCTTTTTTTCCCCTGATTACCGCAGGCAGTCAGCGTTAAAGCAGCGAGAACGAAGAGCAGAGCTTTGGTTTTTCTCATAAACGATATGTCTCCTTTATAAAGAATAATAAAAGTATAAACTTTACCTATTTATACAGGAAAAGAGGCACGGAAGAAGTTTTCGGATGAATTTACTTATTTTCCGATAGTTATCGCATTTTTGTTGAATACGTACCCCTTTTGTAAGCGGTTTACCCTTCCTAGGTTCCTTAAAGAAACCTTAAAAGGCACTGCCCTATAAGAGCAATGCCTTAGAAGTGGTTTCCGTTAACGGAAGAATTACTTACCCCAATCGTAAGTGATGACATCGGGTAAGAAGGAATTGGTGTGACCGCAGACCGGGCAGACAGCAGGAGCCTTCGGACCGATATGGACGTGACCGCAGACCTGGCACTTCCAAACG
>Ga0256406_1003318_pt1 | contig 20184 bp, 17 predicted proteins | sample RumenRJG_03DNA_FD_185986 | JGI IMG/M metagenome (GOLD analysis project Ga0256406, IMG submission 185986) | Bovine rumen microbial communities from Lethbridge, Alberta, Canada - RJG_03 | ecosystem: Host-associated > Mammals > Digestive system > Stomach > Rumen | place: Canada: Alberta | collected... | reverse complement strand
CCACATTCCGCCCTGTCCGGCTCAATAGCCCATCCATCCGCGGACCTTTCCAATCGCCTTGACAAACCGGTCCACCTCTTCCTCCGTATTATAGAAATACAGACTCGCTCTCGCCGTGGAGGATACGCCGAGGTGCTTCATCAGCGGCTGCGCACAATGATGTCCCGCGCGGATGCAGATGTGCTCCGAATCAAGAATCGACGCGACGTCATGGGGATGCACGCCCTCGATGTTGAAGGTGACAATGCCGCAGTGGCGGTCCGGATCCGGATTGCCGTACACCGTGACCTCCGGCAGCTCCGCGAGCTCTCCCATCAGGCGTCTCGTCAGCATCCTCTCCTGGTTCATGATGTCATCCCAGCCGATCTTTTTCAGATACCCGATGGCGGCTGCCAGGCCCACCGCGCCGAGTGCGTTCACGGTGCCGGCCTCAAACTTCTCTGGAACCGGCGCAAAGGTGGCGCTGTAGCGATCCACCGATTCAATCATCTCTCCGCCCGTCAGGAAGGGCGGCATATCATTCAGCAGGCCGATCCGGCCGTACAGAGCGCCGATTCCCATGGGTCCCATCAGCTTGTGGCCGGAGAAGGCGAAGAAATCCGCGCCGAGCTCTCTGACGTTTACCGGCATATGCGGCGTGCTCTGCGCGCCGTCGACCAGCACCACCGCGCCCTTGCTGTGGGCAAAATCCGCGATCTCCCGCACCGGGTTGGTGATGCCGAGCACATTGGAGACCTCTGCGAGCGCCACCAGTCTGGTGTGCTCCGTGATCTTCGCGGTGTACTCCTCCTTCGGGATCACGCCGTCCTGCCCGCATTCCAGATAGACCAGTTTTGCGCCGGTCTGTCTCGAGACCATCTGCCAGGGGAGGATATCGGAGTGATGCTCCATCACGGTGATCGCGATCTCATCCCCCTCCTTCAGATTTGCCAGCCCCCAGGAATATGCCACCAGATTGATGGACTCCGTGGTGTTCCGGGTGAAAATGATCTCACAGTCCCGCTCCGCGCCGATGAACTCCGCCACCGTGTGACGGGCATCTTCATAGGCCTCTGTCGCCCGCACGCTCCAATCGTAAAGCCCCCGGAGCGGATTAGCATTGCACTCGTCATTGAAGGCCCGCATCGCATCCATCACCTGGACCGGCCGCTGCGTGGTCGCCGCATTGTCAAAATATATCACATCATTATCACGAAAAATCGGGAAATCCTCTTGAAACCGCGCCATAATATCCTCTCTCCGCGTCTCTGTTCTGTCCTGCCACGGCAGTCTCAGACAGTCCTCTGAAGGAAGCTGCCGATCCGTTCCTGCACCGCACTGTCCGGAATCTCTCTTGTCACCGTGCCGATCCGGGCGTCCACCATCATCTCCTCGGCTGCCCGCTCATCGATGCCGCGCGTGCCAAAATAAAACAGGATATCGTCGGCAAGCCGCCCGATCGAGGAGCCATGCTGTCCCTCCACATCTTCCTCCTCGCAGAGGATCAGCGGCATGGACTTGTTTTCCGCATCCTCCGACAGCATCAGGACATTCTCATTCTCATGCCCGACCGAGCCCGCCGAGCCGTTCCGGAAATCAATCGTGCCGCGCCAGATTTTCCTTGCGCTGTCATACAGAACTCCGTCAAAACTCATGTCGGACTCCGTCTTTCTGCCGCGCTGAACCGCATTGTATGTGATATCAATGCTGCCCTTTCTCCTGGTCAGATAGGCGAGCCGGCTGGTGAAACGGGATTTATCCCCGATTTGTTCCACCTGCGCGCCAGCATATACATCCTCTCCGCCCAACTCCAGCTGATTGAAAATCAGCTCGGCTCCGGTGCCGAGGCTGGCGCCGAGATCATCGGCGTGAAGATACCCCTGCCCCAGCATCTGGACCTTGGAGAGATGAAGCCGCGCGCCATCCTCCAGAATCACCTTCGTGGAAATGCCGGCGAACCCGCCGGCCTCCGGCGCGGAGCTGTAATCCATGATCAGCGTGAGGGACGCATTCTTTCCCACATGAATCAGCTGCTGCGTCACCGCGCAGCTGCTGTCATAAAAGTCGACATGCCAGAGCACCGGTGCCTCCGGCCTTGCTCCCGCTGCGACCTCGAGAAGCTCCGTATCGAGTCCGAGTCCGGCGACAAATCCATCGTAATCTCCGCCAAGTCCGGTTGCAAAACGCTGCGCGTGATAAATCGGCAGCTTGCCTGCCACGATCTTCTCCGGCACCTGCTCGGGCGCCGCATCAAGAATCCTCTGCGCCTCATCCCTGCCGATCCGGCGGTGGCTCACGCCAGCCTCCAGACCCTCCTGTGCCGTATCGATGCCTGCCGCCTGACGGAGCAGATTATCCGCATCCCGGATGACACCATAATTCATCCCCAGCCGGTTCCATGTCAGATCCGGCAGTCTGTTCACTGTAATATTCATATTAATTCCTCGCTGAGGCAAACCCGCGAATGCGGTTTTGCCGAATGCGTCAGCACCGTTGCTGCTGTTTGAAAGTCCTGCATCAGCAGGACTTTCAAACCTATACCCCGTGCCGCGCTCAGCCGTTCTCCATCTCAAGGCGGATCAGATTGTTCATCTCAGCCGCATACTCCAGCGGAAGCTCCTTGCTGACCGGATTGGCAAATCCGGAAACAATCATGGCACGTGCCTCGGACTCAGAAATGCCGCGGCTCATGAGATAGAAGACCGCCTCGTCGCTGATGCGCCCGATTTTGGCTTCATGTCCGACATCCGCCTTATTGGTCTTCACTGTCATGGCAGGGATCGTATCGGAGCGGGACTTCGAATCCAGCATCAGCGATGCGCAGGACACAGAAGCTTTGGCATTCTCCGCGCTCTTTTCGATGACCACGGCACTGCGGTAGGTGCTGATGCCGCCGCTCTTCGAGATCGACTTCGTATCGATGAAGGAAGAGGTATCCTTCCCGATATGGATCATCTTCGCTCCGGTATCCAGATTCTGCCCCTTTCCGGCAAAGGTGATGCCGGTGAACTCGCAGTGCGAATGATCTCCCTTCAGTATGGTGGTCGGATACAGGTAGGAGACATGGGAGCCGAAGGATCCGGAGACCCACTCCATGCGTCCGCCCTCTTCCACCAGGGCGCGCTTCGTGTTCAGGTTGTACATGTTCTTGGACCAGTTCTCGATCGTGGAATAACGCAGTCTCGCATTCTTCTTGACATAAAGCTCCACGCATCCCGCATGCAGATTGGCCACGTTCCATTTCGGTGCAGAGCAGCCCTCGATAAAGTGCAGATCCGCGCCCTCGTCCACAATGATCAGCGTGTGCTCAAACTGACCGGCTCCCTTCGCATTCAGGCGGAAATAAGACTGCAGCGGGATCTCGACGTGAACACCCTTCGGGACATAGACGAAGGAGCCGCCGCTCCAGACCGCGCCGTGCAGCGCCGCAAACTTATGATCCGTCGGAGGTACCAGCTTCATGAAATATTCCTTCACCATGTCGGAATATTCCCCGGTGACCGCCTCCTCAAATCCGGTATAAACCACGCCCTGCTTCGCCACATCCTCCTGCAGGTTGTGATACACCAGCTCTGAATCGTACTGCGCGCCGACACCGGCGAGCGATTCCCGTTCTGCCTGCGGAATACCCAGCTTTTCAAAGGTATTCTTGATCTCGTCCGGAACCTCTTTCCAGTCGCCCTTCATGTCTGATTTTGACCGGACATAGGAGGAAATCCGATCCATATCGAGGCCTTCTATAGAAGGCCCCCAGTCCGGCACACTCATCTGATTGTAGAGATCGAGGCAGTGAAGCCGCCACTCCCGCATCCATGCGGGGTCATGCTTCTCGTCGGAAATCTGCCCGACGATATCCGCCGTCAGTCCCTCTTCCATGCGATAGAAGCCGTGGGACTCATCATCCTTGAAGTCGTAGAGACTCCGGTCGACTTCCTGTATCTTTGCTTTTGCCATAGTTTCTCCCGTGTTCCGCGTGCTGTATCGCACTCACTGCTTCTTTGCCGCAGCAGTCGCCGCCTCGAAGCGCTCAAATCCATGCTCATTGATATCGTCCACCAGCTCCGGTCCGCCGGTATATACCAGCCGCCCCTTCACCAGGACATGCGTGTAATCCACGCTCAGCGCCTCCAGAATGCGGGTGCTGTGCGTGATGACCAGAAGCGCTCCGCCTCTCTTCTTCTGATACTCCTCGATGCCCGCGGAAACAGTGCGGACCGCATCGACATCAAGACCGGAATCCGTTTCATCCAGAATGGCGAACTTCGGGCGCAGCATCAGAAGCTGCAGAATTTCCGCCTTTTTCTTTTCCCCGCCGGACAGTCCCACATTCAGATCCCGCTCTGCAAAGGAGGGATCCATGTGCAGCAGGCGCATCGTCTCCTCCAGTTCCTTCTGGAAGGCAAAAATTTTTACCGGCTTGCCTGTCTTCTGCCGCATCGCGCTGAGCAGGAAAGCGGACAGCGTCAGTCCAGGCACCTCGAGCGGTGTCTGGAAAGAAAGAAACATCCCTCTCTGCGCCCGCTTGTCCGCAGAAAGGCCTGTGATATCCTCTCCGTCGAAGACAATGCTTCCGCCCGTCACATGATAGGCAGGATTTCCCATCAGAGTATATCCGAGCGTGGACTTGCCTGCTCCGTTCGGTCCCATGAGCACATGTGTCTCCCCCGCGTTCACATCAAGAGATACCCCGTGAAGCAGCTCAGTGTCCTCCACGGAAACATTCAGATTCCTTACCTGAAGTAATTGTTCAGCCATTGCTGTTTCCTTTCCTGTAAATCGTTTCTGATTATTTCATCTGTTCGTTCTATGCCGTCTGTTCATATTATACCGTGCTATGCCCTATGCCATGCCATACCGTGCGGATTCCCGCACGCGCCAGCGTTCCAGTTCGGGCGCGGGCCCATTCGGACCTTTTTTCCTCCGGATCGGCAGCCGGTCAGATCGAGTAATCATTGCCGGCCATATCATCGACCTGGTCCAGTAAATCCGCCAGCGTGTAGCTGTCCACATAGTCGCTGATCACCTTGTCGAGTCCCTTCCAGAACGGAAGGACCTCGCACTCACAGGCGCGCGGGCAGAGATTGTCCGGATCGTCCAGGCAGGCCACCGGTGCCAGGGAGCCCTCCATGACACGCAAAATATCGCCCACCCGGTATTCTCCAGGGTCCCGCGCCAGCCGGTAGCCGCCGTTGTTGCCGCGCTGCGACCGGAGAAACCCCGCCTTGGTCAGGGAGGTCACGATTTGCTCCAGATATTTTACCGTAATTCCCTGCCTGGTGGAAATATCCTTGAGTGAAATGTATTCTCCAGTATTGTGCTGCCCGAGATCGAGCATCATGCGGAGCGCATAGCGCCCCTTCGTTGAAATCTTCATGCCTCACTCCATGCCGTATTCCGCGCGGCCCCGTGGGGAAACTGCCCGAACGGGCTTTCCCTCACAATCGCCGTGGGAAGTATGCTATCATAGTACCGATTTTATCCCTACTTATAGTGCAGTTTTGTTGCCGCCGCAACAGGGTTTCGTCATTTCCTATCTGCTTATGGGTATTTAAATTATACCGGATAAATAGGATTTGGCAAGAGAAATCATCAGTCAGATCAGTCAAATAAAAAGACAGCCGGATCATGAAGCCGATCACCCGGACAGACAAGGAAAGACAATATGACTGACATTATGCCATCAAATCAATCCTCCATGACGCCGGAGCAGGCCGCTCATGCGCGGCGCGGGATAGAGCGTCGGATGAGACGGGCCGCCGCCCTGGCCGCCGCGCAGGAAAAGCAGCGCCGCACAGACGAGCTTTTTATGCGCAAGGCCCTGGATCAGGCCCGGCGCGCCGCTGCCCTCGGCGAGGTGCCCATCGGCTGTGTCATCGTGAAGGACGGCCGGATCATCGCGCGCGCCTGTAACCGGCGCAACACAGATCACTCCGCCCTCTCCCATGCCGAGATCTCCGCCATCCGGAAGGCCTGCCGCAGGCTGGAGGACTGGCGCCTCACCGGCTGCACTCTGTATGTGACGCTCGAGCCCTGCCCGATGTGTGCCGGCGCCTGCGTTCAGTCCCGCATCGACCGGGTGGTGATCGGCGCTGCCAGCCCGAAATCGGGCTGCGGCGGTTCTCTGCTCAATCTCCTGCAGAATCCGGACTTCAATCATCGATGCGAGGTCACCGAGGGCATTCTGAAGGAAGAATGCAGCGGCATCCTCAGCACCTTTTTCCAGACGCTGCGAAACAATCGCCCCGTGTGACGGAAATCCACACTCATGCCAGGGCCGCCCTTCGCTTCGGGCTTTGGGCCGACAACCGGATCCCGTTTTACAATTGGAAAGTCAGGTATCACCGATTTGACACAGAAACAACCTTGCCTTTTTTCTACATTCTCTGACCGCAGCTCTGCTGACCTGTCCGGCATCTGGTCCTCCGGCGGTCTTTTTGATCTCTCCTGCTGCCGGCTCTGTCCGCGGGAATGCGGTGTGAACCGTGCCGCAGGACAGACCGGGTACTGCGGCGAGCCGGCTCGGCTCTATGCCGCCCGGGCAGCTCTGCTCCAGTGGGAAGAGCCGGTCATCACCGGTCCCTCCGGTTCCGGCGCCGTGTTTTTCTCCGGCTGCAACATGGGCTGCATTTTCTGTCAAAATTATGCCATCGCTCATGCCAGAGCCGGAAGGCCCATCTCTACCGGGCAGCTCGCGGACATTTTCCTGCGTCTCCAGGACGAGCAGCACGCCTCCAACATTAATCTGGTGACACCGTCCCACTATCTTCCCGCCCTTCTCCCCGCCCTTAAGGAGGCAAAATCGCATGGGCTCCACATTCCGATTGTCTACAATACCTCCGCATATGAAAAGCCGGAGGCGCTGCGCTGTCTGGAGGGGCTGGTGGATATCTATCTGCCGGATCTCAAGTACATTTCCTCCGATCTCTCTTCCAGGTATTCCCGTGCAGCGGATTATTTTGCCGTGGCCAGAGAGGCGATTGCAGAGATGGTGCGCCAGCAGCCGGTTCCCCTGTTTTCTGACGGTTCCCACTCCCTGGATGAAGCGGACGATGCCGACGATCCCGTCATGCTGAAGGGTGTGATTGTGCGCCACCTTGCCCTGCCCGGCGCCGCGGAGGACTCCCGCGCCGTGCTGCGGTACCTGCACGAGACCTACGGCAATCGGATTTTCATCAGCCTGATGAATCAGTATACTCCCATGCCGCAGGTGAAGGACGATCCGCTTCTATCCCGCCGTCTCACCGACGAGGAGTATGAGAACCTGATTGACTATGCGATCGCCATCGGCGTGGAAAACGGCTTCATTCAGGAGGGTCCCACCGCCTCGGAAAGCTTCATTCCAGTCTTCGACGGTACAGGCCTTCCCGGAGAACCCGTTGAGCAGGATACCAGCCGGGACGGCACCCTTTCCGATCCGTGAAGCAGCAGGCCCCAGCGTCTTCCCCGCCATCTCGTGTTCCGCACCAGGTGATGAACGGTCACCTACACGTCTCGTGCTCCACACCAGGTGATGAATGGTCGCCTACACGTCTCGTGCTCCGCACTAGGTGATGAACGGTCGCCAGAAGCCATGATGCAAGCCTGATGGCATCATGGCTCCTGGCGACCGTTTTCATAAAAGCGGCAGCGCGAAATCGCGCTGCCGCTTGCATTCCTTCTCCGGTTTGGGTATAGTATTCAACATCTGCCGTGCTTTCTATGCATGGTGGGGTCCTGATTGCAGTCCGCGGGCGGTTGTGTTGAAGTTTGGGTCTCGCGCAACGGACGTCTGTGAACCGTGTCAGATGGGGAACCAGGCAGCACTAAGCAGAAAGGTCATGTGCCGTGAGGAAGCCTGGCGGAGCCGCCGCTCCGGTACCGGATCAGGATCCTGCCATACACAGAACGACGGCTTTATTATTGTCTGCAGTTGTTTTCTGTTTTTTCTGCAGCTCTCTTGAGTACTAACACACTCTGCGAATACTCTTTGCTTACATCGGTACCCGTCTTTTTATTTCCGCACTTCCCCCGCCTCAATACTCTTCCTTCGTATCAAGATACTTCAGATAACTTGATACCATCAGGGAGATCTTGAAGGTCAGCGCGTCCTCAAAGTTGCGGATATCCAGTCCTGTCAGCTTCTCCAGCTTTTCTATGCGGTACACCAGCGTGTTGCGGTGAACAAACAGCTGGCGGCTGGTCTCCGAGACATTCAGATTGTTCTCAAAGAACGTATTGATCGTGATCAGCGTCTCCTCGTCGATTGACGAAATATCCACATCTCCGAAGATTTCATTCAGGAAAATCCGGCACAGATTGACCGGCAGCTGATAGATCAGCCGGCCGATGCCGAGCGCATTGTAAGAAATAACCCGCTTCTCGGCATAGAATATTTTGCCGACATCCATGGCCATCTTGGCTTCCTTGTAGGATTTTGACAGATCCTTGAGTTCCGTGACGATAGTACCGTAGGAAGCGCGCACCTTCAGCATCGCCTCCGTGTTCAGCATAGACACGGCGACCGTCGCAGCCTCCTCCACCGACGCATAATCGTCCGGCGCATTCACAGCTTTGATCAGAATGACGGAGCTTTCATCGACTGCCGTCAGATAATCACCGCCCTGCGCCGTATACAGACCGCTGAGCAGCTCCGATGCCGTGTTGTCCGTCTCCTCAGAATCCAGATCGGATTCGACGGAAATCTGAATGATCGCACGCGGCACCGAATTGTCTATATGAAGCTTCTTCGCCCTGTTGTAAATATCCACCAGCAGCAGATTATCCAGCAGCAGATTCTGGAAGAAATTATTGCGGTCATATTTTTCCTTGTATGCGACCAGAAGATTCTGAATCTCGCTGACTGCGATCCGCGACACCATCAGCGTATAATCGCTTTCTCCCGTCGCGGCGAGCACATAGGCCGCCTCGCCGTCCTCCTCAATTTTCATCAGGTAGCAGTTGCCGATGATCTGGCTGTCTACGGGCGTCGAGGCAAAACCAGTGATCAGCGCCTGGTCCGGTTCCTTCGCGCCACTGGTCAGCACGACCGGCGCGCCCGTCAGATCCGTCACGCAGAAATCGACTTTCGTGATATTCTTCAGTTCTTCAAGGCTGCTCTTCATTACCTGTGTCGGAATCATTCGTTTTGCCTCCTGATTGCCATTTCAGACAGCCATCCGCCCGGTGCTGCCTGCAATTTTCGCAAATTTGACTATATCATACCATATCCCGGCCTGATTTCTGTAACGAATTTGTCCCTAACAAGCTAAACTTGTTAGGGACAAAAAGGAGACGCCCGAAAGCGTCTCCTCCTCAATTCATGATATGGATGCCACGTCCGGCAAACAACCACGCCCGCATTTTGCATCAGCAGGTAAATGCGATGTTCACACCGGGATCAGTTGGCAATCGCCTGCTCCGTCTCCTTGTCGAAGATGTGCATCTTCTCCAGATCGAACGCGAACTTGATCGTATCGCCCGGGCGAGCCGTGGTGCGGGGATCGACACGAGCCGTGATCGGTGTGTCGCCCAGATCGAAGTACAGGAACACCTCAGCACCCAGAAGCTCGTAGACGTTGACCTTCGCCTCGAACACGCACTTGGAAGTAGCAAGGAACATTTCGGAATCGTCCACATTCTCCGGACGAATACCAAGAACGACATTCTTGCCGTTGTAGTTGCCGTCGATCAGCTTCTTGGCCTTTGCAGGCGGAACCGGAACATCCTTCGTGCCGTCGCCGGTCTTCACGGTCAGGAATGCATCCTGTCCCTGAATCTTGCAGACTGCATCGATAAAGTTCATCTGCGGAGAACCCATGAATCCTGCGACGAACAGGTTGCAAGGGCTGTCATACAGATGCTGCGGCGTATCGACCTGCTGAACCACGCCATCCTTCATGACGACGATTCTGGTGCCCAGGGTCATAGCCTCTGTCTGGTCATGGGTGACATAGATGATCGTGACGCCGAGTCTGCGGTGCAGCTTTGCGATCTCAGTTCTCATCTGAACACGGAGCTTTGCATCCAGGTTGGACAGCGGCTCATCCATCAGGAATACCTTGGGGTGACGGACAATTGCACGGCCCATGGCGACACGCTGTCTCTGACCGCCGGAAAGAGCCTTCGGCTTGCGGTCAAGCAGCTTCTCCAGATCAAGGATCTTGGCGGCCTCGCGGACCTGCTTGTCGATCTGATCCTTCGGCACCTTGCGGAGCTTAAGGCCGAATGCCATGTTATCATACACGGTCATGTGCGGATACAGAGCGTAGTTCTGGAAGACCATGGCGATATCTCTGTCCTTGGGCTCGACATCGTTCATCACCTTGCCATCGATCTTGAGGGTTCCGGATGTGATATCCTCCAGACCTGCGATCATACGAAGTGTGGTTGATTTTCCGCAGCCGGAAGGTCCGACGAAAATAATAAATTCCTTATCTGCAATTTCCAGGTTGAAATCCTTGACGGCCTTGAATCCATTCGGATATGTCTTGCAGATGTGTTCCAGAGATAAGCTTGCCATTCCTGATTCTCCTCCACTTGTAATAGTTTGCAGCAGATGCGCGGCTCCCCTGCCATTACTGGCTCCCGCGCATTTCTAACGCTGAGAAAAGTATAAAATAGCGCCAGAATGATTGCCATCACCGATTTCCACAAAGATTCTGCCGCCTTTGTGGGCAATCTTCTGTAAAAAGAAGCGGCCAGCCCTTTTCATCGGAATAATGCCGAAGGCTGACCGTTCTTTTTCGTCATGTTGCCTATTTTGTATTCTTTTCCTGTTCCTTCTCCAATTCCTGATCAATGGCGGCGCGCTGCGCCTCGATATCCTCCATGCTCAGGACAGAGGCACCTCCCACCGGAGGCTCCTCCGGCTGCGGCTCGTCGCGCAGCGCCTCCGGCATCGCATCCGGGTCTGCCGCCTCCTCCTTCGGCTCAAACCGCTGGAAGAACGGGCTGAAGAGTTTTGCCTGTCCATAAGCCGGCCCCGCCAGACCGAACATGATGAGGAGCGGCATCAGCTTATCTCCGGCAAAATACAGCAGAAGCAGCGGGATCAGAGACAGCCCGACCATGCCGAGCGTACGCGGGAACGCCGCCACGGTCATGATCATCGCATTCCGGATCGTGCCGCCGACGGTGTTAACGAACCGGGACTCCACCGGGAACACCCACAGGAAAATGCACCACAGCAGGAACAGCACCACCAGAATCAGGTAATTCATCCACGTCGGAAACAGGCTGTTCTTATCATGTAGCAGCATATAGATGTCGTAGAACGCGAAGACAAAAAACACCAGAAAAATCGCCCAGATGGCGACGGACTGTCCGAAATTGTCCCGGTACGATTTGAAGTAGCTCCGGATAATGTAGCTGTCCTCATTCCGGACCATCTTGAGGCTGATGTAGTACATGGCGGTCAGCGCCGGTCCGACCGGCAGGGCCGCCACAAACAGCGCCGCCATCACCAGCAGCCCCGGTGCCTGACCGAGCGAACCGATGCCGACGATCACCAGCACCAGCGGCACGAACGAAATCAACGTCAGAAGATTGACAATCATGACATCGGCGATGCGACCAAGCGCCTGCATCACCGGATTATCCAGATTAAACAGCTTATCCATTGAATTGTTTACTCCCTGCTTCCGCGGAATCCAGGCTCCGCATTGTTATTGGTATCATTGTATCCCACCCGGACAGACATCTACAGCCTTACGAATGTAAAGATTTTCTGAACTTTTCCCCAGGGTCCTCCGCCGCTGCTCGAAACAGACCGCGGAAGCTCCATACCTCTTTCAGCGCCATAGACCGGCAGCCAGAGCAGCTGCTGCGCTCCGTCCGTATCAGGCCCGGCAGCCGCAGCTTCGCTCAGAACGGCAGAAGTCCTTTTATTCTGGCAAACAGATTGTCAAAAAAGGCTCCCACCGCCTCCTTTGCCTTCTCCTGTGCCGTCTTTTTCACAGATTCCGCCGCCTCTCCGATCTTCTGGTCAGCGGCGCTCTTTGCGCTCTCCCCGGCTTCCGCAATCGACTGCTGCAGGGCCGATCCTGCGGCGCGGATGCCTTCTGCAGGGGAATCGTCCGCAGAGGATGCGGTCTGTCCATCCCCGGCGCCCTCCGCCGTCATCTCAGCGGTTCCGGATGGGTCCGTATCCGCTTCCGCCGCCTCCGTGCTGCCTGTGTCCCCCGATTCCGCGCCGGCGCCGGTATCTTCCCCGGGTTCTTCGCCGGTATGGCTTATCAGTTCCTGCACATCCGCCAGCACAGCGTCCGGCGTAATGCCCAGAGTCCGGAGACGGTCAAGTGCCTCGCGAAGATATGCCTTCTGCTGCTCCAGGGCTGCGGATTTGTCAGCCTTCCCTGCCGCACCCTGTCCCTGCTCCCGATCTACCGGGTTCGCGGAATCATCAGCTGTCTCCGCAGCATTCTGCGGCTGCTCCTGCTGTGCCGCCGCATCTGGGCCGCTCTCGTTCAGCTTCCGCAGGCCATCCAGCCCCTTCGCTCTGGCTGCGGCGGGCAGGGAAGCCGCCAGCAGCAGCGGCAGCAGAATGCCTGCTGCCGTGAAACGGATACGCCGCCCGGAAGCAGTTTGTCTGCCGGCCGCTGTTCGCTTTTTCCCTTCTTTTCTCTCTCGCATCGCCGCGGCTGCTCCCATCACACGCTTCGGATCATCACTGGGATGCCCGCGAAGCATGCTGCTTCATCCAATCCAGCAGATACTCATACGTTTCCAGACGATTGTCCTCGTTCAAAATTTCATGGCGGCATCCGTCCACCAGTTTCACCATAACATCCGTCATGCCCTCCTCCCGGGTAAAGCTGTCCGCAACGCTCTTCACCTGCTCCCCGTAACCGCCCACCGGGTCCTCGCTGCCGGAAATAAACAGCACCGGCAGGTCCTTCGGCATGCGGTCAAGGTTCTCCCTGACATACAGCCGCTGAATCAGCTCAAACATCGTCTCAAACCCGTTCAGCGTAAAGGTGTATCCGCAAAGCGGGTCCGCGATATACCGGCTGACATTCTCCCTGTTCACAGACAGCCAGTCAAACGGTGTCTCCGCTGCCGGGATGCGCTTGTTATAGCTGGAAAACGCGAGATGATCGATCATCCGGGCGATGTGATGGCTGCCGTAAATTTTCTCCTGGAATGCAGCCAGGCTGCCGGAAACATCCAGCACCTTTTTCGGCGTCATGCCTGTGCCCATGATGATGGCACCGTCGATGCCGCTGCCATACCGGAAGAGGTAATTGCGGGCGATGAAGGAACCCATACTGTGTCCCAGGATAAAATATGGAACCCCGGGATACTGGTCCTGTACCGTCTTTTTCAGCCGGTGTACATCGCGCACCACGACGGTCGCGGGATCCTGTTCACAGAAAAATCCGAGTTCCTCCGGCTTCTGCGCCGTCTTCCCATGTCCCAGATGGTCCTCGCCGCACACGAGGATATTCCGCTCCGTCAGCCACCGGGCGAACGGCTCATACCGTTCCACATACTCCGCCATCCCGTGAATGATCTGCAGAATCGTCGCTGGCTGGCTTTGCCCCGCTGCCACGCCGTCCGGTATCCATTTCACACAATGAACCGGTGTTTCCTTCCCGTCCCGGGAAGAAATCGTAAACTCCTCCTTCTTCATTCTGGTTCCCCCATTTCCAAAATGTTCCGTTTCTGCTTCCTGCCGGTCAGACCTCACACTCACATGAATTCTCCCGGCAGGTTCCCGTCCGGCGCACGCCCCCGCCGCCGGTCCTGTCTTATTCTTTCTTTTCTGTCTCTCAGGAAATACCGGCCCCATCCGGTATCTCCTGCCTGTCCACGGTCATGAGCGACACATTGCCGTCCGCGTCCTCTGCGCTGAGAATCATGCCCTCCGACTTCAGCCCCGCGAGCACAGCCGGCTTCAGATTCGTGATGACCATCACCTTCTTGCCGACCATTTTCTCCGGCTCATACCAGTGATGAAGCCCCGTGCAGATCTGACGCACTTCATTCCCGATCCTGACCTGGCAGCAGAGCAGCTTCTTACTCTTTTTCACCGCCTCGCACTGGATCACCGTGCCGACCTGAAACTGCAGCTTTGCAAAATCCTCAATGGAGACCTCCGGCTTTCCGCTGTCCTCAGCCGCATGGCCCGCTTCGTTCTTTCCTGCGCCGCTTCCGGCGCCGTCCGCTTCCGCGCCGCCGTGCTTTCCGACATCGGCTGCTTCCGCGCTGCCGCGCTTCCCGGTACCGGCAGCCGGCTCCGCCGCGCCGTCCTTCTTGGCGTCGCCCGCCCTGGCCGTGTTGATGCCGGCCGCCGCCAGATTGCGTCTTGCCTTCTCCTGGTGCTCCAGGAATTCCTTCTTCTGCTTCTCCTGAATCACCGCCGCCTTATCCAGAATTTCCTTCTTGTCAAGGCGCGCGAAGAGGATCTCCGGCTCCGCCGTCACCCGGCCGCCGTCCGGATACAGGCCGAACTGCCCGAGCGTATCAAACAGGCGCGGCGCCGTGCCAAGCTGCTTCTGAATCCGGTCCGCCGTCGTCGGCAGGAACGGTGCGAGCAGGGACGTCGCCATGCTGATGCCTTCTGTCAGGTTATAGAGAACCGTCGCGAGTCGGTCCTGTTTTGTCGGATCCTTCGCAAGATTCCAGGGCTCCGTCTCATCAATATATTTGTTGAGGCGCTTATAGACGGTGAAGATCTCTGTCAGAGCATCCGCCACGCGGAGCTCCTCCATATCCTCCTCCACCTTCGCATAAGCGCCGGTGCAGACTTCCTTCAGCTCCGCGTCGACCGGCTCGTCCGCATGGCGGTTCTCCACCACGCCGTCAAAATACTTGTTGCTCATGGAGACTGTGCGCTTCACCAGATTGCCAAGCACATTCGCCAGATCAGAGTTGGTCCGCTCGACCATCAGCTCCCATGTGATGACGCCGTCGTTCTCATAGGGCATTTCGTGCAGCACAAAATAACGGACCGCATCGAGCCCGAAAATGTCCACCAGATCATCCGCGTAGATGACATTTCCCTTGGACTTGCTCATCTTCTCGCCGCCCTGCAGCAGCCACGGGTGACCGAACACCTGCTTCGGCAGAGGCTCTCCCAGCGCCATCAGGAAGATGGGCCAGTAAATCGTGTGGAACCGGATGATATCCTTCCCGATCAGGTGAAGATCCGCAGGCCACTCCTTGTGATAGAGACTGCTGCTGTTTCCATCCGCGTCATATCCAATGCCTGTGATGTAGTTGCACAGTGCGTCAAGCCAGACATACACGACATGACCCGGATCAAAATCCACCGGGATCCCCCACTTGAAGCTCGTTCTCGACACACACAGGTCCTGCAGGCCGGGAAGCAGGAAATTATTCATCATCTCATTCCTGCGGGAGACCGGCTGGATAAACTCCGGGTGGGTGTTGATATAGTCGATGAGTTGCGGTGCATACTTGCTCATCCGGAAGAAATAGGCCTCCTCCTTCTCCGGATGCACCTCCCCGCCGCACACCGGGCACCGCCCGTCCGCGGTCAGCTGAGACTTCGTGTAGAAGGATTCGCACTCCGTGCAGTAAAGTCCGTCGTAATGTCCCTTGTAGATATCCCCCTGCTGATAAAGACGGCGAAAGATTTTCTGGATCTGAACCACATGGTCCTCATCCGTGGTGCGGATGAACCGGTCATAGCTCGTGCCCATCAGATCCCAGATGCGGCGGATCTCCGCGCTGGTCTTGTCTACAAACTCCTTCGGGCTCATGCCCTCCTCGATGGCACGCTGCTCGATCTTCTGCCCGTGCTCGTCGGATCCGGTCTGGAACCAGACATCATAACCGTCCGCGCGCTTATACCTTGCGATCGCATCCGCCAGAACCGCCTCGTAAGTGTTGCCGATGTGCGGCTTGCCGGAGGTATAGGCGATAGCTGTGGTGATATAGTATTTTCCCTTGCTCTGCATAGATCAGTTGTCCTTTCTGTGGAGCGGACGCTCATGCTGCGTCCGTTTCCACGGCACACGCTCCCCCTGCATCCCACAGAGTGCGTGCGGTAAAATCAGTATGTCAGCACCTCGCAGCCGTCCTCCGTGACGACGACCTGCACCTCGCGCTGTGCCGACGGCCTGCCGTCCCGGGTATAGATGCCCCAGCCGTCGCTGTCGTCCTGATAAATTTCATCCGTGCCTGCATTGACCATGGGCTCGATCGTGAAACACAGCCCGGGTACCATCAGCATTTCCGTGCCGGGCTTTGACACATAGCTGACGTATGGATCCTCATGGAATTCCAGACCGCAGCCGTGTCCGCCGATCTCCTTCACCACGCTGAATCCATTCTCCAGGGCGTGCTGATGCACCGCATTGCCCATGTCGCCGAGGAATGTCCACGGCTTCACCATGCGGATGCCGATGTCCACGCACTCGTTGGTGACCCGGACGAGCTTCTTCTTCTCGTCGTCGACCTCGCCGATGCAGAACATCCGCGACGAATCCGAGAAAAATCCGTTCAGAATCGTGCTGCAGTCCACGTTGACGATGTCGCCCTCCCGCAGGACCACCTTGTCCGACGGAATGCCGTGACAGACCTGCTCGTTGATGGAGGTGCACACACTCTTCGGATATCCCTCGTAGTGCAGATCCGCCGGAATGCCGCCCATCTTCACCGTCGTGTTGTAGACGATGTCGTCAATCTCCTGCGTCGTCATGCCCTCGTGTATCTTCTCCGCGATCTCATCGAGCACCGCGATATTGATCTTCGCACTCTCCCGGATACCCTGAATCTGGGCCGGCGTCTTGATCAGCGAGCGGTCCGGCACCTCCGCCCCCTGCATCTCGAATTCATGAATCTTCTCGTCAAAATCCATGTGGCAGTTCTTGTACTTTTTGCCGCTTCCGCACCAGCACGGTTCGTTGCGGTCCAGCTTCTTGTCTGTAAATCTGATCAAAATCTGTCCTTCCTGGAACAGCCCGGTTTTTCCCCTGCTCTGCCTTCCTTTTGCCGGGCGCATCCGGGACAAGTATACTGTTTCCCGGGATGCTCTGCAATGCCGCAAGGATCTCAGGCCTCTTCCCCGCGGAGCTTCTGAATGAAAAACCGGGTGTTCTCTTCCACATTGCCGTGGTATACCGCTGACCCCGCCACGATGACGTTGGCGCCCGCACGGAGAATCGTTCCGATATTGTCCCGGGTCACACCGCCGTCGATCTCAATGTCTATGTTCCTTCCTCTGCGGGTCATCAGCTCCCTCGCCTCCCGGATCTTCGGCAGCATATCCGCGATGAACTTCTGCCCGCCAAAGCCCGGCTCGACCGTCATGACAAGCAGCATGTCGATCCGGTCCAGATAGGGAATCACCTGTGCGATGGGTGTGGACGGCTTGAGCGCGATGCCCGCCTTCTTCCCGCTCTCCTGAATCGCCGCGATCACCGCGCCGGGATCGGACGCCGCCTCGATGTGAAACGTGATCATATCCGCGCCGCAGTCCGCGATGGTGCGGACAAACCGGATCGGATCCGTCACCATCAGATGAACGTCCAGAAACAGGTCCGTCCCCTTCCGGATACTGCGGATCTCCGGCATGCCGAGCGAAATCTGCGGCACAAAGGTTCCGTCCATCACATCGACATGCACCCAGCGGGCGCCGCCCTGCTTGGTCTCCGCGATCTGTTCTCCGAGGCAGGTAAAATCTGCTGCCAGAATGGATGGCGATAGAATATTCATATTACATTGCACCTCTTATCCCACGCGCTGTGCTGCCGGTTGCGGCAGCTGCCTTTTGCTGTATCCGTCATGTCAATGCCCCAAACAGATTTGTGCAGGGTCTCTCACCAAATATACCGCACGCCCGCTTCAAATCGGGCAGGGCAGATGAAATCTGCCCTGCCCAATACAGCTCGCCGCCTTTACAGAAAGGACCTGCAGAAAATCTCCCGCAGGCCCATCATCCCGGGAAAGTCCCGGAGCTTACCCTCTGACGAATGCGGCGACGCTCTTCGCGATGCCCTCGCCGTCCAGTCCGTACTTGTGAATCAGTTCCGCGGCAGTGCCGGACTCACCGAAGCGGTCACGCACACCGATGCGGGTCATTCTTGTCGGGCATTCCTCCGACAGCACCTCGGCAACCGCACCGCCGAGACCGCCGATGATGCTGTGTTCCTCCGCCGTGACGACCTTGCCGGTCTTGGCAGCGGATGCAACCAGCAGGTCCCGGTCGATCGGCTTGATGGTGCAGATATTGATGATCTCCGCGCTGATGCCCTCGCTCTCCAGAATCTTCGCCGCATCGATGGCCGCCGCCACGCAGATGCCAGTGGCGACGATGGTGACATCTCTGCCTTCCTTCACCAGCTGCCCCCTGCCGATCTCAAACTTCATATCCGGATCGTTGAACACCGGAACCGCATAGCGCCCGAAGCGCATATAGACAGGTCCCTCGTAGGCCGCCGCCGCGCGCACGCACGCTCTGGCCTCGACATCATCAGACGGAGACAGGACCACCATGCCCGGAATCACGCGCATCAGCGCGATGTCCTCGAGACACTGGTGTGAGGCACCATCCTCGCCCACCGTAATGCCGGCATGCGTGGCACCGATTTTGACATTGAGGTGCGGATATCCGATTGAATTGCGGACCTGCTCGTAGGCCCTGCCCGCCGCAAACATCGCGAACGTGGAGGCGAACGGAATCTTTCCGGTCGTAGCAAGTCCGGCTGCGACCGCCATCATATTGCCCTCGGCGATCCCGCAGTCATAGAAGCGGTCCGGGTATTTTGCCGCAAAATATTCTGTTCTGGTAGATGCCTTGAGGTCCGCGTCCAGCACCACGATCTGCGGATATTCCGCGCCGAGCTCCTCCAGAGCGTGGCCGTAGCTCTCACGGGTTGCAATCTTCTTTACGTCTGCCATCACTCTGCCTCCTTTGCAAGCGCCTCGTCAATTCGGGCCAGGTCCGCCATCGCCGTCTGATACTGCTCGTCGTTCGGCGCCTTGCCGTGCCATCCGGCCTGATTCTCCATGTAGGAGACGCCCTTGCCCTTCACGGTCGAGGCAATGATGCAGGTCGGCACGCCCTTCGTCTCGCGGGCCTCGCGGAAGGCTGCGCGGATCTCATCAAAATCATGTCCGTTGATCTTGATGACATGGAAATGGAACGCCTCGAACTTTTTGTCGATCGGCTTCGGGCTGTTGACATCATCGATATTGCCGTCGATCTGCAGATTGTTGTTGTCCACGATCACACAGAGATTGTCGAGATGCTTGTCTCCGGCGAACATGGCCGCCTCCCAGACCTCGCCCTCCTCCAGCTCTCCGTCGCCGAGCAGGGTGTAGGTGCGGTACGAGCGGCCGTCAATTTTGGCAGACAGCGCCATGCCGCAGGCCGCCGAGATGCCCTGGCCGAGCGAGCCGGAGCTCATATCGATGCCGGGCAGATACTGCATGGACGGATGCCCCTGCAGCCGGGAGCCAAGATGGCGGAAGGTCTTCAACTCTTCCACCGGGAAATACCCGCGATTTGCCATCGCCGCATAGAGCGCCGGGCAGGTGTGTCCCTTGGAGAGCACGAACCGGTCCCGGTCCGGATCCTTCGGATTCTTCGGGTCGATATGCATTTCCTCAAAGAACAGGAACGTGTCGATGTCCGCCGCGGACAGCGATCCGCCCGGATGCCCGGCTTTTGCATAATACACAGCGTTGATGATGCCCTTTCGGACCTCATTCGCAGTTTTCCTGAGTTCCAGATTGTCCACTGTGAAATCCTCCTTCAAAGGATGCGTCGGCCGCGCTCCGCAACGTTCCCCGCCGCCTGCCGAAGCGATATCTGCCAGCTCATCTGACTTTAATAAACATAGTTTATCAAAGATTCGTGCTCATGGCGATAGTGATTTTGCTGTTTTCGCCAGTTTTTTCAGTGTTTCTTCTGTCCATAATAGGCATTGGCGCCGTGTTTGCGGTAATAATGCTTGTCCTGCAGATCCTGCGGCGCCGGCTCAACCTTCGGGTTGATCAGCTCCGTGCGGTACGCCATCTTTGCAACCTCCTCGAGCACGACCGCGCTGTGGACCGCATCCACCGGACCGCTTCCCCAGCAGAAGGGGCCGTGGTTCTTGCAGAGGCAGGCAGGAACCGCTGCCGGGTCCTTCCCCAGACGCTCAAATTCGCTGATGATGAGGCGCCCCGTGTTCTCCTCATAGGCCTCCTCGATCTCTTCCTTTGTCAGGCAGCGCAGACACGGGATTGCTCCATAATAATAGTCCGCGTGCGTCG
>Ga0256406_1003317_pt1 | contig 20197 bp, 9 predicted proteins | sample RumenRJG_03DNA_FD_185986 | JGI IMG/M metagenome (GOLD analysis project Ga0256406, IMG submission 185986) | Bovine rumen microbial communities from Lethbridge, Alberta, Canada - RJG_03 | ecosystem: Host-associated > Mammals > Digestive system > Stomach > Rumen | place: Canada: Alberta | collected... | reverse complement strand
GGTGGCCGGCACCAGGCCGGCCACTACACTGCTACCAAGGTTGCATACCTCCACGGACTTTATCCGCTGCGCCGATGTCCGAATAATGTTAATATTGTTAAGATACATAGCAAACTGACTTGTTTTCGTTACTTTTGCATGCATTAAGACAATTACGCATATCGGGATGAACGCAATAAGTGATTTCTTCGAAGCCTTTGGGCAATTGCTGTGGGGATGGCCGATGATCATTCTGCTGCTCGGCACCCATCTCTACCTGTCGGTACGCCTGCGCTTTCCGCAGCGCAAAATCTTCACCGCCATCCGGCTGTCGGTGAGCCACGACAAAGGTGCCACGGGCGACGTGTCGCAGTTCGGCGCCTTGGCCACAGCGCTGGCCGCCACCATCGGAACGGGCAACATCATCGGCGTGGCTACGGCTATCTCGTTAGGCGGTCCCGGTGCCGTGTTGTGGTGCTGGCTGACGGGTGTCTTCGGCATTGCGACGAAATACAGCGAGGGCCTGTTGGCCATCAAATACCGCGTGAAGATGCCGTCGGGCAAGATGCTCGGCGGTCCGATGTACTCGCTCGAGCGCGGCCTGCACTGCAAATGGCTCGCCGTGCTGTTTGCCCTCTTCACCGCCGTGGCCGCCTTCGGCATCGGCAACACCGTGCAGGCCAACGCCATCGCCACCGTGATGCACGACTCTTTCGGCATCTCGCCGTGGATTATCGGCGTCATCATCGCTGCCCTCACCGCCGTCGTCATCATCGGTGGCGTGAAGAGCATTGCCCGCGTCTGTGGACTCTTAGTGCCGCTCATGGCCCTGTTCTATGTTGTCGGCTGCCTCTATATTCTTTGCGTCAACTCCGCTTTCGTCTGGCCGGCCATCCGACTCATCTGCATCTCGGCCTTCGACCCCGCGGCTGTCGGCGGCGGCTTTGCCGGCGGATCGGTGATGCTCGCGGCGCGCTACGGCATCGCCCGCGGCTTGTTCTCCAATGAGTCCGGCCTCGGATCGGCGCCCATCGTGGCGGCTGCGGCGCAGACGCGCAACCCCGTGCGTCAGGCATTGGTATCGTCGTCGGGCACCTTCTGGGATACCGTCGTCATCTGCGCCATCACCGGCATCGTCGTGGTGAGCAGCATCCTGGCTTACCCCGACATCACCTATACCGACGGCGGCACACTCACCAATGCCGCCTTCTCCAAGATACCCGTCGTCGGCCGCCCGGTGCTGACGCTCGGTCTGGTGACGTTCGCCTTCAGCACCATCCTCGGCTGGAGCTACTACGGTGAGCGCGCCGTGGAGTATCTCAAGGGCAACCGCTGGACCATGGCCTACCGCATGCTGTACATCATCGCCCTGTTCATTGGCAGCGTTGCCAACCTGAATATGGTGTGGAACATCGCCGACTGCTTCAATGCCCTCATGGCCATCCCTAACCTCCTCAGCCTCCTGCTGCTCAGTGGCGTGCTGGTCAAAGAGACCAACAAATACCTTTGGAACGGCCATCTCGACGCCGTGGCCGATGAGGATGCCGGGGAATGCCGGGGAATGAGGTGAGGCGGCAGTTATCCGGAATTGTCGTAAAAGCCAAGCGAAATACCCAATAATCCAATCAAAAAGCACCATTTGACCCAATATCACCATTTATTTGTTCGATTGTCGTAGAATTTTTACCATTTCCACCCTAATTTTGCGAGCGGCTAAAGGCTACAAACAATCAACTAAAACAAATAATATGGAACAAAAGAAAAGGGTGTTCTTACTCCTTGTATTGCTCTGCGCATCTTTATCAGTGTGGTGCCAGACCGTTATCACAGGAACAGTAAGAGATTCCTCAAATGGTGACCCGCTTCTGGGTGTCACTATTCGTGCGACTGCCGGCAAAGCCATGAGCGTTACCGACATGGACGGTAACTTCAGTATTACTGCACCGCCCAACAGCCAACTTGTTTTCTCCTATGTAGGCTACAAAGATGTACGCGTAGCAGTGAATGGCAAGTCCCGTTTGGACATCAGCATGCAACCCATGCAGAATGACCTGAACGAGATTGTGGTCATCGGTTATGGTACACAGCGCAAAGCCGACCTGACGGGTTCGGTCGGCGTGGTCGATATGGACGATGCCAAGAAGACCGGCTCTACCAACATCTATGAGATGCTGCAGGGTCAGGTTGCTGGCGTCTCGGTGTCGACGACCTCGCAGCCTGGTGCTATGAGTAACGTCAGGATCCGTGGTGTGGGCTCCTTCAACAATGTAGGTCCGCTCTACGTGCTTGACGGTTTGATTGTGAACGATGTCAACCACCTCAACCCCAACGAGATTGAGTCTATGCAGGTGTTGAAAGATGCCTCTGCCGCCGCCATTTATGGTGCACGCGGTGCCAATGGTGTTATACTCATCACAACCAAGCATGGCCAGAAAGGTAAGGCCAGCCTCGACGTGACCGCCAACTTCAGTCTTGCCGACCTTCCAAAGAAGATTGACATGATGGATGCCACAAGTTTCATGTTCTACAACGAGCAGGCTTACCTCAACGCCAATACCGCATGGCCAGCAGCCAACTATTCTACAGAGCACACGGGAAAGTATATCCCCAACACCGACTGGCAGAAGGCCGTGTTCAAGACCGGCTTCACGCAGGACTATAATATGATGTATACGCAAGGCTCCGACAAGGTGAACTTCGCCTTGGGCGCAGGCTACTACGATCAGAAAGGTATCATGGAAGGCCCTCACTACCAGCGCTTCACAGTCCGCTTCAACGGCGATGCCACCTATGGCATTCTGCATATTGGCATCAACTCCACCTTCCAGCATGCCATCAACCACAACACCAACGGTGGTTCGTTCTGGAATGCACTGGCCATGCCGCCAGTCATCCCCGTCTACGACCCCGATGAGCCTTCTCATAAGGGTGGTTACGGCTACGGCAGTGCCTCGTTCCCGACCTATAGCAGCAACCCAATTGCCATTCAGGACTCTTACCGCAGCCTGACTGTTGACAACCGTGGCATTGCTAACGCCTTTGTCGAGCTCAAGCCTTGGAAGTTCCTCACCTATAAGTTGAACTTAGGTGTGGATGCCTGGTTTGGCCGTCATAAGATGGAGAACTACTGCTACACCATGCGTATGGCATCGGGTGAGCAGCGCTACAAGGATGTGCTTGATGACAACCGCGACCAGCGTATCACCACTGTCATGGAGCATACCCTCACTTACAACGAGACCTTCGGCAAGCACCATGTAACGGCCTTGGCTGGTTTCACGGCAGAGGATGTCAACTGGCACTGGCTCGCCAACCAGGGCTACAACCAGCAGGTGCAGGGCCTGTGGGAAATCGACCTCGCAGGTACGCAGAACAATATGGAAGGTTCGGAGCAGGAGCGTCGTCAGCTGTCCTACATCGGACGTGTTGACTACAGCTACGCAGACCGCTACCTCTTCCAGTTCAACTTCCGTTCCGATGGCAGCTCTAAGTTCGGTCCCAGCAAGCGCCGCGGCTACTTCCCCTCGTTCTCCGCAGGATGGCGTATCTCTGAGGAAAAGTTCTGGGAGCCAATGAAGAAGTATGTCGACAATCTGAAACTCCGCGCCAGCTGGGGTAAGGTGGGTGACATGCAGTCGCTCGGCAACTATTCCTACATCCCCACCATCGACCACTCCGGTCCTTATGAGGGTCTCTACGCTGTTTTTGGTCCCTCTGGCAACGAAAACGTGCACTATGGAGCCACACAGACCTCAAAGGTGAACGTCAACCTCGGATGGGAGACCAAGACCACTACCAACATCGGTTTGGACTTCAATCTGCTCAACTCCCGTATCTTCGGTTCATTTGAATGGTTCAACGCCAAGTCTACCGACCTGTTGCTGAACGTGCCTCAGGCTTGGGCAACGGGTGTCTCCACACTGTGGACCAACTATGGTGAGATGCGTAACCGTGGCGTTGAGCTCACCCTCGGCGTACAGAATCATAAGGGTGACTTCGGCTACCGCGTGGCCGCCAACCTCTCCACCCTGCGCAACAAGGTGTTGAAGATGGGTGATGCCTACGTGCAGCGTGGCTACACCCGCACCGAGGTAGGCCGCTCAGTTTCCGACTTCTATCTGCTTAAGTCAGACGGCATTTTCCAGTCAATGGATGAGGTGTTCAACTACACCACTAAGCTTCCCGACGGTACCGTCAAGGTGATTCAGCCTAATGCTAAGCCCGGTGACGTGAAGTATGTTGATGTCAATGGTGACGGCCAGATTGACGACACCGATAAGGACTGGTGCGGCAGCCCACTGCCTAAGATGGAGCTGGGTCTGAACGTCAACCTCACCTATAAGGACTTCGACTTCTATATGATGTGGGAAGGTAAGTTCGGCAACAAGATCTACAACCAGACACGCGCCAACCTGCTCAACTTCAATGTTGACAACATTCCCGCTGACGTAACGCCGTGGACGTGGGACAACCCCTCGACGGTCTACCCGCGCATGTATGCCAACTCTACTGACAACAACAAGAGCAGCGACCGCTTCCTTGAGAACGGCAGATATTTCCGCATGAACGCTATCCAGCTCGGCTATACGCTTCCTGCAAGTCTCTCTAAGAAGATTTACATCCAGCGCTGCCGCGTTTATGTCAGCGGAACCAACCTCATCACGCTGACCGGCTATAAGGGCTACGACCCTGATATCATTTGCACCGACGTCTACGCACAGGGCATTGACAGCGGCCAGTATCCTTCTACACGCCAAATCAACTTCGGTCTGCAACTTACCTTCTAATTATAAAGCATTCAATTTATGAAACACATAATAGCGAAAATCCTGCTTGCCTCGGCAACGCTCACCGTTGCAGCCTCATGCAGTGACAATTGGCTCGACCTACAGGACCCCAACCGTGAGACGGCTGAGACGTTCTGGAAGACAACCGAGCAGTTTGATGAAGGCCTTTCTGCCGCCTATTCCACTTGGCGTCGCCCCGGCTTTTTCAGCCGTTGGTTCCAGGTGCTGATGATTCTCCGTGGCGATGAGGGATGGAGCGAGAGCCCTAACGCCGAGTTCCAGGCTGATGCCAACTTCATTATCTCAGCCTACAACTACGACAGCAACGAAGGCCTCAACCTGCCTTGGCAGGCTATGTACAACAGCCTTTACTATGTCAACCAGGTCATCGACAACATGAATGACCATGGCTACGACCTCTTCTCAAAGGAGGAAGCCGACCAGATTCTGGGTCAGGGTTACTTCATCCGCGGCGTGGCCTTCTGGGCTATCGCAGGCATCTATGGCAAGGGCCCCATCCAGATTAGCTCGACGGAAGAGGGCACCATCGGTTCGCAGGAAGACCTCTATAAGCAGGCTCTGGCCGACTTCACGCAGGCCTCACAACTGTTGCCTACCTCATGGAGTTCTCAAGAGAAAGGACGTGTCACCAAAGGTGGTGCACTGGGCATGATGGCGCGCTGCAACATGCAGCTGGCCGGCATCAAGTGCCACAGACCTTGGGATGCTGCCAACCAAGACCAGAACGCAGCCAACGAGTACTGGCGTGCCGCAAAGAAGAATATGGAGGACATCTTCAACCTCGGTATCTACAAGCTCTGCGACAACTGGATGGACAACTTCACCGAGAGCAACGAGAACAACTCGGAGTCGCTCTTCGAGGTGAACTTTAAGGACGGCCTCATCAACGGTAACGAGGTCGGCAACCAGCGCCCGAAATTCCTCGGCCTCTACCTCAGCGATGGTTCCGGCGCCTGGAACGACGGCTCTGCACGCGACTGGCTGTTGGACGAGTTCAACAAGGAGCGCGATAAGGATGGCAACGTCGATATGCGTAAGTTCCACACCTTATTCTATTATGATCCCGCCGAGCCCCAGACCACAACCGCCAACTATTATGGCAAGACCTGGAGCGAGTGGTGCGCTACGGAAGGTTATCAGAACAACGAGTTCCCGCATAAGTGCTACTGGAAGAAGTACACCAGTGTGGAGACCGATAATAAGACCGAGGATTACTCATCAGGTGCCAACCTGCGTGTGCTGCGCCTTGCCGATGTCTATCTGATGTATGCTGAGGTGCTCAACGAACTGGGCGAGGATCGTGCCACCGCCGTTGAATACATCAACAAGGTGCGCCGCCGCGTCAACATGGCCGACCTCAATCCTGCCAACTTCACCGACTACGACACCCTGCTCAACCAGATTAAGCACGAGCGCCTCGTCGAGCTTTGCGGTGAGTGCACCCGCTGGTACGACCTCGACCGCTGGGGCGACCTCCACGACCAAGCCAAGGTGAACGAGATCTCTGAGCGCGACGCCGACTTCCTCAACTTCAAGGTGGGCAAGAACCATCTGTGGATTATCCCCAACCACGAGATTAACCTCTGGCCGGGCCTGACCCAAAATCCTGGATACTAAACCAAACCCTGCATTACAATGAAAAAGATTATCAATATATTAGTTTTGGCTTTTCTCTTGGGCGCCTCGCAGATGTCCCTGCTGACGGGATGCACCGATACGGGTGGCGATGGCATTGACTCCGTCATTTGGGATGGCAGCAAGAACCCGGAGAATACAAGTTTCCGCAACCCCGTATGGGAGCCGTCACTGGAGGGAGGTACCATTGTCAAGGGAGCCAGTATGTACGTTGCCGTCTCCAACTTCACGCAATGGGCACCCGGCCTGACCTACTACTGCCGTACGCTCAACTCCAGCGACCTGATGAGCTGGTCGATGGGTAACGATGCTTTCTCTATTCCCGACAGCATCAAGCCGTATATCACGCAGCGCCTTAACGCGCTCTCCATTGACTATGCCCGCACCGTGGTCGGCGCTACCTATTGGATGTTCTACTCCGTAGAGGGAGGCGACTCCATCTGTGCCGCTACAGCCATCACCGCCGCCGGTCCGTATACCAACCGCGGAGCCATCATGCATGCAGCCGACGTCAACTCTACCACGCTGAGCCATCCGTTCTTCATCGTAGCCAGCAACGCTTTCTATCTTTGCTACACTACCGATGACGGTACCTACATCCAGCGCCTTCGCCTCAACCGTGTGACGGGTGTGACCAAGCAGGGCGCTGCCACGAAGATTGCCGCAACGGGCGTAACCGATGTTGCCATCGTACGTAAGAGCAGCAGTGTGTTCTACATGTTGTTCACCGTCAAGAACGGCGAGTCGACTGAGATTCACTATGCCCGCGCTTCGAAGATCACTGGTCCTTACCTCGACAAATCAGGTAACGACGTGGCTACCAGTTCAACCGGTGAGACGCTGATTACAGCCAGCGACAACATCATCAATCCTGAGCGGCCCATGCGCGGCTTCATCAATCAGGCTGGCGATTACCTCTTCGTTGCCCACAACGCCACCGAGCAGGGCAAGGAGACTATGCAGAGCGGATATGCCCGCAGGCCTTTGTTCGTTACGCCAGTGCAGATTGGTGAGGACGAATGGCTCACGGCCACACAGGTGAAGAAAGGCTGGACCAAGCCCCGTTTCGAATAATCATCTTTTTTAACGGCAGAGGCTTTTAAGGCCTCTGCCTATCGTCAAACCAAAAATTATAACACTATGAAGCGAATCATTACTTTAATGTCGGCTGCAGTCCTGGCTTTGGGTGCGAATGCCCAGACCATTACCATCAGCAGCATCGACCAGACCTTGGCCAACGACTACGCTGGCGGTTGCGAGATCGACTTGAACAATGATGGTCTGAAAGAAATCATCATCTCCGGCAAGCCCCAGTGGAGTGCCGCTCCCGGACGTGTCTATGAGGATGCCGACGGCAATGAGGTGTCGTCAGACTTCCAGTCGTGGGTGCTCACTTATAACGGCACCAGCTATGACAAGAAGGAGTTTTCCCAGCTCGTAGGCCTGCGCAGCCACATCATTCCGGCCGACTTCAACGGCGACGGCTACATCGACCTGTTCCTCGCCGGTGAGGCTTACGACTACTGCGGTGTCTATCTGAATGACGGGAAGGGCAACTTCACCAAAGACTCGAGATTCAAATGGTATGCCAACGACGGCACCGAGATCACAACCTATGGTGCCCGCGCTGTGGATGTAGCAGACTTCAACCAGGATGGTCTGCCCGACTTCGTAAGCATTGGTTGGGACAACATCAATAGCACGCGTCACGACAACTGCGGTGTGTTCATCAATCAGGGCGACGGCACCTTCAAGAACGTTCTTGAGACGGGTGTCATCGGCGATGGCACAGCCAACTTCCAGATGGCACTCTGCACCGTAAAGGCATACGACCTGAACAAGGACGGCTATCCCGACATTCTGCTGCAGGGCAATGTTGACAACAGCGACATCAAGGCCGTGACGAAAGACGGTACCAAGGTCGGACGCACATTCATGGTTCTGCTCAACGCAGGACGTGACGACGAGGGTACCGTATCTTTCTACAGCACAGAGATTGCCACCGGCGTTTCCCACCAGTTTGGCAACGGCAACATTGAAGTATGCGACTTCAACAATGACGGTGTGCCAGACATCTTCGTCACCGGCGAGTCCAACAGCGATGCCGTCTCGGGATGGGAATACTATCCTCAACTCCTTTTGGGGAAAGTGACAACAACAACCGAGGGCAACGACGTGAGCTATACCGAGGACAACTCTTTCACAGCCGCCCACAAGGATATCCGTCCGCTCAACTCCAACAACATCGGCGTGCGCGCCATCGACTACGACGGAGACGGCTACTACGACCTGTTCTACCCAGGCTGGTGCACGCAGATGCTCGACGGCAGCAACAGCACCCAGTCGGGCTGGCTAATCAAGGGCTCGGCAAGCGGACTGAACTCATACACCCGCATCCCCGGCTCTTCTGAACAAGGTATCCTGTTCCTGGACTATGGCGTCAAAGGCGCGCTCAACTACACGTTTACCGGCTACCACGGTGACAATACCTATTTCGACGACAATACCGACATCAAGATGGGTCGTTCTATGGTATTCACTAAGAACCCCAACGCTGTCGCAGCACGTCCCGATGCTCCTACCGGCCTGCAGCAGACCGTTTCTGGCAAGGACGTCCAGCTGAGCTGGAGTCCTGCAGCTTCCTCTAAGAAGAATGTCACCTATGAGTATTACCTCAAGGAGAAGACCACTGGCAAGCTCTACAACAACGTCACCTCTTTCGTTGGCGGTGATAACGACGGCCTCCGCAAGGTGCTCCGTCCGGGTAATGCCTACATGGACACCGAAGTGACGCTCTATGGTCTGCCCGACGGCACTTATGAGTGGGGTGTACAGACTGTGAATGCAGCTCTCCGTGGCTCTGTCTTCACCAAGGGTGGTGACATCGTCATCGGCAGCGGCGTCTTCAATGCCATCTCTAACGTTGAGAACAATGCACCCGCTGGTCAGCCTGCTTACTACAACATCAACGGTCAGCGTACCTCCGGACTGCAGCATGGTATCAACATCGTGCGCAAGGCCGATGGTTCTGTCAGCAAAGTTCTGGTAAAGTAATATAATATTCTAATGAGGACGGCAATTAAATCTTGCCGTCCTCGTTATCTTAAAAACACCTTCGATAAACGTCGAGGGGTAATCCTAAGAAATAACGCGCTTCAATGTTACATCTAAAAACAGCACTCTTGCTCCTGCTTTCGGCCTTTGCTGTATCAACAGCCCAGGCGCAGAGCGTGGTCAGCATCCCCATCACCCAGCATGCGCCGCTACAGGCTGTTACCGATTCGGCAACCATCAGTCTGCCCGCAGGTGGCCTCACAGTTGGCAGTAGCCTTACGATAACAGGCGGCGACGGCCATTACACCTATCTTTGGACCAATGCTGAAGGACAGGCCCTCGGCAGCAATGCCACGCTTCACATCGCCAATCCCGGAGACTATTATCTCAAGGTCAGCGATGGCGCAGGTTGTGCCGTGAGCGTTAAGTTTACGGCCAATGTCTCCAGCGGCATCACACCGGCACAGATGCAATTTGCAATTCAGCGTCAGGGCGACCATTTGACCATTTCACCGGGTACTGGCGTCAAGCAGGTGCGCATTGTCAACATGGGTGGTTCCCTCATGAGAGAGGTCAGCTGTAAGCATCAGCAGTCCACCGTCACCGTAAGCCTTAGCGGTCTACAGCAAGGGCCTTATGCCATCGCTGTGGTACTGTCCAACGGAAAAACCATCATCAGAAGAATCATCATTAAGTAAGGAAACCATTGCATGAAAAAAACATATAGTCTCATACTGTCGTTGCTGTTGCTCTCTGCATCCTTGTTGTCAGCACAAGAAGTAACATCGGTCTATGCACGAAATAACATGAATATGAACCTTGCCCTCGACTGGCGAACGGACAACTATGGTAGCGTTCAATGGCAACAGTCGAGCGACGGATCTACATGGACCAATATTGCCGGTGCTACGGGCCATTCTTACTTGTTCAAGCCCACTGCCGACACCTGGATACGCTGCGTGGTCAATGGCGACGAAGCATGCAGTCCTATCATTAAGACCTTCCACGTGATCACCTCTTCCTTCACGGTGGATTTGTCTGAGGTCACGGCCACCACGGCTACCTTTGACATCAGCAATCTCACCATCCCCAAAAATGAAATTGTGGAATGGGGCTTCTGCCATAACTACAACGGACTGAGCCGCAACTACGACAATATGTACCGCGAAGCAATGGGTACAACCTTGCCCGACGGCGACCCGTTCTCACTGACGTGCACCGGTCTCGAGCCTAACTCGAAGAACTCGGTCCGCGTCTATTTCAAGACACGCGGAGGATCCATTGTCTATGGCCCGGGCAAACTGGTCACCACCAATGCCGGACTGATGTGGTCGTCTGAAGACTGGAGTATAACTAAAACCACTGTCACGGCCCGCTTTAAGGTGGCAGGCAGTGCAACGGTCTCAAACCTGAAGTTCACGTTCGGTCCCAAAGGCAGCGAGAGAGAATACACCGCAACCAGCTTAGGCGACAATCTCTATCAGGTTGCCATTCATAGATTGAAACCGGCAACAGACTATCAGGCCACAGTCACGGCCGACGTTGACGGCGACGAGCAAACCATCACCAAGACCGTCCGCACATGGACCGACTACAGCACCTATCCCGTCACCAGCGAGGTGAGGGGCGTCAGCCACCGCATCGTGTGGGACCGCAACAATCGCATACAGCTTTCGCCGGATAACATCCAAGCCGAGTACGCCCGTTTGGTGCGCGTATCGGGCGACACCATCCTGCTGACCTATCATGGCGGCGATGGCACCGATGGCAGCGTCGACCACTGGCACGACATTTATCTGCAGCGCTCAACCGACAATGGCGCTACTTGGTCTACACCAGTCAAGCTGATGGACCACAGCAAGAAATACTCCAATCAAAGCAACGGCTGGAACCGCTTCTCCGACCCGACGTTCACGCGTCTGGCCAATGGCTGGATTTTGATGCAGTTCATCGGCAATGCCAACCCTGAAACCAACGCCAACTGTCAGGTGCTCATCAGTATCTCGCGTGACGGTGGTGTCACCTGGGGAGACCCCATCACTGTAGGCCGCGGCCGCACTTGGGAACCGCAAATCGTACAGCTGCCCGGCGGCGAGCTGGAGCTGCTCGTATCAAGTGAGGCTTATTGGTGGGATAATCAGCGCAACAACCTCTATCAGGAAATTCTCTGTTCCCGTTCCACCGACAACGGACTGACGTGGACCGCCTTCCGCAGGGCCAGCTACAACCCCGGCAAGCGCGACGGCATGCCCGTGCCCGTATTGCTGCAGGGCAACAAGGGCATCCTCTTCTCTATCGAAAGCATCAACTCCGACCAGAACCCATCAATCATCTACCGTCCGCTTGACGGCGAATGGGATGACAGCGACTGGGATGGTGTCCACGACAGCACGCGTTGGCTGGCCTCAGTCATCCAGGGGGCCTGCGCTCCTTACGCCATTCAGTTGCCCACCGGTGAGGTGGTCGTTATGGGCCACATGAACCAAAGCGGAAGCGTATGGCAAACCAACCGCGAGGCCGTTTGCATCGGCGACGACACCGGCCACAACTTTAAATATCGCACACTGCCCTTCGCAACCCTTCCTGCCGGAAATGGTGCTTACTATGGATCGCTCTTCCTTGTGGACAACGATACCATCTGGCTGGCCTATACCCACAGCGTCTACGATGGCACGACCAATAAGAAGAATACCATCGAGTTCATCAAGGGTACGATAGAAGAAGTAAAGTAATCATGCTAATATCAAATCATATCATGAAGCCCATGCGAACAATATTATTATCCTTATTGTGCCTCTCGACCTTGCTGCCGTCACTATCGCTGTCGGCAGCCAACTTGAAGGCAACGCTGAAGCTGAAGACTCCAGGCAACGTGGCCGCCTCGTACAACCTTCGTACTGAGGGCAACCGGCTCTTCGCTGATAAGGCACTGCCGCTCGACATCACACTCCAGCAGTCGGTCAACGGCGATGACGATATCGTCACCGTCAATATCACGGCGCGTCAAAATACATACTTCAACCTTGCCTTCGCCATGCCCACGGGCCTGAAGAACGGTCACAGCGAGTTCTTCCTGCCGGGTCTGTGGTATCACCGCAACCTGCGCTCACCCAAGCAGGCACCCAACTACGGCGTGAGCAAGAGTTGGACCTTCCGCGAAGACCGTATGTCCACCCCGTTGGCAAGCGCCTTTGACGCGCAGACCGGCAAAGGCATCTCCGTGCTCAGAGTCGTCGACAAGGCCGGCTGCGACGCACAGGTGCAGAACACCGAGGGCGAGATCATCTTGCCCAGCCCCACGTCGGTCGGCTATGTCGGTTTCGATGATAGCGGCAACGAGACGCAGCTCACCTTCGGCTTCCCCTACACAGAGTCGCCAAAGCGCTACATCCGCAAGCTGACATTGGCACCCGCTGTTGAGGCCTTTATGCCCATGTCGGCAGGCGAGACGAAAACGCTGGTATGGCGCATCCATCGGCTGGAAGCCAAGAGTTATGGCGACTTCGTGACCAAGGTCTGGCAGTACAGCTTCGACCAAATGGCGCCCGAGCCGCTGCCCACCGTACTCGACCCCGCCGCCGTCAAAGCCAATCTCTGCGGTTATTTCCGCAACTCCTACGTCGGCAGCCATCCGTTGAAATACAATTCCGGCATCACCATCCTCACCGCCGACTGCAAGCCGTCGAGCGAGGTGCAGATTGGCTTCTGCGGTCGAGTACTTCTCAACGCCTTCAATGAGATTGAATATGGCGACGCCCATCACGACACGATTGCGGCCATGGGCCACGCCATCCTCGACAGTTGGCTGCGTCAGGGTTTCTCACCCAAAGGCTATTTCCACGACTTCATCAACTATGGCAGTAATCCTGCTAAGATTGACGACATCCATTCTATCCGTCAGCAGAGCGAGGCGGTCTATGCCATCCTGCACTACCTCAATTATGAAAAGCAGTACGGCAAGAAAGACAAAGCCACGAAGCAGCAAATCAAGGAGTGGGAGACGAAGATACGCCATCTGCTCGACAATCTCGTAGCCCTGCAGAAGGAAGACGGACACTTTGCCCGTAAGTTCCGCGATGACGGGTCTGACGTCGACAACACCGGAGGAAGCACCCCTTCAGCCACCTCTACGCTCGTAATGGGTTGGAAATATTTCGGCGACAAGCGCTATCTGCAGGCCGCCAAGCGCACGATGGACTATGTTGAGAAGAACATCATCTCAAAGAGTGACTATTTCTCCTCGACGCTCGATGCCAACTGCGAGGACAAAGAGGCTGCCATAGCCGCTGTCACCGCATCCTATTATCTGGCCATGGTCACGAAGGGGCAGGAGCGCCAGCACTACATCAGCCTTTGCCAGCAGGCCGCCTATTTCGCCATGACGTGGTACTACACGTGGGATGTGCCCTTCGCAGCAGGTCAGATGCTGGGCGACGTCCACTTCCACAGCCGTGGCTGGGGTAATGTATCGGTTGAGAACAATCACATCGACGTGTTTGTCTTCGAGTTGCCGCATATCATCCAGTGGCTCGCCGGTCAGACGGGTGAGACACGTTTCCAGAAGATGCACGACGTGATTACCTCCTCGCTGACGCAACTCATGCCCACCGAGGACCACCACTTCGGCATCGCCGTTCCGGGCTTCTACCCCGAGGTGGTGCAGCACACCACATGGGACTACGGTCGCAACGGCAAGGGATTCTACAATAATCTCTTCGCACCCGGATGGACCGTCGCCTCGCTGTGGGAGATGTGCTCGCCCGAGCGCACGGTCAACTTCCTGCGCAAATAGTCTTTTCGCACATCACTGTAGCCAGTACCTCTCCATTATAGGGAGGCACTGGCTTCTTCATCCAATTCAGCCGGCCCACCTTGTCTGACGGGGCCTGAGGCAAGAATTATACTCATCTAAAACCTTCAAGCAATGTTTCGCCGAATCCTTACCAGTCTCTTGTTATTTCTCTCCGCAAGCACCGTGATGCATGCCAGCTATCTGTTCCACCACTATGGAGTGGAATCGGGACTGTCGCAAAGCACCGTCTTCAGCATCATACAAGACCATATAGGATTCATCTGGTTTGGTACCAAGTCAGGGCTCAACCGCTTCGACGGCACCACCTTTAAGGTTTATCGGGCCACTTCGTCAGGCGGGCGGGGGCTCGGCAACAGCTTTGTCACCAAGCTCTACGAGGACCATCGCGGCAAGATTTGGGTGGGCACCAGTACAGGCGTGTGGATCTACGATCCGCAGTCCGACTCGTTCGACAAGTTCACCATGCGCAGTCAGACGGGCACCAGAGTGACCAACTACATCAACATCATCACCGAGTACAGGGGAAAAATCTACATTGCTTCCAACGAGCAGGGCCTGTTCATCTACGATCCTTCGCTCCACGTGATGAGGCAGTATCGCCTGAAAGACTATCCCAATATCGCCGCCTTGGGCTTCACCCAAGACGACCATCTGCTGCTGGGCTTCTATGGAGGTGGCCTCTACGTTGCTACTATCACTATGTCACAGCTGACGCCCTTCGTTACCTCCGACGGCAGTCAGCCCTTTGCCGGCGACATCGTGTCATCCATCGTCAACGACAACAACGGTCGGGTGTATATTGGCTCGGAGAAGCGGGGACTGTCTGTAATCGATATCTTCTACCGTACGTTCAACAGTATCAAGAGCGACTACTTGGGCAAGAACCTTTTCGTGCGCGACATCGCCATCAAAGGCAACAACGTGTGGGCTGCTTCCGAGATGGGTCTCTTTCTTTACAACAGCTACACCCATGCCCTGACCCATTTCATGTATAATGCCGCCGACCCGTTCTCGCTCTCCGACAATCCGCTCTATAGCCTGCTCATCGACCGTAATGGCGGTTTGTGGGCCGGGTCCTACTTTGAAGGCATCAACTATCTGCCGTCGGTTAATATTCCCTTCAATCGCATAGTGCCGCAGAACAACGGCAACAGCCTCATCGGTCGTCGTATACGCGAGATGGCGCAGGACCGGCAGGGCAATATTTGGATAGGCTCTGAGGATGGAGGCCTCTGTCGCTACAACCCCGCCAGCAATACGTATCTGCCCATTGCCGAGAGCGCTTCGTTCCCTAATATCCATGGCCTTTGCGTCGACGGCGACAGACTGTGGGTGGGTACCTTCTCTTATGGGCTGAAGGTCATTGACGTGAAGACAGCAAGGGTCATACGCACCTATCAGCGCGGCAAAGGGGCCTACGACCTCCACGACAACACCGTGTTCAGCATCTGCCGCTCACCACGCGGTGAACTGTTCTTCGGCACCATCAGAGGCCTCTGCAAACTACGTTCCGACGGCAATGGTTTTGATTACATCTCTTCCATCCCTGACGTCCTCATCAATTGTGTACGTTTCGATCGCCAAGGCAACCTCTGGGTGGCAACGCAGACCAACGGCGTTTACATCTATCTCCGTTATGCCCGGCAGTGGGTCAACCTGACCGTTGACAACCATAGCGGCCTCACCACCAACATGGTGCTGTCTTTCTTTGAGGATCACAGCGGACAGATGTGGATCTGCACGCAGGGCGGCGGCTTATTCCGCTACAATGCTGCAAAACGCAGACTGGAAGGAGTGCCCGTTGCCGGCCTCGACAAGGGTAACACCGTGTTCCAAATACAAGAAGACAGACAGCACCTCCTGTGGTGCACCACCTATGACGGGCTGGTGAATTATGACCCTCGCAGGCAGGTGGTGCGCTATTATCCCAACGCCAGCCTCATCCTCGACAATCAGTTCAATTACAGTTCTTCGCTGATGGTGAGCGACGGTACGCTCTATTTCGGCAGCCTCAACGGCATCGTCAGCTTCAACCCCAGCACGCTGCAGCGCAGGGCCTCAATGCCACGCCTCGTAGCCACGCAACTGTGGGTTGACGGCGAACTGGTGGGCAGTCTTTCCAAAGATTTCTCCGACTACGGCAACATCGTCTACACCGACCATCTGACGCTGCCCTACACCAAGCATGCCTTCAGTCTGCGCGTTGTGCCACTGCAATTCACCGACGCCATTCCCACCGGCATTGAATACCGGCTCAAAGGCTTCGACAACAACTGGCAGCCGATGCGGTCGGACTTCATCATCGCCTACAGTCAGCTGCCCGCAGGCCACTACACGCTCTGCGTGAGGCAGAAAGACGGTGAGGGCAAATGGGACCCGAAGGAATACCAACTCGATATCACCGTTAAGGCGCACCCCCTGCTCACGGTGTGGGCCAAGCTAGTCTATCTGCTGATCATCGTCGTCATAGCTTGGCGTATGTATCTGATGACCCGTCGCCGCATGGAGCGCCGTCGCCGTCATGCCATCGAGGCGCTCAACCGCGAGAAGGACCAGGATCTGTATGAGAGCAAAATCAAGTTCTTCACCCATGTGGCCCACGAGATACGCACGCCGCTCACGCTCATCAAGTCGCCATTGGAAAGCATCATCAGCAGTGGCAGTGTGAAGGCGCCCGAAGTGGTTGAGGACTTGAAGATCATGCAGGAGAACACCAATCGCCTCACCGACCTCATCAATCAGCTCCTCGACTTCCGCAAGACAGAGCGCGAAGGGTTGCGCCTCAACTACGAGCATTGCAACATCAATCAATTGGTGAACAGCGTCTATGAGCGCTTCACGTCGGTGGCAAAGGAGCGGCACATCAACATGACGCTGTCGTTTCAGTCGTCGAAGATTGAGGCCGACGTCGACCGCGAGAGCTTCATTAAGATGGTGAGCAACCTCATCAACAACGCGGTGAAATACTGCTCGTCCTTCATCAGCGTCGTGGTCAGCGCCGCTAACGACGCCTTCACCGTAGAGGTGCGCAACGACGGCAATATCGTACCCATGGAGATGCGCCAGAAGATATTCGAACCTTTCTTCAGAATGGAAAGCGACCAAACCCGTACGGGGTCAGGCATAGGATTGGCCCTGGTCAAATCGCTGGCCAATCTCCACGACGGCAACATCACGATGAGCGACGATACCACGATGAATGTGTTCCAGCTCACGCTCCCCCTTCACCAGGATATGCCCATCGATATCGACGACAAGGGGGAGACGGAAGAACAAGACGCAGAGCCTGTCGACGCAGCTGGCAAAACAGACCCCCGACCCACCTTGCTGCTTGTCGAGGACAATGTGCAATTGAGGGATTACGAGAGCCGCAAGCTGCAAAAGACATACAACATACTCACCGCATCTGACGGCGAGAAGGCACTCGACGTGTTGGCCAACCACACCGTCGATATCATTGTTACCGACATCATGATGGAGCCTATGGATGGCATGGAGCTGCTACGGCGGGTCAAGCATGACAGTCGGTTCTCATTCATCCCCGTAGTGCTGCTCACTGCGGTATCGTCAGACAGTGCCAAGATGAAAGGAATGGAAGACGGTGCTGACGCCTACATCGTCAAGCCGTTCTCTATGAGTTTCCTTGCTGACACCATATCCAACCTGTTGCGCCAGCGCGAGGAAGCCAAGAAGGCCTATGCCTCGTCGCCCTTCATCAGCGCCGACTCGGTGAGCATCAGCTCAACCGACTGCGCCTTCCTCAACAAACTGAAAGACGTGATGATACGCAACTTGGACAACACAGAGTTCAATGTTGACAAACTGGCCGAAGAGATGAACATGAGCCGGTCGAGCCTCAACCGGAAGATTAGGGGAACGCTTAACATCTCAACCAACAACTACATCCGCATCGAGCGTCTGAAAGCGGCAGCCCAGATGCTGAGCGAAGGTGAGAAGAAAATCAACGAGGTTTGCTGGAGCGTAGGCTTCTCCGACCCAAGCTATTTCTCCAAATGCTTCTTCCAGCAGTTTGGGGTCCTGCCCAAAGACTTTATCAACTCGAGCAAAGGCAAGAAGTCGGTGAGTTCTTGAGTTGGTGAGTTATAGGCCGTGTGCCTCAGCTATATGAACTGAAAACGAATAATGATGCGAAGAAACTACTTAGTGATGATTTTAAGTCTGCTCACCGCAGTCCTGAGCCTGCCGGCATGCGGCCAGCAGCTGGGCGGCAACAGCGTGCGGATCGACCAGTGGGAATTCAGCCTCGACAGCGCCCATTGGCGGCAGGTGACCGTACCCCATTCCTACAATGCTATCGACGGCCATTCAAAGAAATACTACCGGGGCAAAGGCTTCTACCGCCTGACGCTGACCCTCAGCAAGACTGATGTGCAGCGCCCGTTGCAACTGCTTTTAGAGGGAGCGGCCCAGCAGGCTACGGTCTACGTCAACAACCACCGTCTGACCCACCACATGGGCGGCTACACGCCGTTTTGGGTGAGGCTCAACGGTGCCGTGCATGAGGGCGACAACTCGGTCGTCATCGTCTGCGACAACCACGAGGACGTCAACCTCATCCCCGTCAACTCCGACTTCAACAAGAACGGCGGTCTGCACAACCCCGTCTATCTGCTCAAGATGAGCGATGTGTACTTCTCACCGGAGCACACGGGCCTCTACCGTCTGCACGTCGCTACGCCACGGGTGACCGACGAGGCCGCCACCGCCTGCTTCAAGGCCGACGTGGTCAATGCCACCAAGCGGCGCCAGCGCATCACCGTTGACTTCCAACTGCAGGACGCCAACGGCCGCACGGTATATGCGCAAACGCGCCATTACGACCTCCGACCGCAAACGACGGCTGCGCCGCTGACCGTCACTGACAGTTGCACCATCGCCCGGCCCCATCTCTGGCAGGGCGTGGCCGACCCTTACCGCTACAACGCCGTCGTGACCATGCGCGACCGTAAAGGGCAGCTGCTCGACCGTGTCAGCACGAAGATTGGCTTCCGCTATTTCCAGGCTACGGCCGATCGCGGCTTCTTCCTCAACGGCAAGCCCTATCCCCTGCGTGGCGTCAGCGAGCATCAGGACATGGACCTAAGAGCCTCGGCCGTGACCGACAGCGACATCCTGCGCGACTACCAGACCATACAGGAGCTCGGCTGCAACTTCCTCCGGCTGGCCCACTATCCCCACCGCGACCTGGAATACCAGCTGTGCGACTCGCTCGGCATCATCGTCCAGACAGAGATACCCTGGGTCGACGTCTGCGGCGTCAGGGTCCAGCCGCTTTACTTCGACGCCATCCACTCGCAGATGCGCGAGATGATTACGTCGCTTTACAACCATCCGTCAATCGTGTTCTGGGGCATGTGGAATGAGCTCGACAACTGGGGCAACAACGATAAACTGCAGGGTAAGCTCGACTGCGCCCGCGTGGTGGCTGAGACCGCCCGGCTCTACGACTACGCCAAGCAACTCGACAGCGGCCGCCTTGTGGGCATGACCGACTGCACCTGCTACGGCCGTGAGGGCTACACGAAGCTCAAAGGCGACTTCTTCTCAGAGAACCGCTATAACGGTTGGTACTACAACCACGACAACCCCGCCAACATCAGAAAAGAGATGGAGGACGTGAGGCAGAAGATGGGCGTGTGCAATATCTCGGAATATGGCGCAGGCTGCAACCCGTTCTGCCACACCACGATGACCGACATGAAACAGATGCGGGCCGACGACAAATACCATTATGAGGAGTTTGCCAACCTCGTTCATGAGGAGCACGTGAGGCAGATTCAGCAGATGCCCTTCCTCAATTTCACCTCGATGTGGGTGCTGTTCGACTTCCCCGTTGCCGCCCGGCAGGAGGGATTCATCGACTCCGACGACGGCATCCACTTCACCG
>Ga0256406_1003316_pt1 | contig 20199 bp, 15 predicted proteins | sample RumenRJG_03DNA_FD_185986 | JGI IMG/M metagenome (GOLD analysis project Ga0256406, IMG submission 185986) | Bovine rumen microbial communities from Lethbridge, Alberta, Canada - RJG_03 | ecosystem: Host-associated > Mammals > Digestive system > Stomach > Rumen | place: Canada: Alberta | collected... | reverse complement strand
CAATGAGTTATGCAAATTTTCAAAGAAGTATTTCGTTACTTAAAACGTTAAATATCAGAGCACTATATTAACAACTCAACGGGTGATTTCAGCCTCTGTTTTTCGGAACATCTAACTGGACACCCTATTAAGTAACCTCAAAAACTTGAATCAGACCTATTAAAGACGTAAATATGATCAGGACACTACACTAGTAAGGGCTCTGAGCAGTACCAAGTTGGGGACGCCTAGTAGTTACAATCACTGCAAATGATATTAAAGAAAGTAAAAAACGCTAATATTGTCGAAGATTTATGTAATTTTGCCTATTCAAAAAATATCATCTTCGTAATAAATGAGTTTAACAAGTTTAGCCCGGATGTTCTTTCGTGGCAGATTGCACGAACTGGAGTCTTACCCTACGCGCGGTGAACAAATGCAGAGAGAAGTTCTGCAGTTTCTTGTTGACTGCGCTAAGGAGACAGAGTTTGGCAGAAAGCATCTCTTCAATCATATAAAGAGCTACGACGACTACGTGCGTAACGTACCTGTCAACGATTATGAGACGCTTAAAGGCGATATTGACCGTATGCGTCACGGCGAGGAGAATATCCTTTGGCCGGGACTGGTGAAATGGTACGCCAAGAGCTCCGGCACCACTAACGACAAGAGCAAGTTCATCCCTGTCACACAGGCAGGACTGAGCCATATCCATTATCAGGGTCCGAAGGACTGCGTAACATTCTATCTCCGTAATAACCCCAAGAGTCGCATTTTCGACGGAAAGAGCCTTATCCTTGGAGGCAGTCATTCGCCCAACTATAATCTTCCTAACTCCTTGGTCGGCGACCTTAGCGCCATCCTCATAGAGAATATCACTCCTATGGCCGAGTTGTTCCGTGTGCCTCAGAAGGCGACGGCACTGCTCAGCGACTTTGAGGTGAAACGCGACCGCATCGCCCATGAGACGCTTAACAAGAACGTAACGAACATCTCCGGCGTGCCATCGTGGATGCTCTCTGTTCTGGTGCGCGTCCTGGAGCTGTCGGGAAAGAAGCATATAGAAGATGTATGGCCAAACCTGGAGGTGTTCTTCCACGGAGGCATCGCCTTCACGCCCTACCGCAAGCAGTACGAGGAGATTATCACCAGTTCAAAGATGCACTATATGGAGACCTACAACGCCTCGGAGGGCTTCTTCGGTATTCAGGACGACCCTTCCGACAAGAGCATGCTGCTCATGCTCGACTATGGTGTGTTCTACGAGTTCATACCTGTCGACGAGCTGGGCTCCGACCATCCTAACATCGTGCCGTTGGAAGGCGTTGAGGTAGGCAAGAACTATGCCATGCTCATCAGCTCCTCCTGTGGACTGTGGCGCTACGAGATTGGTGATACTGTGAAGTTCACGAGCCGTAATCCGTATAAGTTTGTCATCACCGGCCGCACGAAGTACTTTATCAATGCCTTCGGCGAGGAGCTTATCATGGATAACGCCGAGAAAGGACTTGCCTACGCCTGTGAGAAGACCGGCGCGGTGGTCTCGGAGTATACGGCGGCACCGGTTTATATGGACAACAACGCCCACTGTCGTCATCAGTGGCTCATAGAGTTCTCCAAGGAACCCGCCGATATCAACGAGTTTGCCCATGTCCTCGACCAGCACCTGCAGGAAATCAACTCCGACTATGAGGCCAAGCGCTACCATGACATTACCCTTCAGTGCCTTGAGATTGTCAAGGCCCGTCCGAACCTCTTCAACGACTGGCTGAAGTCGAAGGGTAAGCTCGGCGGCCAGCATAAGGTGCCGAGACTGTCCAACGACCGTAAGAATATCGAGGAGTTGCTCCGGATGAACGGTCAGGAGCAGACACCGCAATCGTAAGCGCGGACAGACAAAAACATGAAAAAGTCCACCGCTCACGGAAGCGTATCGTTGTGCGGTGGCAAGGAAAAGTAAAAACGACGCACGGAAACAGTAAACGGATAAAAAGGTAATACTGCTTATGAGAGACAGAAAGTTCCATTTTAATTCATTGAGAGAGGCGAAGTTCCTTTTGCCTTTGTACCTTTTTGCTCTCTTACTATTGCAGGGATGTGCCCGTATGGGCCAGCCTGACGGCGGATGGTATGACGAGACACCGCCACGGGTCGTCGCCGAGTCGCCGGCCGACCAGTCGACGGATGTCAACAGTAAGAAGATTAGCATCTACTTCGACGAATACATCAAACTCGACAACCCCAGTGAGAAGGTCGTCGTGTCGCCACCACAGCTGGAGGCCCCGGAGATAAAGGGCGGAGGAAAGAAGATTACCGTGAAGCTCGCCGACTCCCTGAAGGCTAACACCACCTATACCATCGACTTCTCCGACGCCATCTCCGACAACAACGAGGGTAATCCCCTTGGCAACTATACCTATACGTTCTCCACCGGTGATCATATCGACACCATGGAAGTGGCGGGGCGCGTACTGGATGCCGAGACTCTGGAGCCGGTGAAGGGTATCCTCGTGGGACTCTACGACAACCTTTCCGACAGTGCGTTTACACATCTGCCGATGCTGCGCGTCTCCCGGACAGATGAGAACGGACACTTCTCCGTTAAGGGTGTCAGGAACGGCAACTACCGCGTCTTTGCTCTGCAGGATGCTGATAATAACTATATGTTCAATGCCAAGAGTGAGAAGATAGCCTTCGACAGGACGGTCTTCTCCACGAGCTGTAAGCCTGACATACGGCAGGACACTATCTGGCGCGACTCACTGCATATCCAGGACATCCGCCGCGTGCCCTACACACATTTCTATCCTGACAACGTCCTGCTGCGTGCTTTCACCGAGCCGCTGACAGACCGGTATTTCCAGAAAGCCGACCGCTCGCAGGCCGACCATTTCACCCTTTTCTTCACCTATGGCGACAGTGAACTGCCGAAGATCAAAGGACTGAACTTCAACTCCGACAATGCCTTTATCTTTGAGCCGTCCGTCAACACCGACACCCTGACCTACTGGCTCCGCGACACAGCCCTTGTCAACCAGGATACGCTGCGCCTGCAGCTCCAGTACAGGAGTACCGACAGCACCGGCACACTCGTCCCTACTACCGATACGCTGGAGATTATCTCCAAACAGCCTTATGAGAAACGCCTGAAGGCACGGCAGGATGCTTATGAGAAATGGGCTAAGCAGCAGGCGAAGAACGCAAAGAAAGGCCGTCCCGTGGAGAAGCATATGATGGGCGAGATGTTGAAACCGGAGTACAGGATTGGTTCGTCGATAGACCCTGACCAGAATCCCCTCATCGTGATGCCGTCGCCGATAGACAGCATCGACACCACAAAGATACATCTATTTACTAAGGTGGACACTACATGGACGCCCATACCGTTCCAGATTGGCGAGAGCCCGGGGCAGGCGCGCACCTACGAGATTATCGGTGAGTGGCGTCCGGGACAGCAGTATAGCCTCGAGACCGACTCGGCGGCCTTCACTGATATATATGGTAAGGTGTCTGCGGCCAACAAGCAGGGCTTCCGCGTGCCGAAGGAGGAGGAATACAACCTCTTCCCCGTTACCGTTACAGGGTTCAACGGACGGCAGATAGTAGTGCGGCTGCTCAACACCTCCGGGAAAGCCGTGAAGGAACAGGCCACCACCAACGGCCAGGTCGTCTTCCACTGGGTCAAGCCGGGCACCTACTATCTCAGCATGTATGTCGACGACAACCGGAACTTCCGTTGGGATACCGGCGACTATGCCACCCTGCGACAACCCGAGGCCGTCTACTATTACAATAAGGAGATAGAGCGCAAGGCTAAATGGGACGATAACCTGACGTGGAACCCAATGGATGTGCCCCTCGACAGGCAGAAGCCATCAAAGCTGATAAAGGATAAGGCGACGTCGCAGAAGAGGAGAACCGTCGGCCGCAATGCTGAGCGTGCCGCCCGTCTGGGTATACAGTATATCCCAGGTCAGACATATTAAGTGTCTCATCGGTAGATGTAAGGTTTCCCCTAGTGTGTCGCGAGGTGATAGAAATGAATAAATAGATTAGGATTAAAAGGAAAATAAATTAAAAAAGCTAATAGAATAGATTTGAACATACTCTGGTATTTCAGTAAAAGCTTAAGAGATAAAATACAGGTTTCATAAAAGAGAGACAAAAAGATGAAAAAGCTTAAGATACTTCTTTTGGCACTGCTGACGATGGTCTCGGTGGGTGCCTCGGCACAGGCGATGACCAACACCGCCTTCCGTAGTGGTGAAATCCTTACGTATAACCTCTACTTCAACTGGAAGTTCGTGTGGATAAAGGCCGGCAACGCTACATATTCTACAGTCCAGACCCGCTATCAGGGACAGAATGCTTACCGCGCGAGCCTTACCGCGACAACAAACGCACGCGCTGACAAGTTCTTTACTATCCGCGATAACCTCACGGCATATTCCACTACCAACATGCTGCCCCTCTACTACACGAAGTCCACTCATGAGGGCGACCGCAGAAATTTGGATGAGGTGCGCTATTCCTTCAGTGGTGGCAGGTGCAATATGCGGCTGCGCCGCCGGAAGAGCGACGGCTCGAACCACTACAAGAATATTTCTCTCAACAACTCGTTCGATATGATCAACGCATTCATGCGGGCGCGGCAGTGGGGTGTGACCAACTGGAGAGTGGGCTCAAAGGTCGCTTTCAACATTGTGGACGGAAAGGGCTCCGCTCCGGCTTACATCCAGTATCAGGGAAAGACAACGGTTGACGGCGACAATGGACATAAGTACCGTGCTCTTAAGCTCTCTTACTTCGAGAGAGAGAACAAAGGCTATAAGCGCATTGCTACCTTCTACGTTACCGATGACCGCAACCATATACCGGTTCTCATAGACCTGAACCTGAAGTTCGGCTCGGCGAAGGCAAAGGTTGTCAGCATCCGCGGCAACCGTTACCCATTGTAATAAACGAAAAAGGCCTCCGGGACAATCGCCCCGGAGGCCTTTTTCTCGATCGGCGGCTATTGCCTCCTGGCTACAATGCCGATGGTCTTCAGCCGTGCGTAGTCGAAGCTGACGTACATGAAGCCATGATAGGGATTGCCGGTGCCCCAGCTGTTCTTCATGATGAAGTATTTCCGGCCGCGGCCGTCGTGGGCTATGCCGACGATCTCCATACAGTGGTCGTCGGTGGTTTTATGGCTCTCGAACTCACGTTGCCGTTCCTGTTGAACGTCTTTTTCCAGTGGCTTGTCGAGAACGGCCGTGCCACGCTCGAAGGAGAAACCTTCCTCGCTGATGTCGCCCTCCCAGCAGACGGGATGTCCGTGTCTTACATTATTTATTATAATGTTCATCAGCGTGTCGATGGGCACATTCATGAATTTGTCGTAGTAGCGGTTGTCGGGAACCTCCAGCGGAAAGGCCTCGCCGAAAGGGTGGTGTGTGAAGCTGGTGTATGCCATGTACTCGTCATCGCGGCATACGCTGTGGGCAAACTCCAAGGGCGTGTAGACGGCGCCGAACATGTAAACGCGGGGTGTGATGGCGTTGATGGCGTTGTCGAGAAGAGCACTCAGGTCCTGCTGAAACTCCTCCAGACTGCGGCTGCCATGGGCTAGAGGCGATATCTTACGGCAGATGACATCGTAGTCGGTGTCGTCGCTGCCATGGAAGGCGTCGTAGTGTGTCAGGCCGTAGGTCTCTATGAGGTGAATGAGCATGGGGGCCGTGCCGCGGAGACTTATCTTCCCGGTGTGGGTGAGGAAGAGTCTGTTGCCTTCCTCCTCCAATAGCCGGCGCGCCACGTAGTCGGGACTGAGGTTGACGGAGTCGCCCTGCATGAGATGTTCGGTTTCGATGGTGGCCAGCATGGCGTAGTCCCAGCACAGCTCGCTGTGTCCTTGGTTCTTGACGGGTGTGGTCTTAAGCAGTACCTCCGTTGTCATCCTCTGGCTGCCGGTGGTCTTCCCGTCTTTACTTTGACCGCAGGAGACGAGCAAGAGCACTACTAAAAGCATGATAGTCTGTTTCATACGGCAAAGGTAATCATTATTTTGGATTCGGAATTTCTTATTCCTGATTAATTGTCTGCGGGTATTGGGATTTCTTAAATTGTGCGGGTCGGAATAAAATCATAGTAAATCTTAATTATTAATTATCGATTTTCAATTCTGAATAATTATGCTTACCTTTGCAGCCATGAATGAGAAGATGTCAGATTTTGAGGTAATGGCTCCCGTGGGCTCACGGGAATCGCTTGCGGCGGCAATACAGGCCGGCGCCGACTCCGTATATTTTGGAGTGGGACGGCTGAACATGCGGTCGCACTCGGCGAACCATTTCGATATAACAGACCTGAAGGAGATTGCGGCTACGTGCCGTGAGCACGGCATAAAGTCGTATCTGACGGTCAACACTATAGTTTATGACGACGACCTGGCCACCATGCGTGAGATCCTCGACGCTGCAAAGGAGGCCGGCGTGTCGGCGATAATAGCTTCCGACGTAGCTGTCATGGCCTATTGCAACAGCATTGGCCTTGAGGTGCACCTCTCTACGCAGCTCAATATTTCGAATATTGAGGCTCTGAAGTTCTACAGCCGTTTCGCCGATGTGAGCGTCCTGGCCCGTGAGCTCAATATGTCGCAGGTCAAGAAGCTGCACCAGGAGATTGTCGATGAGAATGTCCGGGGACCGAAGGGTGGTCTGGTGAGAATAGAGATGTTCTGCCACGGCGCACTCTGCATGGCAGTTTCCGGCAAGTGCTATATGAGTCTTCATGCCGCAAACCGCTCTGCAAATCGTGGAGAATGTGTGCAGATATGCCGCCGCTCATATACTGTTACGGACAACGAGACCGGCAACCAGCTTGATATCGACAACAAGTATATCATGAGCCCGAAGGACTTGAAGACCATAAGGTTCATCGACAGGATGATGGATGCCGGTGTCAGGGTGTTCAAGATAGAAGGCCGTGCGCGAGGTCCGGAGTATGTCTACACTGTTGTCAAATGCTATAAGGAGGCCATCGAGAGCGTCCTCAACGGCACGTTCACCGAAGAGAAGAAGGATGAATGGGACAAGCGGCTTGCCACTGTCTTCAACCGTGGCTTCTGGGACGGCTACTATCAGGGTCAGACTATGGGTGAGTGGAGCAAGAGCTATGGCTCGCAGGCTACGGAGAAGAAGGTCCTCGTGGGAAAGGTTACAAAGTATTTCAGTCGTCTGAGTGTTGCGGAGATTGCCGTGGAGGCCACCGATTTCAAACTCGGCGACAAACTGCTGATAACGGGAAATACCACGGGGGTGATGTATCTTACGGCCAGTGAGATACATGATGACCACGGCCCTGTCGACTATGCGCCGCAGCATGTGCGTGTCTCCGTGCCCGTCGCTGGAAAGGTGCGGCCAAACGATAAGGTCTTCAAGCTCGTGAAGGTCTCCGACAGCCTTTGATGGGATTTCAGTCCGGCATGTGCTGCCGCCCGCTGAATGTGTGGCGCGGTGCCTTTACAATCCCGAAGTAATAGAATAATACATAGAACATTAATAACCCTACTCCTACCTAGGTTACCGATAGTCCTCTCCTTTGGAGAGGCTTGGTGGGGAATAAGATATGACAATAAATGAAGCACAGGATGAGGTCATAGCTGAATTTGAGGACTTCACCGATTGGATGGACAAATACCAGATGCTCATAGATCTCGGCAACGACCTCGATGAGCTCGACCCAAAGTACAAGAACGACTCAAACCTTATCGATGGATGCCAGAGCCGTGTGTGGCTGCAGTGCGACTACGTCGACGGTAAGCTGGTGTTCACCGCCGACAGCGACGCGCTTATCACCAAAGGCATCATCGCCTTGCTGATACAAGTGCTCAGCAACCATACTCCTCAGGAGATCCTCGATGCCGACTTGTACTTCATCGACAAGATAGGCCTGCGCCAGCATCTCTCTCCGACACGCTCCAACGGCCTACTTGCCATGGTGAAGCAGATAAAGAACTACGCAATAGCTTATAAGGCGAAGGAAGGTGCATAAGCTTAAGACCATAGAAATGCACCGGCTGACGGTCGATGAGTTCCGCTCCTCGGAGAAGATACCGCTGACGGTGGTCCTGGATGATGTCCGCTCGGCCTATAATGTGGGCAGTGTGTTCCGGACCTGTGATGCTTTCCGCGTCGGCAAGGTGTGCCTCTGTGGCATCACGGCCACGCCGCCGAGTGCGGAGATACATAAGACGGCACTCGGCGGTGAGGACAGTGTGACATGGGAGTACTACGAGGATACGGCCGATTGTATCCGTGCGCTCCATGCCGACGGATGTTTTGTGTGGAGCATTGAGCAGGTCGAGCATAGTGTCAAGCTCCAGAACCTGCCCGACGTTATACCATCCTCGGCGCAGGGCGTGGCCGTTGTCCTCGGCAATGAGGTGAAAGGTGTGCGCCAGGATGTCGTGGACATGAGCGACGGATGTCTGGAGATACCGCAATTTGGCACTAAGCACTCGCTGAATGTGAGTATAACGGGTGGAATTGTCGTCTGGGAGTTTGCCAGAAGGATGATACCGGAGCTGCATAAGCAGAAGAAATAAAAGAAAAGGGAAGCATCTCGGAGTAGGAGAGTGCTTCCTTTGACGTTCTTACCGAGGCCCTCATTTTGATAAGTTTGTGGCCCGACGAAATCTATTTAAACACAATATGTTTATAAGAATATGCTTAAAAGACTAATCATTTCATCGCTAGTAGCCTGCGTTTCTGTCGTTGCCGGTGCTCAAGGTCAGACAGAGAAGTATTTGTTTGACGGTGCTTTTCCCGTGTTCCTCGACTCTCTGCAGAGTGAGCTGACCTATCCTATGGCGTGGGGCAGCAGCGACATCAAGGAGTTTGGCCTCTGGCGCAGTGCGGCACGTAATAAGTTGCGCGAGGAGATGCTTATGCCTCCACGTCCGGCGGAGCACAGCGACATGAGGGTGGTGGCTACCGAGAAACGGAAGGGCTACACTGCGCGTAAGGTGGAGTTCAACCTGACGCGCTACTCCCGTGTGTCGGCATACGAACTGGTGCCCGACGGAAAGGGACCGTTCCCCTCTGTGCTTCTGCTTCACGACCACGGAGGACATTTCAGCATAGGAAAGGAGAAGATGATACGACCCTTCGGTGTCGCCGACTCCGTGGTGAGCGATGCCGACGGATGGTGTCAGCGCTGCTACGGCGGACAGTATGTCGGCGACTATCTGGCAAGCCACGGCTACGTGGTGCTCTGCACCGATGCGCCTTTCTGGGGAGAGCGTGGCGTGAAGGGCGGCTCCAAGGGCGATATGTATAAGTATGTCGCCGGCAATTTCATGCTTCTGGGCCGCGATCTTAGCGCATGGATGGACTTTGAGGATGTCTATGCCGCCGACTTCATGGCACAACTGCCGGAAGTCGACGCCACACGTCTCGGCTGCATGGGCTTCTCCATGGGTGCTTACAGGGCTTGGATGCTCTCCGCCTTGACCGATAAGGTGAAATGCGGAGTGGCTGTCTGCTGGATGACGACAACGGAATATCAGGTGAACACCGAATACGGACTGAAGAAACATGAGGAATGGGCTAACCTCATTCCCGGTATCCGCCGCTACCTGGACTACCCTCATATCGCTTCTATAGCATGCCCGAAGCCTATGATGTTCATCAATGGTGCCAAGGACCATCTCTTCCCGCCCATATCGGTCAACAAAGCCTACAAGGAGATGCATGAGGTGTGGGACAGCCAGGGCATAGGCGACCGCCTCTCGACGGAAATCATGGACATGAGCCATTGGTGTGGACCGGAGGTACAGGTGAAGTGCCTCGCATTCCTGGATAAGTGGCTCAAAGAAGACAAGACTTCTAAATAGGGCTTATATGGCATTCAGAACGATGTCTTAGAACTCCTAAATAGGTCCTTAGTGGTTCATGGAGCGATATTTATGTGAATAAAGACAAAAAGATGGAAACAGCATTACAGTCATTACAGCGTCAGCGCCTTCTGCTTCAGATGGAATACTATGCCGAGAAGGAGACATTCCGCAAGCAGACGGAGGCCGTCGGCATGGCACGTAAGGTGAAGCGTGGCGATGCCTGGTTTCCACTGCGTGTCGGAAAGCGGTTCTACAACAGTCTTAACCAATTGGCCATAGAAGTCTTCCGTACCGGCGATGAGGAGATAGAGCATAACTTTGAGTTCGGACGGCCGGTGATGTTCTTCAAGGTAAAGGACAATCCGTCGGCAGCCTCCGCCACTTCTAATCCCACGGCGGTCCCTTCCTCACACCAGCCATCAAACACTTCTCACCCCGCACCATCCATCCAGTATTTCAACTTCACCGGAACAGTGTCCTATGTCGACGGCAACAGGATGGTGATTACCGTCCCTGACTCTGCTCCTCTGCTGGACCTTCAGTCGTCGGACCTTCCCGTCGGTGTCCAGCTGTCGTTCGACGAGACAAGTTATAAGATGATGTTCGACGCCCTGGACCGTGTGATGAAAGCGCGCGGAAACCGTCTCGCATATCTCCGCGACCTATTCTATTCACGTCAGAAAGCACAGCGGTACTCCTTTGAGCCCATGCGCTTCCCGTGGTTGAACCCAACCCAGGAACGAGCTGTCAACGAGGTGTTGTGGGCAAAGGATGTAGCCATCGTCCACGGACCACCAGGAACGGGCAAGACGACAACTCTTGTGGAGGCCATCAACGAGGTGCTGATGCGGGAGAGTCAGGTACTGGTGTGCGCGCAGAGCAATATGGCTGTTGACTGGATATCGGAGAAACTCGTGGACCGTGGCATCAACGTGCTGAGAATAGGCAACCCGACGCGTGTCAACGACAAAATGCTTGCCTTTACCTATGAGCGTAAGTTTGAGGCGCATCCCGACTACCCACAGCTCTGGGCTATCCGAAAGGCCATCCGACAGCTGCGGGCATCACGGAAGAGAGGCTCCGAGAGCTATCATCAGAAACTGGAACGTCTGAAAGGACGTGCCACGGAGCTGGAGATACGCATAAACAGCGAGCTCTTCGGCCAGGCCCGCGTCATAGCGTCGACCTTGGTGGGCTCCAATAGCCGGATAATGGAAGGACAGAAGTTCGGGACGCTGTTTATCGATGAGGCTGCCCAGGCCCTGGAAGCAGCCTGCTGGATACCGATAAAACGCTGCACAAGGGTCGTCCTGGCCGGAGACCACTGTCAGCTGCCACCTACGGTGAAGAGCATTGCCGCTCAGCGTGCGGGCCTCGGCAAGACACTTATGGAGCGGATTGTGGAGAACAAGCCTGAAGTGGTGACACTCCTGAAAGTCCAATACCGCATGAACGACGAGATAATGCGGTTCTCCTCCGACTGGTTCTATGGCGGACAGGTGGAGAGCGCACCGCAGATAAAGTACCGCGGAATACTCGATTACGACGTGCCGATGATGTGGGTCGAGACCAGAGAGGACGATGACGAGCATTACCGTGAGACGTTCGTCGGCGAGTCGTTCGGCAGGATAAACAAGGATGAGGCTGAACTGACCCTTCAAACCCTTGAGGCTTACTATCGGAAGATTGGCAAGCAGCGGATACTCGACGAGCAGATTGATGTGGGTATCATCTCTCCCTACCGTGCGCAGGTGCAATATCTGAAGCGGCTGATACGAAAATGCGAGTTCTTCAAGCCCTATCGGAGTCTGATAACAGTCAACACGGTCGACGGCTTCCAGGGACAGGAGCGCGATGTTATCCTCATCAGTCTCGTGCGGGCCAACGACGAGGGACAGATAGGATTTCTCAGCGACCTCAGACGTATGAATGTCGCCATCACGCGGGTCCGTATGAAGCTGATAATCATCGGAGACCCGTCGACACTCTGCCGGCATCCGTTCTATAAGAAGTTGTACGACTATGTCAAATCACTAAGTAACTCATAGTCAGACTGTCGTTCCATTCATGAAATTATTGAAAAAACTATGTTGCAAAGAGACTATTTTATAAGGATAATAGAAGAGTTTATGGCCGCACTGGGCCGTTTCTTGGAGAAGAAAGTCGATGAGCGGAGCGACGAGGACCTCAAGGAACTATACAGACAGTATGTCGGCAGCTACGACGTACTGCGTAACCTGTCGTTCAATGAGATACTCCAATATGCCGGGGAACAGTATCGCCCCGATGAGCGCATACAGCGTCTCGACATGCTTGCCGAACTTCTCTACGCTGAGGGGTCATACAAGAATGCTCCTCTCCGTGACATGCTGCTCGGCAAAGCCTTCCTGCTGTTCGATTACGTTGAGACCAACGGTAGGGATTTCTCCCTTCGCCGCCGGCAGATAATGCAGGAGATAAAGGAGAAGACCTCCACCGACAGCCTCTCCACGGATTAATTCTTCTTACCATGCCAAATATTAACGATATGACTGTGGGCTCTCCCACAAAAGATATCCTTCGCTTTGCCATACCCCTTGTCTTGGGATACATATTGCAACAACTGTATCTCATCATCGACGCAGCGATAGTGGGACGGTGGATAGGCGTCGAAGCACTGGCCGCCGTAGGCGCGTCATCGTCGATAATGTTCCTTATCATGGGCTTCTGCAACGGCTCCTGTGCCGGTTTCGCCATACCGGTGGCACAGGCCTTCGGCGCAAAGGACTTCCCGAAGATGCGGTCCTATGTCGCCAACGCACTGCGCATCGGCGCGGCCTTTGCCGTCGTCATCACCTTCCTTAGCTGTATCCTCTGCGATAAGGTGCTGGGACTCGTCAATACTCCTGCCGACATACACCACGACGCGTATGTCTTTCTCTTCATGCAGTTCCTTGCCATTCCCTTCACCATCGGTTACAACCTGCTGGCCGGGTTCATACGGGCTCTCGGCGATTCGAAACAACCATTCTACTTTCTCATCTTTTCGTCGCTCGTAAATATCCTTCTCGACGTCATCCTCATTCTCATGATGGGATTGGGAGTCTTCGGTGCCGGTCTGGCCACGCTGCTCTCACAGCTATTCTCGTGTGTCCTCTGCGGATGGTATATCCTGAAGAGGATGCAGATACTTATCCCCAAGGGCGTGGAACGGCGGTACGACAATAAGCGGATATCCATTCTCCTGAACAATGGTGTGCCGATGGGACTGCAGTTCTCCATCACCGGTATCGGCATTATAATGCTGCAAAGTGCCAACAACGCCTTAGGTACTGTCTATGTGGCGGCCTTCACGGCGTCGATGCGCATAAAGTATCTGTTTACCTGCGTCTTTGAGAATATCGGAGTGGCTATGGCTACCTACTGCGGACAGAACATAGGAGCACGTGATGCGGCCCGTGTGCGCCGTGGCGTGATGTCGGCCGTGAAGATTATGCTGGTCTACTTCGTCATGACACTTATCGTGATATATCCCTTTGCCGACTATATGATGGAGCTCTTCGTCGACAGTGGCGAGCGGGAGGTCATCACCAATGCCGCCATGTTCATGCGCATCGCCAACTACTTCTATCCTGCACTCGGTCTGCTGACCATTCTCCGGTACAGCATTCAAGGTCTGGGATACAGCAACCTCTCGATGATGAGCGGTGTGATGGAGATGATGGCCAGAACGGGTGTGAGCCTCTGGCTGGTTCCTGCACTTGGCTTCCTGGGCGTCTGCTACGGTGATCCGGTGGCATGGTGCGCAGCCGACGTGTTCCTTATCCCTGCATTCATCCTCTTATACCGGCATATAAAATCTAAAATGAAGGAGGAAAAGGCATAGGAACACGGTGATTATTTGCATAATTCGCACAATATTAGTACTTTTGCAATCAAATCAAAAATTTTAGGAAGATGAATATTGAGAAACAGATAACCGCCTCTGCGCTTGAGGCCGTAAAGAAACTATACGGTGCCGACGTACCGGAGAAGATGATACAGATACAAAAGACGCGTCCTGATTTCGAGGGAAACCTCACCCTTGTGGTCTTTCCTTTGCTCCGCACGTCGAAAAAGAAGCCGGAGGATACCGCTAAGGAGATTGGCGAATATCTGAAAGTCAACTGCCAGGCCGTGGCCGACTATAATGTCGTCAAGGGATTCCTGAACCTCGTCATCGCCTCCACGGCATGGGTGGGACTGCTCAATGACATCAACGCCGACGAGAACTGGGGCGAGAAGAAAGCCACAGAGGACTCGCCGCTGGTGATGATCGAATACTCATCGCCAAACACCAACAAGCCTCTTCACCTCGGTCATGTGCGCAATAACCTCCTGGGATGGTCCTTGGCGCAGATTATGCAGGCCAACGGTAATAAGGTTATAAAAACCAATATCGTCAATGACAGAGGTATACACATCATGAAGTCGATGCTAGCCTGGATAAAGTGGGGCAACGGCTGCACACCGGAGTCGACAGGAAAGAAGGGCGACCACCTTATTGGTGACTTCTACGTGCTCTTCGACAAGCATTATAGAGAGGAGTGCGCGGAACTCAAGAAGAAGTATATAGCTGAGGGAATGGCCGAGGAGGAAGCCGAAGAGAAAGCCAAGCAGGAGGCACCCCTCATCAAGGAAGCCCACCGCATGCTCGTCAAATGGGAGGCTGGCGACAAGGAAATCCGCGACCTCTGGGCTAAGATGAACTCCTGGGTGTATGCCGGTTTTGATGAGACCTACAAGGCTCTGGGTGTCAGCTTCGACAAGATTTACTACGAGAGCAACACCTACATAGAAGGAAAGAAAAAGGTCCTCGAGGGATTGAACAAGGGACTTTTCTATAAGAAGGAGGATGGTAGCGTATGGGCCGACCTCACCAAGGACGGTCTCGACCAGAAGCTCCTCATCCGTTCCGACGGTACCACAGTCTATATGACCCAGGATATCGGCACGGCCGAGATGCGCTTCAACGACTTCCCCATCGACAAGATGATATATGTCGTAGGAAACGAGCAGAACTATCACTTCCAGGTGCTCTCGATAATCCTCGACCGCTTAGGCTTTAAGTGGGGAAAGGACCTGGTCCACTTCTCTTACGGTATGGTGAACCTGCCAAGTGGTAAGATGAAGTCGCGTGAGGGAACAGTCGTCGATGCCGACGAGCTCATCGCGCAGATGGTTGCTGATGCCAAGGCAACGGCTACCGAGCACGGACAAAGCAGGGAGTTCTCGGAGGACGAGAAGAACGAGATAGCACGTATCGTGGGCCTCGGTGCACTGAAATACTTCATATTGAAGGTTGACGCCCGTAAGAACATGATGTTCAATCCGGCAGAGTCCATCGACTTCAACGGCAACACCGGTCCTTTCATCCAGTACACCTACGCCCGTATCCGCAGCATTCTCAGAAAGGCTGCCGACCAGAATTTCTCTCTACCCGATGAGCTGGATGCCGGCTCTCCCGTTAACGACAAGGAGGTGGAGCTCATCCAGCAGCTGAACAACTTCGGAGTGGCTGTTGCTGATGCCGGGCAGAACTACAATCCGTCTGGTATAGCCAACTACTGCTATGAGCTTACGAAGGCTTTCAACCAGTTCTATCATGACTACAGCATCCTCAATGCTGACAGTGATGCCGAGAAGACTGTACGTCTGGTCCTTGCAAGGAATGTCGCAAAGGTAATAAAGGAGGGCATGACACTGCTTGGTATTGAGGTCCCGGAGAGAATGTAAACAGAAACGCTCCCTCTAGCTCCCCTACAAGGGGATAAAGGGATTACCTTTAAACCCTTGGAGGATGGGGATAAACCCCACCCCTACATTGGAACCATCTGCATGTATGATTGGAACCATCTGCATGTATGATTGGAACCATCCGCATGTATGATTGGAACCATCCGCATGTATGATTGGAACCACCCGGTTTATCGGAATGACAATGGAAGCGACTTTCGCCATAAGGTGTTCAATTTGTTGTACCCATTTTTGCTCAGGAACGGGATAAGTGCCTCGTAGTTGCGCTGGGCCTCTTCACACCCTTTTCTTATTTTACGGGAGTATAACCCTGCAAGAGGATATCCGCAGAAAGGGGAAACTTAATATTGAACGCCCTACTTTTGCCAATGTAGGGGTGGGGTTTATCCCCATCCTAACACCCTGCAGACGATATGAATATCAGATGGAACCACGCTAGTAGGATGGGGATAACCCCCTCCCCTACATTGAATTCTTCCGCCAGTTGCTGGAATCTCTTTTGATTTGTAGATAAGTTTAATACGATACTTTAATCACATTATATAATATACCCGGACAGATGGACAACAGAAACAATGCCAAGGCAGGTTATGAGAAGAAACCTTTCGCAAGGAATGTCGTGAGAGAACCCGCTCTTGGGAATGTTGTCAACCCTCCATCATGGCGCCATGACACCATACTTCCGCTGCCTATGGAGGTAAAGAGCAATGCGTGGGCCGTCGACGCGGCATGCTCCGGCAATCCCGGACCTATGGAGTACCGTTGCATAGATCTTGCTACCGGAGCACAGGTGTTCCATTTCGGACCTGTGCAGGGAACCAACAATATCGGTGAGTTCCTGGCTATCGTCCACGCGCTGGCTCTCATGGACAAACAGGGCATCCGCGACAAGGTTATCTACAGTGACTCTTACAATGCCATATTATGGGTCAATAAGAAGCAATGTAAGACAAAGCTGGAACATAGCGCACGGACAGAAAAGCTTTATCAGATTATCTCCCGGGCCGAATTCTGGCTCCGCACACATCAGATTACCACACCTATTATAAAATGGGAGACAAAGAGCTGGGGCGAGATCCCGGCCGACTTCGGCAGAAAGTAGTCTTCTTTCCGCAGCATAGGAAAGGTTCCTCAATCTGTCGCAGCAGATAATTCCTTCTTTCGGAACATAAATCACAACTCATATAAAGAACCTGACTAAAACGGTAAATATGATTAGGACACTACACCTGATGCCTAGACGGACGACTGCAGGGTGCGGCCCTTGTGGCCGTCCGCAAACAAGGACATAATGAATTTATAGCGGACGGCCACAAGGGCCGCGCCCTGCAAGCGGTTGATCCCCAAGTTGCACTCGCCTCGCTCGCTTAGCCTGAGGGTTACTGAGAGTGTGCCTCTCTGAGGCACTCAGTTGGTTCTCTAGTTTTTTCGAAATCGCGCTGCGAAACCTTGTGTAGGGGTGGGGTTTATCCGAAGCTGCTGAAAATACATTTGTTAACAAAAACTGTAAGCAATCATTTGTCTTTAACCCCATTAAAAGGGGTAAATTAAAGAAAATTCGACTTCTTTTCGCATCTCAGTCAGCTAAAAGTTACAAATTGAAAGATTTTTGCTATACCCCCTCTGTTTTTGGGGTACTTTTTCAGCAGCTTAGGCTTATCCCCATCCTAACACCACGCAGATGATATTAATATCAGATTGAACCACGCTAGGAGGATGGGGATAAACCCCACCCCTACATTGGGTTTCGTTGGCTTCCGCTGGGCGAGTGCAGATTTGGATTTAATGACAAAATTGTATCTGTTCAGCGCTTGCAATCGGACGGCTGCAGGGTGCGGCTAGGTAGGGTTAGGGTCCGTCCGCCAAATGAGCTTATAATTCTTGTTGTGGCCGTCCGGCAAATAAGCTTATTGGAGTTCCTTGTTGGCTTCGTCAATCCTGCCGTTTATTTCATCTATTTTGTCGCGATACATCGTGTAGAGGAGCTTGCCGTTGCGTTCCATCTGCGATTCCGTAAGGCTTCTGTTCCATAGGCGCATGCCTCCGGCCGACAGTGAGTGGAAACCAGCATCGTACCAGCCTACCTGCAGGCCAAGGGTCCAGCATCGCAGGCAAATCTCATCGTCGTCGTTCTGAACCGGTGCAAAGCGGAAGTCGTTATGGTGGAGATACTCATCGAACAGAGCGCGGCTTATCCACATCGGGGCACGGCAGACGACCTGCGCAAAGGCAAACGGTCTGTCGGCATCGATTTTTTCGCTGAAATATCGCTTCTCGCTGTCGTCAAAGGTGGCGCTGGTCTGCCATTTGCCGCCAAGAATTGCCATCTTGGGGTTCTTCTTGAAGTATGCAAGGGCATCATCGACCCATTTTAAGTTGTCAAAATCGTCATCGTCCTGCATCAGGGCAAGATATTTTCCGTTTGAGAAGCGCACAGCCTTGTCATAGGTAACAACCTCGAAAAGGTCGTTGCTGCGGATAATAAACTCATTGGCTCCTTTCAGCTCCTTTACCAGCCGCTCCGTATGTTCAAAGCTGGAACCGTCGTCAATGACGATGATTTCCTTCTTGCCGTTATATTCACGGAGCTTGCGTACAATATGTACTATCTGCAAGCTCTTATTGTGCGACTGCAAGATAAAACTGACTTCCGGATCATTGTCATAGCCTTTGTCTTTCCACCAGTTATAGTCTTTTTTCGTCTGAGTGGCACCAGTGCGTTTCTGAAATGCCAGTTTCACCTTGTCAAGAAATAGTCTTATGTCCATTGTGTTGATATTTTGTGCGCAAAGGTAAGAAAAAAAATCATCTTAATGCTTTGTATTATGTCATAATTGGGTTAATTTTGCAGTAAAAAGTAATATGCCGGAGAAAAAACAACGACTGCTGTATGTAGACATGGCAAAGAGCGTAGCCCTGATACTCGTTGTCTATAGCCACATTCCCGGTGCATTGTGGCAGCCGTATTTGGGTAGTTTCTTCATCTTTGCCTTTTTCTTCCTCTCAGGCTTTACTGGAGGAACGCGTGCCAGCTGGAAGGAGCATGTGTTGAAGCGGGCAAGGCGGCTGCTGATACCTTATGTGCTGTTCAGTGCCTGTCTTGTGGTCTTGAGTAGTAACCTTACCTTGTTGGATCTTGAAGGCGTAGCTTATTCACGTTTTTGCCTTTATCCTTTAGACGTGCGGCCAAACATTATCTTCCTGAGACATTGCAATTCGCCATTATGGTTCCTAACGGCAATGTTTGTCTCCGACATCGTATACTATACTTTAATTAAGAGGATTAAAAGCAAGAAAGGCTTGGCAATTAGTTTTGTCCTGCTCCTGCTGTCCGTATGCGCAATGGATCAGCTGCCTGTCCTACTTCCATGGAGCATCGACACAATGCCTTTCTTCGTTATAGCGATGCTCGCCGGACATGAGATTAGGCAACACGAACACGTCTTATCACAAGGGAAATTCTCCGTATTGATTCTGATAATCTTGTTTGTCGCAGCATGTTATCTTAACGGAAACATAAACCTGTCGTGCCGGATTTACGGTCATTACATACGTTATGCCCTGGTCAGTGGCATAACGGGAACACTGCTCATGCTCATAGTCTGCAAAGCATTGGAAGGCTATGGCTGTTCCAGGATTCTCGGAGATGCAGGCCGCCACACGCTGACTATCTTCAGTATTCAGATGGCAGTGATACATGTGTGCATTAATACGCTTCAGACCATGGGCCTGACTGCCGATAGCGGCCTGTGGCATGCCGTTGTCTCCCTTGCCATAATCGTTGTGGTCTTCGCAGTTGGAACGGCATTGTCGGTGGTTCTCCGACGTCTCCTCCCCTCGGTATTCTAATAGTCTGTATTCCTATAGTTACTTAATTTCGTGATAAAGGTGTGAAACAAGCGACTTTCGCCAATGTAGGGGTGGGGTTTATCCCCATCCTCCAAGCGCAACAGTAATTTACAGCCTCTTCGAGGCTGTGAGGTATCCATTCAGCGCGTTGTATCGGGCGGCTGCAGGGTGCGGCCCTTGTGGCCGTCCGCCCCCCCCCAAAAAAAAAAAAAAATATTTACTTGTTTGCGGACGGCCCCTAACCCTACCTAGCCGCACCCTGCAGCCGTCAGTCAGACGCGGATATTTAATTTAACGATTGTAGTCGTCGGTTTGACACGGATATTTTATTTGGCGTTAGTGGTCTGACGGTACCCTGCAAGCGGATTGCATTCGTTTGTACTTCCTCTCCGAGGCTGTAAGTTCCTTTAAACCCTTGGAGGATGGGGATAAACCCCACCCCTACATTGACATAAGTCGCTTATATTCCTTAAAATTCATGTTATTAAGCAACTACAGGAATTTGAATTAAGCCTATTATAGACGTAAATATGGTTAGGACACAACACTAGCCGCGCCCTGCATGCGGAAATATATTCCAATTTAATTCATCTGAATTTTCGATTAATTTGTAGCGATAACGCAAGCTGCAAAGCCAATTATCTATAAATCAGTTTATATTTAACTTATTATGTTTTGTCATTTCATTTATTATTGTTACATTTGTAGCGGTA
>Ga0256406_1003315_pt1 | contig 20205 bp, 15 predicted proteins | sample RumenRJG_03DNA_FD_185986 | JGI IMG/M metagenome (GOLD analysis project Ga0256406, IMG submission 185986) | Bovine rumen microbial communities from Lethbridge, Alberta, Canada - RJG_03 | ecosystem: Host-associated > Mammals > Digestive system > Stomach > Rumen | place: Canada: Alberta | collected... | reverse complement strand
ACCTTTCAAAATACAAGAAGGTGAGAACCAAAGATGGTGGGAAATGGGGCACGGCAACCATGCTTAAATATATAGAAGAGTTAGTGGCTATGCTTGGTGTATAGTGTCTCAAATGGAGATTTCTTTACTATAACTTCACTAGAAGGGGAGAATCTGATCACTCTTATCCCATCCACGTGTAACAGTGATTTATAGCCTCGGAGAGGTTGACTCTCAGTAACCCCAGACTAAGCGAGCGAAGCGAGCGCAGTCTGGGGTAAGAAGATACGAACCTGCCCACTCAGTGCCTCGAAGAGGTACAGACACGAAGTGTGAACAGACCAATTACCACCGACTTAGATCAAATAGTATCTACTGATACACATGTTTCACACTGCGTGTCTGTACCTCTCCGAGGCACTGAGTTATCACCCTGCTATCATCCCACCCCAGGCTGCCCTCGCTTCGCTCGATTAGCCTGGGGTTACTGAGAATGTGCCTCTCCGAGGCACCGTGTGTAATCCACCATCTGCTTATCTGACTGCGCTCATTCTACGGGAACATCTGTCTCCCAATATAGGGGTGGGGTTATATCCCCATCCTCAAAGAGCCTCAGTGACTTATAGCCTCGGAGAGGTTGACTCTCAGTAACCCCAGACTAAGCGAGCGCAGTCTGGGGTAAGAAAATACGAACCTGCCCACTCAGTGCCTCGAAGAGGTACAGACACGAAGTGTGAACAGACCAATTACCACCGACTTAGATCAAATAGTATCTAGTGTTACACATGTTTCACACTGCGTGTCTGTACCTCTCCGAGGCACTAAGTTATCACCCTGCTATCATCCCACCCCAGGCTGCACTCGCTTCGCTCGCTTAGTCTGGGGTTACTGAGAGTGTGCCTCTTCGAGGCACTAAGCAGGTCCTCTCGTCTTATTGAAATCGTACTGTGGAACCTTGTGTATGGGTGGGGTTTATCCCCATCCTCCAAGGTCAACCGTAACTTACAGCCTCCGAGGCACTGAGTAGTTTAATGAGAATATCAAGTTGGGGGGCTGAGTAGTTATTCCTATCTGTACGTGTAGATTTTTACTTGCGGAACTTGTATATACAATAATGTATAATAGGATGACTCATGAGAAATAACCGTTAAAGGGGTCTTTGCACAAAGTCGCATAGCCTGCCAGCGCAACATACAGCTATCTGCATGTTGAGGACGCCATCCTGAGAGCTATAATGGTGGCAAAAAGAGCATATTTTGGTGTCTGTTCGGGTACACGGAAAAGTTTAACATCTGTTCACAGTTTGTAATACATTGATTATCAATGCATTGCAAAAAGGTTACAAAATTGATGAAAAAAAAGTCGAAAAAAGTTATCGCCGTATTAAAAAAACGCTTACCTTTGCAGTGTTTTAATAAACAAATGATTGTTTTACAGATTTAAAAAGCAAAGAAAATGAAGAAATTAGTTTTAATGTTCGTAGCTATCGCAGCTATCTCTTTCGCATCTTGTGGTAACAAGTCTAACGCTGACGCTAACGCTGACAGCACTGCAACTGACACAACAGTTGTTGATAGCGCAAACGCTGACAGCGCAAACGCTGACAGCGCAGCTACCGATAGCGCAGCTAGCGACAGCGCAGCTACCGATACTGTGGCTAAGTAATCTTAGCTCTACGAACTGAAAAAAGAGAGAAAGGACCTCTGACTCTATGAGTCAGGGGTTTTTTCGTTTTTATTGTCTACAGTCTCCCTATAACACTACAGGAACTTCGAAGTAAACAATGTATAAGGACAAGATAAAACTGTTGGCGTTCGATGCCGACGACACCCTTTGGGACTGCCAGAGTTTTTTCGACAGTGTGGAGAAAGCATACTGCAAGCTTTTGGAGGACTACGGCAGTGCCGACGAGATATCGCAGGCCCTTTTCGCCACCGAGACCGCCGACATGCCACATCTGGGCTATGGCTGTAAGGCGTTCACCATCTCCCTTGCCGAGAATGCCATTGAGGTGAGCCACGGCACCATCGCCGCCGACAAGATTATGGAGGCCATACGCCTTGGACGGTCGTTGCTGGAGATCCCCGCCACACCACTGCCAAAGGTCCGCGAGACATTGGACGCGCTGCATGCTTCCGGAAGGTACCGCATGGTAGTGTTCACCAAGGGTGAAATACTTGACCAGGAGAACAAACTGCGCCGCTCCGGTCTGGCGCAGTACTTCGACGACGCCGTCATCGTTGCCGACAAGACACATGAGGAATATGTCAAGCTCTGCCACCGCTTCAACGCGAAGATAAACAGTTTTATGATGATCGGCAACTCGTTCAAGTCAGACATCGAGCCGGTACTGCAGCTCGGTGGTTACGCCGCCCATATCCCGTTCCACACCATGTGGAAATACGAAATGGCCGAGGAGCACGACCATGAGCGGCTCGTGCGCCTCGACCATTTCGGTGATCTGCTAAAAATATTGTAAATCCAGCTTTGCAAGTAAAAAACTACAAGCACAAAAAGGTGCTGTAGTACCCAATGTGGGGGTTATCCCCATCATCCGAGCGAAAGAAACCTCTGTCACCAAGTGTAGGGGTGGGGGTTATCCCCATCCTCCAAGCGTAAGAGTCCTCTGTCACCAAATGTAGGGGTGGGGGTATCCCCATCCTCCAAGCGTAAGAGTCCTCTGTCACCAAGTGTAGGGGTGGGGTTTATCCCCATCCTCCAAGCGTAAGAGTCCTCTGTCACCCAATGTAGGGGTGGGGTTTATCCCCATCCTCCAAGCGTAAGAGTCCTCTGTCACCAAGTGTAGGGGTGGGGTTTATCCCCATCCTCCAAGCGTAAGAGTCCTCTGTCACCACGTGTAGGGGTGGTGGTTATCCCCATCCTCAAAGAGCCCCAGCGACTTACAGCCTCGGAGGCTGGCTCTCAGTAACCCCAGGCTAAGCGAGCGAAGCGAGTGCAGCCTGTTGGATAAGCAGATGAGCGAAACCCGCACTGTGCCTCGGAGAGGTACACTCTCAGTAACCCCAGACTAAGCGAGCGAAGCGAGCGCAGTCTGGGGTAAGAAGATACGAACCTGCCCACTCAGTGCCTCGAAGAGGTACAGACACGAAGTGTGAACAGACCAATTACCGCAACTTAGATCAAATAGTATCTACTACTACACATGTTTCACACTACGTGTCTGAACCTCTCCGAGGCTCTGAGTTGACACTCTCCTTTCGATTTATCCCCCAGACTGCGTTCGCTTCGCTCACTTAGTCTGGGGTTACTGAGAGTGTGCCTCTCCGAGGCACTAAATTGTTCGCTCCCCTTTTCTTGTTCACAGGAGTGGCATCCGCTTGCAGGGCGCGGCCCTTGTGGCCGTCCGTCAATCTGTGCAGATTGATTCATTCCTTAAGTCACTAAAACTGCACTCGCTGCGCTCGCCTAGCCTGGGGTTATCGAGAGTCAGCCGAGGCACCGTGTGTAATCCACCATCTGCTTATCTGGCTGCGCTCATTCTACGGGAACATCTGTCTCCCAATGTAGGGGTGGGGTTTATCCCCATCCTCCAAGCGAAAGACGCCTCTGTCGCCAAGTGTAGGGGTGGTTATCCCCATCCTCCAAGAACAAGACCCATTTGTCTCCCCTAAGGGGAGGGGGAAAAACACATTTAAACCCGTGGAGGATGGGGATAAACCCCACCCCTACATTGGTGGGACGTCGCTGCATCACCACCGGCTGCACCCGCTTTGCGGAAAACAATGGAATCCAACGTAGGGGTGGGGTTTATCCCCATCCTCTTAGAGCCCCAGCGACTTACAGCCTCGGAGAGGCTGGCTCTCAGTAACCCCAGGCTAAGCGAGCGAAGCGAGCGCAGCCTAGGGTAAATAGATGGCGAAACCAACTCCGTGCCTCGGAGAGGTACATACACGTAATGTTCATCATTATACCCTAATAGTTGTCTTATAGGACTAAAGGCAAATAGCTATTAATGTACACACTACGTGTCTGAACCTCTCCGAGGCTCTGAGTTGACACTCTCCTTTCGATTTATCCCCCAGACTGCGTTCGCTTCGCTCACTTAGTCTGGGGTTACTGAGAGTGTGCCTCTCCGAGGCACTGAATTGTTCGCTCCCCTTTTCTTGTTCACGGGAGCGGCATCCGCTTGCAGGGCGCGGCCCTTGTGGCCGTCCGTCAATCTGTGCAGATTGATTCATTCCTTTAGTTACTAAAACTGCACTCGCTGCGCTCGCTTAGCCTGGGGTTATCGAGAGTCAGCCGAGGCACCGTGTGTAATCCACCATCTGCTTATCTGGCTGCGCTCATTCTACGGGAACCTCTGTGTCCCAAAGTAGGGGTGGGGTTTATCCCCATCCGCCAAGCGAAAGACGCCTCTGTCGCCAAGTGTAGGGGTGGGGGTTATCCCCATCCGCCAAGAACAAGACCCATTTGTCTCCCCTAAGGGGAGGGGGAAAAACACATTTAAACCCGTGGAGGATGGGGATAAACCCCACCCCTACATTGGTGGGACGTCGCTGCATCACCACCGGCTACACCCGCTTTGCGGAAAACAATAGAATCCAACGTAGGGGTGGTGGTTCTCCCCATCCTCCAAGCGAAAGAGTCCTCTGTCACCCAACGTAGGGGTGGGGTCTATCCCCTACATTGGCACATATCGTTTCTATTACCCTATAAATCAAGTTATCAAGCAACTTTAGAAACTTGAATATTATAAAAAGGATAGCCAATAATCAGTTCTCCGCCAGGAACTTCTGTGCGTCGAGGGCAGCCTTGCAGCCAGAGCCAGCGGCGACGACGGCCTGCCGGTAAAGAGGATCGGCGCAGTCGCCGGCAGCGAAGACTCCCGGCACACTCGTCTCGGTGGTGACACCCTTGGTGAGGATATAACCCTGCTCGTCGAGGTCGAGCTGTCCGCGGAACAGGTCAGTGTTTGGCTTATGACCGATGGCGAGGAAGAAGCCGTCGATAGGCAGGTCGTACTTACGCTCGTCGGCCTCACCCTTGCGGAATACCACGTGAGCGCCCTCTACACCGTTGTCGCCGTAGAGGCCGAGGGTATTGGTCTCATAAAGGATCTCGATATTCTCCGTATCCTCAACACGTTTCTTCATGATGTCGCTGGCACGGAGGAACGGCTTGCGCACAATCATGTACACCTTCTTACAAAGACCGGCGAGATAGGTGGCCTCCTCGCAGGCAGTGTCGCCACCACCGACGACAGCGACGACCTTCTTACGATAGAAGAAGCCGTCGCAGGTAGCGCAGGCGCTGACGCCCTCACCTTTATATTTCTCCTCGTCGGGCAGTCCGAGGTACTTGGCGCTGGCTCCGGTGGCGATGATAATACTGTTGGCTTTCAGCTCCTCACCGCGGTCGGTGGTCAGCGTGAATGGACGCTTCGACAAGTCGGCCTTTGTGATGATACCGTCACGGATGTCGGCACCGAAACGGCGTGCCTGCGTCTGCAGGTCCATCATCATCTGGTTGGCATCGACACCATCGGGGTATCCCGGGAAGTTCTCTACAATGGTCGTCGTGGTGAGCTGTCCGCCCATCTGCATACCGCAGTAGAGCACGGGACTGAGATTGGCACGGCCAGCATAGATAGCGGCGGTGTAGCCGGCGGGGCCGGAGCCTATGATAACAAGAGGAGTAACCTCAGAGGAAGCCTTTTCAAGCCTCTCAGAGGAAGCCTCCCCAAGCCCCTCCGAATGGAGGGGATGTTTAGAATCCGAGTTAAACATATTTTTTCCTTTCTTCTATTTATTAGTTAAATTAATATGAAACGAACAGGTGTGTTGTCTGTTTGTTATATAAGAACAAAGACGACAAACGATGCCCGGTTGTATAGATACAGAGGGCTCAAACGCTATCCGTTAGTTGTATAGGAACAAGGGCTCAAACGCTATCCGTTAGTTGAAAGAGTGGATGATGGTTGAGAGGACTTTTTCCATATTATGGATTACGTCGTAATTGGTGAATCGCAAGACTCTGTAGCCCAATGATGCAAGGTAACGTGAGCGGTCCTCATCCAATCGTTGCTGTTCTGCGTCAGAATGATATTCACCATCGACCTCAACGACAAGCTTTTTCTTTATTGATATGAAGTCGGCGATATACGGACCGATAGGATGTTGTCGACGAAAATGCACAGAGAGCTTGTTCCCCCGCAGTTGTTCCCAAAGGAGGGCCTCCGCTTCCGTTGGCTGCCGCCTGCTTTCCTTGGCATGTTCCTTAAGGAGTCCATAGTCCATAGCATCGGCAGTCTCATAGGCATATCGAAATCGCTTCTCCTTATCCATAAGCATCCACTATCAAAGATATTAATGTATAACCCCCGTATAATATCTCCCGACTAACATTTCAACATCCCCTCCATTCGGAGGGGCTTGGGGAGGCTTTGAGGGGCTTGGGGAGGCTTTTTTTACTTCTTCAGCTCTTCCTTTATCGCCTCCTCGACGTTTTCGATTTTCTCTGTCGGCTCGAAGCGTGCGACGACCTGTCCTTTCTTGTTGATGAGGAACTTGGTGAAGTTCCATTTGATGTCCGGTGTCTCACGCCATCCTGGGTTGTCCTTGTCGAACATCTCGACGAGCACCGGTGCTATCTTGTTTGTCATGTCGAAGCCGGCGAAGCCTTTCTGTTCCTTTAGGAACTTGAACAGAGGGTCTGCGTCGTCGCCGTTGACCTTCAGCTTCTTGAACTGCGGGAATTCCGTGCCATAGTTCAGCTTACAGAAATTGTGTATGCTCTCGTCCGTTCCCGGTGCCTGCTGTCCAAACTGGTTGCATGGGAAGTCGAGAATTTCAAAGCCCTGAGCGTGATATGTCTCGTAAAGGCGCTCCAGCTCAGTATACTGTGGGGTGAACCCGCAGCGCGTGGCTGTGTTGACGATGAGCAAGACCTCGTTAGAGTACTCTTTCAGGCTAACACCATTTCCTTTTCTGTCCTTGACAGTGAATTCATAAACTGTTCTCATTTTTCACTTAATGATTATAAATATTTGTCTTTCCTTTATTTCTTTTTCAAACGTCTTGCAAAAGTAATCATTTTTATTGAGATAGAAACAAAATAACATTTTATTTTGTTTTATTGACAAATTGCAGTACCTTTGTGTCCGACAATCAATATGTGTAATTTCTACAAACATTATAATCCAAGATGAAAAAGAAAATAGCACTGTTCCTAATGCTTGCCGTGGCGATGTTCTCGCTCTCCGGCTGCGACACCGACGATGATGCCGACACAGCATACTTCTTCGAAGGATACTGGGAAGGGCAGATGGGCACGAACTTCTACGATGAGTTGGGCTACGGCACCGACTACCACTACACCCAGCTCGACATAGTACGGACGAACAAATACGGCGGCTACGGCAGAGAGCGCGACTACAACAGCAGCCGCCACTATACGGCTATAGGCTTCAACTGGACCGTTGACAACGGATATATCTATTTCAAGTATGACAACGGTAAGGTCATAGCCCTCGACTTCAGAATGGAGGGGACCTACAGCGACAATGTCCGTATGCTGATGAAAGCCTACGACTACGAGACGGGCTATATCATAGGTACCGCGGAGCTCTATAAGATAGACAGCTGGTACGACGACTGGTACGACAACTCCTACTGGTCCAAGCCCAACACGCTGCAGGGAAGTAAAGAAGAATAATTCAAGCCCCTTAATTACGGGATTAGTAAATCAGAGTAAGCGACTTCCACTAATGTAGGGGTGGGGTTTATCCCCATCCTCCAAGGGCTTTCAGGATGTCAGGATGGGGATAACCCCCACCCTACATAGGGTTCTGTAGCACGGTCTTCGTAGGTAGCTTTCTACAAGCGTAGATACTATGATTGCGGAACTTGAAAAGAATAGAAAAGAATAAAAAAAATTAATCCCGGCACGTTTGTCGGGATTATTTCTTACTTTTGCAACCTAAAACAAGAAAAAAGAAAGAAGTGACAAAGTTCGCATCTACTATATGGCAACTGATTACCCGGTTCAAGTACCAGATAACCATCATCTTAGGTATCCTCATCGTGGGATTCCTCGATGAGGACAGTATCATAAAGAACATTGAGCTGGAATATCAGATTTCCGACCTTAAGGAGGAGATAGCCAAGTATGAGCAAAGATACCAGAAGGACTCCGAGGAACTGAAGGAGCTGCAGCGCGACCCTAACGAGATATCGCGCATAGCCCGTGAGCGCTACTTCATGAAGAAGGACGACGAGGACATCTTCGTCCTGTCGACCGACGAGAAGACTTCCGACAACAGTATAGACAATGAGACAGTTGAATAAAGTACAGACTATCCTTTACATCCTCGGTGGAATAATGATGGTCGCGGGAGTGGGACTATACGTCTTCGCCGTGGCGCCGAAGGTGGTGTCAATAATCTTCCTCATAGGGACGGTGCTCTTCGCCGCCATGCAGATAGCACAGCGCTACGAGGGCACATCGCTGACGCTGAGGCGCCTCAGGAGCATCATGACCCTTGCCGACGTGGCGTTCATCATAGCCGGACTGCTGATGTTCGAGAACGCGTGGCATCTGCTCTTCCAGGCTACGGTATGGCACAACCACGACGTGATGAACTTCGAGGCTTACGAGAGCTATATGAAGTATGTCAACAACAAATGGGTCGTCGCACTGCTCGTCGCCGCCGTACTGGAGTTGTACAGCATGAACCGTATATCCTATGAGCTCAAAAAGGAAGAACGGAAAACTGAAAAAAACATAAAAGAGTAGGCTTTTGTTTTAAATACAATAAATTTATTTTTCCACATCATTTATTGATTGTACTTTTGTCTTTACGATACAAGTATGAAGGCAACGATGAAAGTTCTAAATGCGATTTTAGCTATCTCTACACTTGTTTCCTGCGGAAACACTTATAACATCAACGGTACGTCAAACGTATCGATGATGGACGGGCAGAAACTATACCTACAAGTTCCGGACGGGGACAACTGGAAACATGTGGACTCCTGTGATGTCATACATGGAGAATTCTCTTTCGCAGGGCGCATGGACAGTGCTAAATGGGCTACAATATATCTCGATGACCAGACGCCAACCATTCCCCTTATCCTTGAGGATGGCGACATCACGGTGAAGATCAACGACGCTCCAAGTTCCACCACACGTACGGGAACACCGCTCAACGACAAACTCAACGAGTTCCTGCGCGGCTTCTATCAGATTGACGACGACTACGAGAACCTCGAGAGCCGCCATTCACAATATATCATGGACGGCCTCAGCGAAGACGAGGCCAACAGAAGGATAGCGGCAGCAAGTGCGAAGCTCGACCAGAAGATAGATGACCTGGTGATGAAATACGTTACCGACAACTTCGACAACGTCCTCGGACCGGGCATATTCATCATGGTGGCACAGGCTCTCTACCCGCAGCCGATACTCACGCCGTGGGTGGAGGACGTCATGAGCAAGGCCACACCGCAGTTCAAGAACAACCGCTACATAAAGGAATATATGGAGTCGGCCAAGAGGCTGGAGGATATAAGCACGGGAATGGCTGCACCCACACCGCAGTATAACGGTCAGGACGCTGCCGGCACGGGCGATGTACCAGCAGCCCCCACTCCAAACGAGATGGCCGGCGACAGCACAAAGAACAGCAAATGAGGACACTGATTTATGGCGGAACCATCGTCAACGAGGGACGGCGCTACGCCGGTTCCATAGTTATCGACGACGACCGCATCAGCAACATATTGGAAGGAGAGGAGATACCCCGTGGCACATACGACGAGACAATCGATGCCACGGGTTGTTTCGTTTTACCCGGCATCATCGACGAGCACGTACACTTCCGTGAGCCGGGAATGACGGAGAAGGCTACTATAGACAGTGAGAGCCGCGCTGCCGCCTACGGTGGCGTGACGACCTACTTCGAGATGCCCAACACCAACCCGCAGACCACAACTTTAGAGGCCCTGAACGATAAGTTCCGGCGTGCTGAAAAGGACTCACACGTCAACTACAGCTTTTTCTTCGGTGCCACCAACGACAATAGCGGTCTGTTCAAGACCCTGGACCGCCACCGCATACCGGGAATAAAGCTGTTCATGGGTGCGTCGACGGGCAACATGCTCGTAGACCGCATGGACGCGCTGAAGGATATCTTTCGCACCTGCGCCGAGCTCCGTCTGCCGCTGATGACGCACTGTGAGGACACGACGATAATCACCGAGAACATGCGGCGCGCTCGTGAGCGGTACGGCGACGACCCCGCCATAGAGCTCCATCCAGTAATACGGTCCGAAGAGGCGTGCTGGAGGAGTTCCTCACTGGCCGCAGAACTCGCCGGGGAGTTCGGGACGCGGCTCCATATAGCCCACGTGTCGACGGCAAAGGAGGTCAGGGAGCTCACCCGGACGGCGGAAGCCGCGAAGGGTCTCATCACCATGGAGGCCGTCATCGCGCATCTCTACTTTGATGCCGACGACTATAAGACAAAGGGAGCACTGATAAAATGCAATCCCGCCGTGAAGACCAGAGAGGACCGCGACGAACTCCGGAAGGCACTGGCCGACGGAAGGATTACGACCATAGGCACGGACCACGCCCCGCACCTCCTGGCACAGAAGCAGGGAGGGTGCCGGAAAGCCGCCAGCGGCATGCCGATGGTGCAGTTCTCACTGCCCACGATGCTGGAGCTCGTCGACGGCGGCGTGCTGACGATGGAGCGTATGGTGGAACTCATGGCACATAACCCGGCAAGGCTCTTCGAGGTCGACGGACGCGGCTTCCTCCGTGAGGGTTTCAAGGCCGACATCACCGTTGTCAGGCCGCACAGCCCATGGACATTGACAAAGGATAAGATAAAGAGTTCGTGCAAGTGGAGTCCCATGGAAGGCCATGAATACCAATGGCAAGTGGAGAGAACCATCTGCAACGGACACACAGTATATAATAAAGGAACATTCGATGAAGCATACCGTGGTGAGGCTGTCATATTCCGTTCATGACATAGAGCCGTATATCAACTGGAACTATTTCTTCTACGCATGGTCGATGAACGGGAAACCGGAAGAGGCCAGACAAAGCCTGCGGCATGACGCCGAGGCGATGCTTGCGGAGATGGACGGGAAGTACCACACACATGCTGTCTTCGGTATCTTCGATGCCAACAGCGACGGCGACGACCTGCTCCTCGACGGTGTGCGCATTCCGATGCTCCGGCAGCAGAGGCCGGCAAAGGAAGGACAGCCATGCTACTGCCTCTCCGATTTCGTGCGCCCGCTCTCGTCGGGTATCACCGACAAGGCGGGAGCGTTCTGCACGTCCGTGGAGAGCTCGCTGACGGAGAATTACATGGACGACCCATACAGCCAGATGCTCTCGCAGACACTGGCCGACAGACTCGCCGAGGGCACCGCGGAGAAGATGCACGAGGAGGTGCGCCGAAAATACTGGGGCTATGCTCCCGACGAGCACCTTACCATGGAGGAGACACATGCCGAGCGCTACCAGGGCATACGTCCTGCGATAGGCTATCCGTCGCTCCCCGACACGAGCATCAACTTCATCCTCGACGGCATCATCGACATGCAGTCGATAGGCGTAAGGCTCACGGAGAGCGGTATGATGACACCACATGCCAGCGTGTCGGGTTTCATGTTCTCACATCCCAAGGCGTTCTACTTCTATCTCGGTAAAATCGGTGAGGACCAGCTGCGCGACTACGCCCGCCGAAGGGGACTTCCCGTGGAGGTCGTAAGGCGGTTTCTGCAGAGCAGCCTCGCCGCCGGAGAGGATAAGGGATGAAACACGCCAAAAGAACAGAAAACAGCAGAAAACATACAGTGTAAGGAGGCACAGGAGCATTGATACATCGCATAGCCATACCACTGATTCTGACAATAATACTGTCGGACTTGTATATCGACATGCACTACTTCCACAAGCACTACCACATAAAACGGTGGCAGCGCGTGCTGTGGTGGATGCCGTGTCTGATGATGATTGTCTATACCTGTGCCATGGCGTCGATAGACAACTTCGCACCGTCGGACCTGACGTGGCTTAACACGTACCTCGTCCTCATAGGACTGTTCGTAGCCCCAAAGGCGATATTCACCGTCTGCTCGTCTATCGGCTGGATACTGCGCAAGACCATTATACCCACGCACCGCAACTACGGTCATTACATCGGACTTCTCGCCGGCGTCATTGCCGTAGGCGCATATCTCTACGGGCTCACCGTGGGTGTGGCACGCATCAGGGTGCGTCATGTGGACCTCTACTTCGGCTCTCTGCCCGCAGCCTTCGACGGCTACCGCATCCTGCATGTCTCTGACATGCATTTAGGCACCTTCGACGGATGGCGGAGGACGATACTCGAAGCCGAGATGGACAGCATCAAAGCGCAGAAGGTCGACATGATATGCTTCACCGGCGACCTGCAGAACATGCGGCCGCAAGAGGTGGAACGGCTGCAGAACACCATACGCGCGGCGATGATGGGCACCATCTCCGTCCTCGGCAACCACGACTACGCCGAATATGTGAAGCACACACCTACAATAGAGGCCCGTATAATGCGGCAGCTGCTCGCCGAGGAACGCGACAGTCTCCACTGGATAGTACTCAACAACGACCACCTGACCGTCTACCGTCCTAAGGATGTCAGAAAGGCTGTCAGCGGCAAGGGTGGCGACAAGGCACAGGAGAACGACTCCATAGTCTTCGTGGGTACGGAGAACGATGGCCTTCCGCCGTTCCCGGAGCGCGCCGACTGGAAGAAAGCGTTCCGAGGAGTAGGCAGCAGCGCCTTTGTAATAGCCCTCCAGCACGACCCGTCGGCATGGGAGCGCACCATCCTGCCAAAGACACACGCACAGCTGACACTCAGCGGACACACCCACGGCGGACAGATGCAGATCCTCGGACACCGTCTCACACAGCTGACGCTCCATGAGGACTATGGACTCTACGAACGCCATGGCCGCTACATCTACGTGACAGCAGGTCTCGGAGGCCTCGTCCCCTTCCGTCTTAACATGCCCAACGAGATAGCCGTCATCACGCTGCACCGGAGGTAAGGGGCAGCCGGACAAACAAAACGAACGTCAGACAGCACTCATAACCATCATCATAACAACAGAAGTCAACTATTTATCCCACAGCTCATGAAGTATATTCTCATATTCCTCTACCGGCTATACCAACTGTTCATATTCCTGCCGATATTCATTGTCATCACCATCCTCTGCGCTGTAGTAACGGTGGTGGGATGCCGCTTCGGCAACGGACATTTCTGGGGCTACTATCCCGGGAAATACTGGTCACGTCTCATCTGTTACCTTCTTCTGCTGCCCATACATGTGGAAGGACGCGAGAACCTAGACCCCAAGCAGAGCTACGTCTTTGTCAGCAATCATCAGGGGGCTTTCGACATCTTCCTCATCTACGGTTTCCTGAACCGCAACTTCAAGTGGATGATGAAGAAATCGCTTCGGAAGGTGCCCTTCCTCGGTGTGGCCTGCGAGTACGCACATCATATATTCGTAGACCGGAGCGGAGCCAGCAAGATACGAAAGACCTACGACAACGCACGCGAGATACTCAAGGAGGGTATGTCGCTCGTCGTCTTCCCGGAGGGCGCACGCACCTTCACCGGCCATATGGGAGTGTTCCGCCGCGGCGCTTTCATGCTGGCCAGCGAGCTGCAGCTGCCCGTCTGTCCGCTGACCATCAATGGCTCGTTCAATGTCAAGCCACGCATGAAGGACATCTACTGGGTTTTCTGGCATCCCATGAGCCTCACCATCCACAAGCCCATACCTTACAAGCCCGGCGACGACCATGAGCGCGAGATGATGGCGGAGGCTTACAAGGCTGTAATGGACGGACTAGTACCGGAATACCAGGGCTATGTGGAAAACCTCGACCAGTAAGGATGACATTGATGTACGGACGAGACAGGGCATGAAACGTCGGAAAGAGATTAAAAAAGGCACCCTCCATGACGCAAAAAAGTTTGAATATGGTTATTATCAGCCTTTTATTTAATTAAAATGTCCGTTCTTCATGCATCATTCGACAATAATTTCTTACCTTTGCATTGTCAAAGCTTAAAAAACGAAACACATGATGAACGAAAGCGACAGCATAGTAATCATTCCCACATATAACGAAAAGGAGAACATCGAAAAGATAATCCGCGCCGTGCTGGGTCTGGAGAAGCATTTCAACATACTCGTCATCGACGACGGAAGTCCTGACGGTACAGCCGGCATCGTGAAAGGGCTGATGCAGAAGGAGTTTGCCAACAGGCTTTTCATCATCGAACGGTCCGGGAAGCAGGGACTGGGCACGGCATATATCACCGGCTTCAAATGGGCTCTGGAGCACGGCTATGACTACATCTTTGAGATGGATGCCGACTTCAGCCACAACCCCGACGACCTGCCACGGCTCTACCACGCCACACACGACGAGGGTTACGACGTGGCGATAGGCAGCCGGTACGTTACCGGTGTCAACGTGGTGAACTGGCCTATGGGACGCGTACTGATGAGCTACTACGCATCACGTTACGTCAACTTCATCACCGGCATACCGGTACGCGACACCACGGCGGGATTTGTATGCTACAAGCGGCGTGTCCTGGAGACGATACCGCTCGACGACATCCGCTTCAAGGGCTATGCCTTCCAGATAGAGATGAAGTTCACGGCCTATAAGATAGGCTTCAAGATAAAAGAGGTGCCGGTGGTGTTCGTCAACCGCCGCGAAGGCACAAGCAAGATGAGCGGCGGCATCTTCTCCGAGGCTCTCTTCGGGGTGATGCGTCTGCGCTGGGACGGATGGTTCAAAAAGTATCCTAAGCTGCCAAAGGCATAAGGAAGGACCTGACGAGAGTTGAGCATAGAACAAAGAAATATCACATACACTTGAACAAGACAAGCAGCCTCCCTCAGTCTCACTTCGGTGGGACCGGCGGAGGTCATCTTATAGATTTATATGCCTCCACGCCACAGGCGAAGGCATTGGTACAGTCCCTGGGGAAAAAGTCGGTGAAGACCCTTTTCCTCCAGGGACTTGTTGCGTCATCGGCACCGCTCTTCTTCGCCTCCATAGCCGGAAAGCTGCACCGTCCCGTGGTCTTCGTGCTGCAGGATGCCGACGAGGCCGGATATTTCTATCACGACCTCACACAGATACTCGGCGAGGACGGCGTCGTCTTCTTCCCTTCCGGCTACCGTCGGGCGGTGAAGTACGGACAGCGTGATGCCGCCAACGAGATACTGCGCACAGAGGTGCTCTCGCGGTTGAGCCGTTATCCGTCATCGGCGGCAAACGGAAAGGGGCACGATGCGGACGGCACAGCTCCGTTTCTATTCATCGTCACCACACCGTCGGCGATGGCGGAGCTCGTCGTCAGCAAGAAACGCCTCGACTCCCGGACGCTGTCGCTGCGGGTGGGACAGACCGTAGAGATTACAACTGTAGAGAAGACGCTACGCGACTTCGGGTTCACAGAGACCGACTATGTCTACGAGCCCGGACAGTTTGCCGTGCGCGGAAGCATTCTCGACGTCTATTCCTTCAGCTGCGAGCTCCCCTACCGTATCGACTTCTTCGGCGATGACATCGACACCATCCGCTCCTTTGAGGTCGAGAGCCAGCTGTCGCACGACAAGCTGCAGCATGTGGAGGTGGTGCCGGAGCTGGCAACGCTCACCGAGGAGAAGGTGCCCTTCCTGCAATTCCTCCCCGACGACACGCTGCTGGTAGCAAAGAACTTCCTCTATATCCACGACACCGTCCAACGTGTCTACGACGAGGGCTTCTCCTCGCAGGCTCTCACAGAGCAGCTGGAAGGTAAGACCGAGATGGAGCAGGAGGAGATAAAGAAGGAACTGAAGCGTGAGGCACAGCTCATCACCGGCAGCCAGTTCATAGAGGATGCTGGAAGGTACGTGCACATAGAGTTCGGCAACGAGCCCACAGGTGTGCCGCAGGCACGCATCGTGTTCCACATAGTGCCGCAGCCGCTATACCATAAGAACTTTGAGCTCCTGGAGCGCAGCCTCGAGGACTACCTCCTGCAGCAGTACAAGATATACATCCTCGCCGACAGCGAGAAACAGACACGCCGTCTTGCCGACATCTTCAGCGACCAGGGCAAGGACATCACCTTCGTGGCGGTGGGAAGGACGCTCCACGAGGGCTTCGCCGACAACGACCTCCACGTCTGCTGCTTCACCGACCATCAGATATTCGACCGTTATCATAAGTACAGCCTGAAGTCCGACAAGGCCCGCTCCGGCAAGATGGCGCTGACGATGAAGGAACTGCAAGAGATGGAGCCGGGCGATTATCTCGTACATGTCGACTACGGTATAGGCAAGTTCGCAGGACTGGTGCGTGTACCGCAGCCAAAGGCCAACGCCGAACAGGGCAGCGGCGAGCAGGGATATCAGGAGATGATACGCATAGTGTACCAGCACGGCGACATCGTCGACGTGAGCATACACTCACTTTATAAGATAAGCAAGTACCGGTCGAGTGATACGGGACAGCCACCACAGCTCTCGGTGCTCGGCAGTGGAGCCTGGGACCGCATGAAGGAGCGTGCAAAGAAACGCATCAAGGACATCGCCCGCGACCTTATAAAGCTCTACGCCAAGCGGCGGCGTGAGAAAGGGTTCGCCTTCTCACACGACGGATACATGCAGCATGAGCTGGAGGCATCGTTCCTCTATGAGGACACACCCGACCAGAGCAAGGCCACACAGGACGTGAAGCACGACATGGAAATGGCAAAGCCCATGGACAGACTCGTCTGCGGCGACGTAGGCTTCGGAAAGACGGAGGTCGCCATACGTGCAGCTTTTAAGGCGGCATGCGACGGCAAGCAGGTGGCAGTACTCGTTCCGACGACCGTGCTGGCCTTCCAGCACTACCAGACGTTCCGCGACCGACTGAAGGACATGCCCGTACGTGTCGACTACCTCTCCCGTGCACGCACCACAAAGCAGACACGTGAGATAATAACCGACCTCGCCGAAGGGAAGATAGACATCCTCGTTGGCACTCATAAGCTCATCAGCAAGAATGTCAAATGGCATGACCTGGGACTGCTCATCATCGATGAGGAACAGAAGTTCGGCGTTTCCACAAAGGAGAAGCTGCGACAGCTAAAGAGTAACATCGACACGCTGACGATGAGTGCCACACCAATACCACGCACCCTGCAGTTCTCGCTGATGGGAGCACGCGACATGAGCATCATGCGCACGCCGCCACCAAACCGCTACCCCATCCAGACGACCATCGCCACATTCAACCACGAGGTCATCGCCGACGCTATAAACTTCGAGATGAGCCGCAACGGGCAGGTCTTCTTTGTCAACGACCGTATCAACAACCTCAAGGCTATCGCAGACCTCATAAAGAAATATGTGCCGGACTGCCGTGTGGCCATCGGACACGGACAGATGAAACCGGAGGAACTGGAAAAAATCCTCATCGGATTCATGAACTACGACTACGACGTGCTGCTCTCGACGACCATCGTAGAGAACGGCATCGACATCTCCAACGCCAACACGATAATAATAAACGACGCGCACCACTTCGGACTCTCCGACCTCCATCAGATGAGGGGACGCGTGGGACGTTCGAATAAGAAGGCGTTCTGCTATCTCCTCGCGCCACCACTGGCAACACTCAACGATGACGCACGGCGGCGCCTGGAGGCTCTGGAGACATTCTCCGGACTCGGCAGCGGTTTCAGCCTTGCCATGCAGGACCTCGACATACGCGGTGCCGGCAACCTCCTGGGGGCTGAGCAGAGCGGCTTCATGGAGGACCTTGGATATGAGACCTATCAGAAGATCCTCTCCCAGGCCGTTACGGAACTGAAGAACGATGAGTTCCAGGATATGTATAAGGATGAGATAGAACAGGGCGAGCAGATTTCAGGCGATGACTTCGTCGACGACTGCTCCATCGACAGCGACCTGGAGATGTACTACCCCGACACATACGTGCCGGGAAGCTCGGAGCGTATGCTCCTGTACCGTGAGCTCGACAACATCGACAACGACGAGGACCTCGACGCCTACCGCCGTCGCCTTGAGGACCGCTTCGGTCCTGTGCCCCATGAGGGTGAGGAGCTCATGCGTGTCGTGGCCCTGCGCCGCCTTGGCAAGCACTTAGGATGTGAGAAACTTATCCTCAGGCAGGGACGCATGCAGATGCAGTTTGTCAGCAACCCGCGGTCGGCATTCTACCAGAGCAAGGCCTTCGGCAAGGTGCTCAATTACATCCAGCATAACGTACGGCGCTGTAACCTCAGGGAGAAAAACGGAAAACGGCAGATGATTGTCGACCGTATAACATCTGTGGAGGACGCCGTAAAGGTCATGAGGGATATAGAAAAGGAGGAATAAAGAAGAACAAGGAGGACCATACCTAAGAAGGAACCGGTAAAGTGCAATCGTTTGATGCAAAAATACGCCTATTTTATACAATAATCCACCCATCGGCGGAAGATTAGCACTATCTTTGCATCAGGTAAGAAAAAGGTTTTTTTCATAGGTTTAGGCTAAGAGGTCTCTGGTGTGAGGCCAAGGGAAAAAGATTTATGGTATGTTAAGATAACGAGAAACGCTTATCGCAGCTCCAAGAGATTGGGGCTGCGATTATTTTTTTATCTGAACAAGACATACTGCTTTGATTGTAAACAGGAACATACCGGGACAGCAAGCTACCTATAGAAGATTTCCACGTCGCGCTCCAGTTCCATAGTCCATGGGTCCGTACTGACGGAAGCTGCCACGGCATTCAGCTCCACACACTGCCGGCGCGTTATCATACGGTGCTCCGTGTGATGAGGCCATGGTGCGAGCATGAGAAGGGTGCCGTCAGCACAAGCCTCGAAATAACGGCCGGGAGGCTTGTAGAGCGGAGGAAAGCCGTTCTCAAGGACTACTATCAACGGCAGACCGGCGGCGAGGGCAGCACGCGCTATCTCTTTCTCTCCCGGTGATATGCACGGGCTTACCACCACAGCACCCATCCTCCCACGCTGCAGGAAGTATTCCTTCTGGCAGGCTATGAGCCTGAGGTTCTCCGCTGATGTGTTGTTATGGCACCGCACCTGCAAACGCATGGGTCTGTTGAGGAGCCAACGGTTGCCGATGGCAGCGAAGGAGCGGCCGCCGACGGTCAGATTGCTCACGATGCGGAAGAGGTCAGGGTGCTCGCGCTTTATCATAGCACGGCGGGGGTTGTCAAGAACATACCTCACCATGTTCCTCAGCTGCCCCTTTCCCATAAGCACCGAGTCATGATAACCGGGAGAAAAGAGCGAGGGGCCCTTGGCGCCTCTGCTGTGAGGAAGGAGCGGCGCACCGTGCGCGGTTCCGTGCGCCGATGTTCCCTGCGCGGTTCCGTGCGCCGATGTTCCGTGCGCCGAATTATAATTCGGCGAACAAAACGGCGAACAAAACGCCGCGCATACCTCCGGCTCTAGCTCCCACCACGCATGCGAGCAGCCTATCTTGAAGCCGCTGATCATCTTCCCCAAATGGACGGCCTGCTCATGCTTCACAAAGAGAACGCCATGGAGGTGGTCCGGCATTATTTGCAGTGCTATGGAGCTCACACCAGGATGGCGTGTCTCTATCTGCAGCCAGCAGTCCCTGACACGCTCTCCAAGAGGAGACAGTGCCACGATGGCCTTGCCGTTAACATCCTTCATCAACGTTCCCAGCCGCGGTTTACCGCGTTCCGCAAGGGTGATGGTAATCTGGTATATGCTTCGACCCTTGTAGTCGTGTCCTTCGAGCCGCCTGAGCATGGAGTGTTCCGTGTCGTAGCGCCATCCCACGCCGCTGATGAAGTGTAATTCCTTGTTGCTCATAGATTGCCGTTTAGGTTTCTAAAGAAAAAAAGCTGTCCAAAATTTGGACAGCTTCTTACTTGTGACTCCGCTGGGATTTATACCCATGCCTGATAGTCAGTGCGTTACAACGTTCCATGTTACCAACTTTCGGTTTAGTAACATAACCTTTCACCTTTTTTACAGGTTTATCGGGTTAACGCTAAAAGTGATTCCGTTGGGATTCCACTACATATTTGATTATCAATCAGTTGCAACTGTCTATGTTACTAACTTCTTAACTGGTAACATGATTGGAATGCCTTTGGACAATATATCAACTTGTTATAAGAGGC
>Ga0256406_1003313_pt1 | contig 20220 bp, 22 predicted proteins | sample RumenRJG_03DNA_FD_185986 | JGI IMG/M metagenome (GOLD analysis project Ga0256406, IMG submission 185986) | Bovine rumen microbial communities from Lethbridge, Alberta, Canada - RJG_03 | ecosystem: Host-associated > Mammals > Digestive system > Stomach > Rumen | place: Canada: Alberta | collected... | reverse complement strand
GGCCATGAAAACCTGCTGCTTTTTGTTTTTCAACCAATTTTTTGATTTCTTCATTTTCAACTTCAGTCAGCTGTTCTTTCGTGATTTCGTTCTTTGCGAATTTGGCACGAGCTTCTTTAACAGCGGACGGACGTAAGAAACTTCCCACATAGTCATAACGAAACGGTGATTTTAATTCTGTCATAATAATTTTCCTCCTGATGTCCTGATGTTTCAATAGCGTCAAAAAACCCCTGAACAAAGCTTAGCTTCGTTCAGGGGCGAAAGTCATTCGCGGTACCACCCATTTTTTGCCAAAAAGGCCTCAATTCAGCACTGACATGCCTAGGATTATATCGTATCCAAACGGACTGTTGGCTTGCACCGCCAGTCTGACTCAGAGCTCATCTTCAGCTGACGCCGACAATCCCTTCTCACCATGCGGGACTCTCTTCGTGTCGCGTTTCGCCTACTCTTCTCTTCAACGTTATCATCATTTATTAATTGTCCTCATTTTATGCTCATGATTTGCATTTGTCAATAACAAATTACCAGGGCTTGAAAATAATTGCGCATGCCACGTATGAGACAGTCAATATTGAAACCAAAAGCCACTGCCAAACAGGCAGTTCATCTTTTTCATAGCGTGATCTGGAAAAACCTTCCGAAAATCCCTGCGACGTCATCGCTTGTGCCAGGTCACCGGAAAGATTCAGCGAAACGACGATGATCCGCAAATAAAGCGCCGGCTGAAAAAGACGGTATCGCTCCCCTCTGACCAAAGCAGAATACCTGATTCTTTTCCATTGAACTTTGATGGTATGAATCATATTGAACGATGACAGCATCCCATAAACGAACGTTTCTGAAAAATGCAGGTGATCCGCCAAATTAAACAAAATATTTTCGACCGAATTCGGCAAAGTCAGCGTTGCTCCAAGGGTCAGATAAGCAATGATTCTCGTAGCATAGATCCAGGCCATGTGAACCTGATCGTGCGATGCGTAAAAGCGTTGTGAAACGTAGCTGCCAAAAGCAAGCGGCAATGCCACCAACAGCATGGTCAGCAAAGTTTTGGGCTTGACCTTGCAAAATAAAAGATAAGCCAGACAAACGCTGCTGACGACAACGTTTAAGATCACGCTTTTGATGAACGTCAACGGAATGCCGATGCCAAGCATCAAAATAAAAACTGCTGCCGGATTCATGCGCTCACCTCTTTCAAATTTCCGTTTTCCAAAGAAATTTCATAATCCATGAATGAAACGACTCTTACGCGCTGGTGCGAAATCAACAGCACGCTCAGCTGCAGTTTTTCGACCGTTTCTTTCAGCAATGAGCACGAAACTTCAAGCGACTCCTGATCGAGTCCCGCAAAAGGCTCATCGATCAACAGAATCGGCTGAGCCATGATCAGCATGACCAACAGCTGCAGTTTCTTTTGCTGTCCGCCGGAAATCCGATAGACCGAATGTTTCATGATGCCTGTCAAATTCAGAGCTTTGATTGCCTTTTGTATTCTTTCTTCACTCCAATAATCCTTATGCCGCGTATTTTTCCTTGAAGCCAAAATTTCTTCTTCAACGGTCAGTTTGATGAACTGATCAAGACTGTTTTGAAATGCGCAGCCGACATTTTTCGCCCATTTTGAGAGCTTGATTTTATCTGAATCTTTTTGATCAAACGTTATTTTGCCAGTTTTTTCATGCAGCTTACACAGACAGGCAAAAAGCGTTGATTTGCCGCAGCCGTTTTTTCCGGAGAGAAGTCCGATCTGACCAGTCGGCAGGCAAAAAGAAGAATTGCTGAGCAATTTTCTTTTGGAAACTTCAAAGCCAAGGTCATCCCAGAAAAGTCTTGCGTCATTCTTCGGCATTCCAATTACTTTTGGCTGTTGTTCTCTTGTTTTCAGCTCGTTGACGTCTTTTTCGACAAAGCCTTGTGAACTGAAACGATACCAATGATCGACTATTCCAAAATATCCGCTCGAATCATGATCGGAAATCAGGATCGTCTTTCGTTGTTCTTTTTGCAGTCTTTTCAAATCTTCAAGAAGTTTGCTCCTGTTTTCGGGATCAACGTTTGCAAACGGCTCGTCAAGCAAAATAACTGGGCTTTTAAGCGAATAGACCAATGCCAAAGCAATTCTTTGCTGTTCTCCGCCGGATAATTCCTGCAGATTTCGGTCTTTGAAATCTTCAAGCTCAAAACGCTTCAAAGCATCGTTGATTCGTTCTTCGATTTCCTGATGATCAAGCTGAAGATTTTCCAACGCAAAGACGAATTGTGAAAAGACGGTTTTCATCGCAAATTGACGATTCGGATTTTGAAACAGCATCGCAACTCGTTTGGCACGTTCAAACGGCACGACGGATTCGATCTCTGCATTTTCCAAAAGAACCTTGCCGGATAAGATCTTGCCGCCGTACTGCGGCAAAAGTCCGGCCATCAGCTTGAAAACCGTTGACTTGCCGCAGCCGGACGGTCCGCTGATCAGACTGATCGTGCCTTCGTCGAGCTCATATGAAAAATTTTCCACGATCGGGCCTTCGCAATCATCATACGAAAACGTCACGTCAGCAAGTCTGAGGCTCGTCATTTCTTCAAGACACCAGCCTTGTCAACCATTTTGGCAATCATTGCAACCAAAACGCCGGCAAAAAAGCCGATTGAAATGAAGCGGACGACAAACAGCACCGTCAAGAGCGGCAAATGATATTCCATGTATCCTGACTGGGCAAGATCCCATACAAAAGTGATAATCGTCGTAAACAGCGTCGAAAGGAACAGACTGCGCTTGCCCCAATCGCGATAACCGGTTGCCGCAAAGCCAAGTTCGCTGCCGATGCCTTGAACAAATCCTGAAATCAAAGTCGAAGCGCCCCAGCTTGAGAACAGCAGCATCTCAACTGCGGCAGCAAGCATTTCGCCGATGACCGACGAGCCGATTTTTTGAATCAAAACACCGGCCAAAGGGCCAGCCATGATCCAGACGCCAAGCGTTGCGTCATTTGCGAACGGTTTGAGCGGAGTTGCGGCCATTGCGTAATATGCGTAGCTCCACACTTGGTAAATAATTCCGAAAAATATTCCGATGACTGCCAGAAAAATGACGTCCTTAAGCGCCCAAGTCTTCTTTTTCTTCTTTGCATCATAGGTTTGCATAAAAAAATCCCCCTTGTCTTTTAAAATAAAAGCAAGGGGGTTGACTTCGACTTTTTTCGACAAATCAGCAATTCAAATAAACGCCAATAAGCGCACCAATTCTTGATCGTCAAAGCTCCCTACGCTGGCACTGTCCAGATCAGGTCAATGGGTATCATCTCAGCCAAACGGCACCCCAGCTTTTATTATTCGGTCCAATTATAGCAAAATGAGAATGAAAAGAAAAGACTTGGTGAAAAAATAAGCCTCACGATAATCACCGGCGCCGGCATCCGACACCCGGAGCCACGCTGGATTCAATGCGTCGCAACTGCATTCCTGCCTGTCAGAAGGATGCCTAACGAAAGTCCGACTATGGCGCAGACTGAGAGACATGATATTTGGAAAAATGCCTGATGAACGGACTGCGTGTGTAAAATCAATGTTCTTCGCATTGCATCCGTTAAATTGTTCATCGGAAGATATTTGGCGGCAACACGTATGATTTTCGGCCAACCATCGGATGGGAAAAGAGTATTTCCGACAAAGAGCATTACCACCATAACTGCATTGCCTATAGTTGAAGCTGTCTTGGTGTTTTTAGCTATTCCTCCAATAATCACCCCTATGGACATCAACGAAATCATTCCCAGGACAATTTCTACTATCATAAGCGAAAAATACCTTGCATCAATGTCAAACTTAGCGTTATATCCCAACCTGGCCACTACCGTAATCAATATGAATTGAATGCTCATGAACAGAACCTGGGCCATACAATCCATAAGAATGAAGCTTCCTATCCGCTGATCAGTTACAATTATGCGCTTGAACACGCCCCGTTCCAAATATCCGGTAATCTGAGACGAAATGCCTACTAACCCCATGGTTCCAAATGCAATTGCCACTATCCCCGGATAAAAATAACCAACTTGAGCTTTATCGGTAGTTCCCATCAGTATCAAAAGAACAATCGGCAGCATCAGCGAGAATATCACTGCCTGCTTGTTGCGAAATTCATTTTTTAAAATATATACCACTATTTTCAATGTCTTCACTTGTCATCCCTCCTCGATGACTCCGCCGGTTATTTCACAATAAGCGTCTGCCAATCCGGGTTTCCTGGAATTGATATTATAAACATTACCACCATATTTACCGACCAAAGTCTCAATCAGGTCATCAACCCGTTCAGTACCTATGCGATAGGTATCGACGTCCAAACGGGAGATTTCCTCACTTTCAGACAATTCATCAATAACATCCCTATCCTTGCAGGAAAAAGTAACATATCCTTTGACATGACTCAGCTTAATCAGCTTCTTCGGGCTATCTACAGCAAAGAGTCTTCCCTTGTCAACAAAACAGACTCGATCACATAGATTCTCCACCTCATCCATATAATGAGAAGTTACAATTACCGTCCCGGTCACTTTCCGAATAAGATTCCACAACATCAATCGAGCATTGGGATCGAGCCCTGTAGTCGGTTCATCCAAAATGAGAATATCCGGCCGATTTAAAACACTCAGCGCCAAAAAAAATCTCTGGCGCTGACCACCAGACAATTCCGTTACCTTCTTGCCCTTTATATCCTCCAGATCAACAATCCTGTCAAGCTCTTCAAAATCATAAGCATTGTGATACATGGATTGAAACATATCAATATTTTCAAAAACAGACAAATTATCAAAATAACCATTGACTTGAAAGAGAATCCCTGTCCTTAAATTCGGAGCGGCAATTATCCGGCCGCTTTCAGGCTGATGTAATCCCTCCAACAAGGACAACAGTGTCGTTTTTCCAGCTCCGTTTGGACCTACAATCCCTAATATCTCTCCTTCACGAACGGAAAAGGTGATGTTTTGCAATGCATATTCTTCATCTCTCCCATACCTGAAGGAAACGTCTTCAACTTTTACTAAATCCGCCATCTTCATTTCCCTTTCCATAAATACCCGGCATTTCATTACCATTATCTCCACATAATCCTAATGCCACTTCACCTATCACGGATTCAGTCATGCCATCAATACCAAGCATTTCATTAATTTCGTCATACTCATATCCACCGATATCACACGTTCCCATTCCATATGAAGTTGACAACAGCGCAATATTTTGTAATAGATGTCCTGATTCAGTGAGTATGAAACGGTAACCACGATTTCCGTACTTATATATAGTTCTACGAAACATTGCTGTTAAGAGAATTGTAATAGGTGCACAATCAATTGACTGATCGCGAATATTAAATTTATTTGTCAAATCATTTTCACTTAAATTTAAAATATACTCTAAACAATTCTCTGCCACGTTATAGTGGTAAACCCCTTTTTTCAAATATTCAACATTATTTGCTACTACATAAACCTTGATAGGATATAGAGCACCCGCTGATGGATACGCCCTGACATCCAGCGTACCATTTTCGACTTTAATTTTATTAGTGACCCACACTATGTAGCATATACTAACTACTTTTCCTAATTAATTCAATTTGGACACTTTGTCTAAGCGCCAAAAGCATTTCCTTGCTAACATACTACATCCCGTTTGTATTCTATACTCTTGTGTCAAAAAAGAATGGTGGATTATAGAATGAAGTTAGCCACCTAATTGGTGGTAAATGCAAAAACGCCATTCGGCGTGACATCAGGTATCATATTAAGTGAATCAAAACTATATGAAAGGATGTCCGTCAAAATGACGCACTTAAATGATACCATGCCCACTAACCTTTTGGCCACTCATCGCAAATATGCACACCTTACTAAAGAAGAGCGAGTGATGATTGCGACTTTAAAGTCGCAAGGACTTTCCAATCGCGCAATCGGTCGTCAATTAGGAGTGAACCACCAAACCATTAATAATGAGCTTAAACGTGGTACAGTTCGCCAAATTCGTCGTCAAAAATTCAATGGTAAGACTTACGATTACCCTTATCACATCTACAGTTATGAAGCTGGTCAGAATATTTATCTTAAATGCCACCAACGGTCCGGTCGTCCTCGTTTATATTACCGCTCAAAACGTTTTTTACAATTGGCCGACCAATTAATGCTTGGTGAATTTGATGAGCATCGTTACTCTCCTCAAGCAGCTATTTATAAGGCACGTGATTTGATGAGTGATGATTCACTGATCCCTAAGTCTGTTGTGACTTTGTATCAGTGGATTAATGATGGTGTATTCCGTACGTCTAACTTGGACCTTTTTGAGAAAACTAAACGTAAACACCATCAATCTCATTCACAAGCCAAAAAGTGCTTAGGACCTAACATTGCGCAACGTCCACAGGTTGCGGACCAACGGTCCGAAATTGGTCATTGGGAACTAGACACTATTCAAGGTCATAAAGATGGCAAGGATAGCGTTGTTCTAGTAATGACTGATCGTTTTTCACGGGTTAATATTACGAGAAAAATTACCAGTAAAACTGCATATGCAGTGAATCATTTTTTTGTTGAGTTGCGTCAGAAGCTTGGCAAGAATGCTTACTATCGCATTTTTAAAACAATTACTTCTGATAATGGTTCTGAATTTAGTGAGTTAACGCGAGTTCATGACCATGTTTTTTACACTGACCCATATTCTCCTTGGGAACGCGGATCCAATGAAATCAATAATCGTTTTCTCCGGAAGGAGATTACTAAGGGCCAAGCTATTAATGATTATAGTAGTGCCCAGATTATAGCGACCAATAACTGGATGAATCACTATCCACGAGCCATATTTAATGGACGTTCTGCAATGGATGTTTACTGTAAAGCATTCTATCAAGAGATGTCACGTTCTCATCAACCAATAATTAATTGGTCAGTGCTATTTATTTCAGCTTAGTGGCTAACTTATTCTTGAAATTTAGAAACCGGCAAATTCTATAATTAATCCGAACAGAAATTAAAAAGCCCAAAGCAATCACTTACAATGGTAGTAGCTAATTCCAACCAATATAGGGAGTGATTACTTTGGGTACATCTACTTTATCACGTTTTCAACGTGGCGCACTAGCACAACTGGTCAATGAGGGGAATAAATCTTACCAAGTAATGGCTGACGCCTTAGGCGTCGCCAAAGCTACGATTAGCTATGAGTTGGACCGAGTTAATTATGATCCAGAATTAGCTCAGCAAGATGCATCTGTATTGATTAGTAGGTTGCCGACATAGTAACCTATATCTTCATTTTTAATGTCATCAAACAACGTTTCAATTTGTTCATCTTTCCAAGAATAATTGCTTTGATAGACAGGTATTACATAGTGAACACTACTGTTAGTTTGAAAAATGGCAGCAAGTGTTTTAGTTTCTGGTGTAATTTTCATTTTAAACTCCTCATGAATTTAGTTAACGTTAATACTAATCTATTATAAACCAAATCTTAAGTCTAAAAATTGATTTGTTATTTTCTTAGGTATATAAAGCCATTAGATCAACGTTTATCTTTGTATTTTTCTGGATCGGAACTTTTTAATTACTTATCCCAAATGCACTAACCTCTATTAGTTTTATTTCCATATATCTGTTATTTCACTCCTATTTAAATTTTTTCTTCACTACCCTGCTTATTTAATGAGAAATTTATCTATACACACTGAATTTCTTTCGATACCGAATAAAGGTTGTCCGCTTAATCCCAGTATTTCGAGCCACATCCACATCGCTCATACCATTTTGATAAAGTTTAAAGGCATGTAACAAACGGGGATCATCTTTGGCATATTGGGGTTTGCGCCCATGATATTTACCCTGCTGCTTAGCTAAGGCAATCCCTTGTTGCTGGCGCTCAATGATTCGCTTACGTTCACTTTCGGCCTGATACTTATAGAGTTCAATAATCAAGTTGGTCATCAGTTGACGTAAATTTGGGTCAGCAATCCCGGTCATGGACGGTAAATTCAACACATCTAGGGTGGCACCCTTATTTTGAATGGAGTTCATGATCTTAGTCAAATCATGGTTGTTTCTGCCTAAGCGATCTAATTCAGTGACCATTACAATATCACCCTCACGAATATAGGCCAGCATTTTTTGCAGTTCTGGCCGATTAGTGTTAGCCCCACTTAATTTATCCGTAAATAATTTATCAACGTCTTTTAAAGCCGCTAACTGTCGATCTAAATGTTGCTCCTTGGAACTCACACGCGCATAACCGATTTTAGCCATTTCCAATTCTCCTTTTGGACAGTTCTAATGAACACTTGTAATTCCTAGTATAGCACAGAAATAAAAAAGACCAATAGGGTATACCCTAATGACCTTTTTTGATCTATCAGCTGACGTCAACTTTCATCTGGTAAAAAGCCGTGTTCGACAATCAATAACTGGCGTGCCATCGTCTCAACCACGGACTGCAGATCTTCAAACTTGCGATAATGGCCACTGGCAATGAGTCTGGTGGTGACCGCCGTTTGTTGGGCGATTAAGGCAGAAACGACACCGAAAACGTCATCGACTGACAGGCCCTCACGACGAGGCAGCTGTTCAATTTTCTCGCGAAAAATGCGATCGGTTTCAGCGGATATGGCAGTTGTTTCTTGCTGCACTTGTTGTCGCAACGGTTCGGGAAAATGCGGTAAATCAGCATAGGCTTGCATCATCAAGCGGTATTCAGCTGGGAATTTGAATTGTAGTTTCAACTCATACTTAACTGCAGTGGTCATCATGGCAGCCAAGCCAGGGGCATTCTGCCACTTTTTAGGGTCCATGTGATCATAAATTCGATGATAGGCATATTTGAAAGCGTCAAGATACAGCGCTTGTTTATTGCCAAAATAATGGAAGAGCAAGCCCTTAGATACTTGTGCTTGGTTGGCAATCTGATCGGTTTTGCTCTTGATGAAGCCTTGCTGGCCGAAAATTTCCGTCGCTGTTTTGAGGATTCGGGTGACCTTTTCAGGATCTGTCACAACATTTTTCATAGGCTCAAATCCTGACGGCGATAACCAGCAATGCCAAGAATAAATAATACTATAGCGCTAACAACCATCACGATTAGCCATGTTTGATCAACGTTTTCAACCGGTACATTGGCAATCCAGCCAAAAGGTGTGAAGTTGCCTGCGTGTTTTGGCAAATCAAACAATCCCCGGAAAATTTGAACGATCAGACCGGCTCCCATATACAGCCAGAATAGACTGCTTAAGCGTGGCCACAGACCGACTAGTGCGATGCCAAGGGCGATAAACGATATCACAGCCGGAACGCTAGCCACGAATAGGCGACCGAGGTACTTGAGCGGCAACGGGTGACTGAGAACAGTGTTCCCAGTGAAGAACAAGGCCAGCAGCCCAGCAGAAAGGACGAACACGCCTGCCAGCAGACCAAAGCAATAGTAGCTGACACTGATCGTGGTTCGCGTTGGCTTTTCGGCATGAATGACGCTCAAGTAACCAAGGTTGTCATCGCGTTTGAGTCGGAATGCCACTTGGACGCCAGCAGTCACGGCTAATGCGACGAAAATGCCGAGATACATGCCTAAGAATGACAGGACCATGGTCTGATTGGCAGCGTTGATTTGGCCAACATCTAGTATTTTACGATAAAGCGGATTCGTTTTAAGAATGTCGCCAACGCCGCCGAGCACACTACCCATGACGCCGCCAAACACCACGGCGCCGATTAACCACCCAGCAAATAATCCGCGCTCAGTTCGCCACAGTAAGGCAGGGATCGAGCGAAGCCAGCCAGCAGCTTTGGCTCGGCCGGTGCGTTCAGCAATAATCCCGGCGCCCAGATCGCGGTTGCGGGCAATCATGGTGGCGCTGGCCGCAAGCAGAATGCTGACCAGTAAGGCCAAACCTAAAGCCCAGACGTTGTTATCAGTATAGAAGTTTGCTTTTTCGAACCAACCAATTGGTGATAACCACGTCAGATTTTGATGCTGGATATCGGTGACCAGCCGAACCAAATAAGCGGCAGTCAGCACCATGTAGCTCAACATATTGGCTGTACGTGTGTTATTGGTTAGTTGCGCGAATAGCAACGCAATGGCTCCGAATAGCAAGTTGGCGATCACCATCCCCAGTGAAAACAGGAAGTCACCGTACAAGTCAGTACCACCCATGTTGACAGCGGCCAACGAGACAAAATAGAGGATACCCATTATGGCACTGTCGATGAGAAGCTCAAGCGAAGCGGCGGTGATGGCAGCCGTTCGCCCAACATTGCGAGCGCGAACCATTTCGAGCAAGCCACTTTCTTCTTGACCGCGGGTGTTGCGAATCATCAGCGGCATAACCCATAAGGCCTGCAAAATAATCATGAAGACGACCATCACACCAGCAAACACAATCGCTGTGTTATACGTGTCCACCTTTGGCATCGCGCCAAACATTGCCGCCATGCCCGGCGCTTGCAGCATTTTGACAATCTCTTTAGAGCCCGAGGCCCCGCCTGCAAAGTCTGCTTCCAATTTGCCAGCACCACTGGCAATCATCATGATCAAAATGACAAGCCAGATGAGTGAAAATTTTAGATTTTGTTTGAGGTTTGCCCGAAGCAGATAACCTGCGTTCCGATTACTGTGCCGCATGAGTCTCACCTTGCTTTCCATAATAACGCAGGAATAAATCTTCCAGCGTTGGCGGCGTTGATTGCATGTCGACCACGGTGTTGGCGGCCAGTGTGGTCATGATGGTGCCAAGCGCGTCTCGATCAGCGGTGAAAACCGCCTTGGTGTGCTCGGAATCGCGATAAGTGAGGTCGTGAACGCCAGCTTGCTTTGCCAAAGCAGTCATTGGGGTAGCGGTGGTGACTTCAATTTTGATCCGCGATAGATGCCGTAATTGATCAAGAGTGCCGCTCTCAATCACACTACCATCACGGATGATAACAATTGAATCACACATTCGCTCGACTTCGGACAAAATGTGGCTTGATAGCAGCACACTTTTACCGGCTCTTTTCAGTTTTAAAACTTCTTGCTGGAAAGTCTGTTCATTTAATGGATCAAGCCCAGAAGTGGGTTCATCAAAAATATACAAATCGGCATCTTGCGAAAACGCAGCAATTAACGCTACTTTTTGACGATTGCCTTTTGAATAGGTACGAGCTTTTTTCTTCGGATCAAATTCAAAGGCCTTGATTAGTTCATCGGTCTTTTGATTATGCTGGCGGCCATTTAAACGTAGCAATAGGTCGATAATTTCGCCGCCAGAAAGATTTGGCCATAAATAAACGTCCCCAGGAACATAGGCGATGCGTGGATGAATCGCCGCATCATCCCGCCAGGCATCTTTGCCGAAGACGGTCACTGAGCCGCCACTCTTTTTTAATAAGCCTAAAATAGCTCGAATGGTCGTGGATTTGCCGGCCCCATTAGGTCCTAGAAAACCCAGAACCTGACCGGGTGCCAACGTGAAACTGACATCTTTTAATGCGGCAAACTTGCCAAAGTTTTTTTGAAGATGGTCAAGTTCGATAATAGCTGTTGTCATTTTTGTCATCCTCCTTAAGGTCAAACTTGAAACACGTTTTAATATGTCGGTATCTGATCAACCTTTTCTCCTACAGTATAGTCGCGATTGACTGACGAGTCAACTAATTATTGACTCGTCAGTCAATTTTTTTGTGACGCCGGATTTACAATGTAAGTGCAACACCTAAATAACTAGACCAAAAAGGCCATGAAGCCTTAAACTTATAAGTGACAAAACCAATAAGTTAGGACGGACTTCATGACCCAATCTAAAGATACCATCAAAAAATCTTAGAAACTGTTTAGTATCTTTTGAGAAGTAACCTGATAAAAGCTAACGAAACCATCATGAGACTAGTGTTGAGCTTACGCTCACAGTTACGCCATAAACGATGATAATTTCCCAACCAACTAAATGAACGTTCAATGAGCCACCGTTGGGGGATAACCGAAAATTGGTGTAACTCATTTCTTTTAACGACGATTACCTTGGCTGAGGTTAAACTGCTAATCTCATTGGCAAAATTTTGGCCGGTATAACCACTATCAACCATCATGGTTCGAACCAATTTAAACTGCTCTAAATTAAGGGTGACGAGTGCAATCGCCCCGTCACGATCAGTGATGTTAGCCCGGGTAATATGGATAGCTTGCGGGAATCCATTGATGTCGACGGCTAAATGGCGCTTAATGCCGGAAATTTTCTTGCCACCATCGTAACCCTTATTTTCAGCGGTAGCGGTGTTCTTAATGCTTTGGGCATCTAAAATGACGAACGAAGTTCGGGCTGACCGCCCTTGCCTTAATCGTCGATCAGCGACAATTTTTTTAAAACCTGAGTTAATAAAGCTGGTTTATCAGGGGTGGGGGCTTTTGACCAACTCATCCAATAGTAGTAAACGGTGGACCACTTTGGATAATCAGCCGGCAAATCACGCCAAGTACAGCCATTTTTAAGGACATAGAGCATGGCACAGAAGATATCATAAGGATCAATGTGTTTTGGGTGAGTTCGTTTTCTTGAAGCTTCCAGATCCTGACGGATCAAATCGAATTGTTGCCGAGAAATATCGCTTTGGTAATGATGACTAAAATGTTGCATATGATCACCAACTTTTTTGACAGTAGTTTATCAAATTATTGGGTCAAAATCAAAGATACTAAACAGCTTCTTATAAGCAACTATCACGTGAGGAGCGTGGCCAAATCCAGAGTCTTTATGAAGATCATTATTCGATCAGGGCGATTGCTAAAAGATTAGCCCGCGATCCCAGCACGATCAGCCGTGAAATCAAGCGCGGCACCGTGACTCAAATGTCCAGTTATGGCGTTTATACCCAGCGTTATTTTGCCGATAGCGGTCAAATTCAATACGAACAACGCCGTTTAAATTGCCATCGCAAAAGTCTACTCGAATATAGTCCGGCATTCTTTAACCAATTGACCACTGCGCTTAAGGCTAAGTTCCGAGTGCACAGTGTAGATAGCTTTGTCGGTGCTTATAAACGTCACCATCCAGCTGAATATTGCCCCGCAACACCCACTGTTTATCGTTACATTGATCGCGGGTTACTAGCTGTCGCCAATATCGATTTACCACAACAGGTCAAACGTCACCAAAAGCACCGTACGGGTCGTGTACGCCAAAATAAAAAGATCTTGGGGACTTCAATTGAAAAGCGACCAGTAGCGGCTAATGATCGTTCTGAATTTGGTCATTGGGAAGGTGATTTAGTCAAAGGCAAGCGAACCAGCGATCAACCGGCACTGCTCACCCTAACTGAACGAATGACGCGCTACGAAGTCGTGATCAGAATCCCCAACTATCAGGCTGAAACCTGTAAGGCTGCAGTTCAACAGTTTGTGAATAAACTTGATGCTGAGGTGGTTAAGTCACTCACTTTTGATAATGGTGCAGAATTTTCTGCGCTGAGTGAGGTCACTGGTACCAACCTATATTTTGCTCATCCTTATACGCCGTCAGAACGGGGCAGTAACGAACAGCTTAATGGGCTACTAAGAGAATTTATCCCTAAAGGTCAATCAATTACCAGTTTCAGTGATGATCATATTAAGCAAGCGACCGCGGCACTTAACCAACGACCACGTAAACTATTTGGTTATAAATCAGCCAATGAATTCATGGCTGAGCAGCTACTCGCATGACCACCACCTAGACCACTTATAAGTGAATTTTAGCAAGTGTTGCACTTGATTTGACAATTCGGGAATAGAGTCCCCATTAGTATGAATTAATTTATTTCGGCACTCCATTCCCTTCCCAAGTGCTGCTCTCAATTCTTTAGGTATTTTCCAACCAAAAATGGGATTAAAGACTTTATCACTTGTTAATTTAACAATTGATGGACTCGGTAAGTTCTCAATTAGTAGTCTAAGTTCAGTGCTCTGACTACTAAAAGCTTCTTTAACACCAATTTCTGCTGCCATAGCCAAAGATACATACCTTATTCTTAAATCTATAATAGATTTGCTGTGCTGCAAAATCAATAACGATAATGGTATGTTTTGATTGTGAATGATACAACTTCCTAATCGTTTTAAGTTATCCTCATCAGATAAGGACATGCTCATAGTTCTATCTGGAAAAATGATTTTCAAGTTTAAGGGACAATCTGTCCAAGTGCCATCATTAAAATTTATTTGGAGTTTCTTCGTTATTTTGTTTGAATCCAAATTAACCAAATTAAAAAAACCAACGAGATAATTTATAATCTTAGTGTCAATCTGTAGTAGTTTATCAGAAATTTTTTTACTGATTTCAGGATTATCTTTAAATCCCTTTTTTTCATCAAACGCAGCTTTATCAACGTTGAAGTTTAAAAAAAATTCAATGGTTTTATTCTTAAATATTATTGATTTAACTTCACCAGAACTTAAATTTAAGGTAGCTGTACCGTTAACTAAATCGTCTTCAAAAATAATAGTGCGTTTTAAAATAGCCATCTTGTCCTCCTAAACTTCAAAACTTATATACATTATGCGTTTAATCTGTCTTACTCTCTTTATTTTCTATGGGGTAAATTTGCTTCTGATTTTTTAAGCCAACCATCAAAATCTTTTTTAGTACCCTCATAAACATCATATGCGCTTGGATATTTTTTTGAAATTCACTCTTAAAATCTTCGAACGAATAATCATCTGGCAATGAATTTCTAACCTTTTCAAGTTTTTTATTAATCCCCTTAACCAGATTTCCCTTCTTTCCTTTACCTAAATAAATAGGATTTCCATGACTGGTTACGCCTAATGCTTGAGCAGCACGAAACGCCGTTTCTTTCACTTTAAACACTGGGTCATTTATAGCAAGTCTAGCAAGTATATCTTTAGACTGCTTGCAATCATATTCTTTTAAAACATTTACAGCAGACAAACGTTCACGCCAACTGTTTTTATTATTTGCTTTCTTTTTCAACTCTTCAATGTTTCTTGGTGTTTCTTTTATCATAAATATCACTCCTACTTTAATGTCCAAGCAACTACATAGCTATTGCTTTTTAATCAAACAAATTTCAATCATTCTAAAGCAAAAAATACACACTGGTTACAAGAAATATTTCTTCCTATACAAGTTTTCTGTATAATAGACCAAGCAAGAAGTTTTAAGGGCGGTGGCTGTCTTTTCCCTTGCGAGGTGAGGCCCATGGGAACATGGAATAATCTTCAGAAAGGTTTCACAGTCAATGAGCGTCTTCCAGACACTCTCGTTGATGTTGCTGTTTGCAATGTTTATTTTGGCGTTGCTAACATACATCGACAAAAGGAACAAATAAAAAAGCCGCCCTGCGTAACTTTGGTCGGTTACAGGGCGACAATATAGTTTTGTAATCTAGGCCACCGCCTTTAAAGCGGCTTGTATGGGAAGTCCTGTTCCAGCGGGGCTTCCTTTTTCTGTCTTTATTATAGCATGTCCTTTAAAAACTGGCTAACGTTTCAGACTTTGATCAGATTCAGGATCAGGTTGTTTGATTTTCGGATTCTGTTTAGCAAACGCTTGTAGCTGCTTTTGCGTTCGATCACTAATTTCCTGGTGCACATCGGTTAATTGATTTTTTAATTCTGATTTTTGTTGTGGATTAGTTGATTGCTTAACTTGCAGTTGCAAGCCTTGATAGGACTTATTAAGATCCTGGGCTGATAGCTTTTTTAAATCATGCTCAGGCTCTTTTTGTGCTTCTTGTAAGCCTAATTGTTTGGTTAACCCGTCACTAAGCTCAATCACTTTGTTGCTAACTTGCTGGATTTCACTTAAAGCACTATGGATCACGGCTTTATCTTTGGCCCAGGTAGCTACATACCCGAGGGAGTAATTGCCCGTATCAACCCCAATGTTTTGCATGGCGACATATGCAATCGCTTCGGCTTGGGTTTCCTGATAGGCTCGTGGCCGATCTTTAAAGGCTGATTTTAACCCGTGTAGCTGGCTATGTGCATATTCGTGATATAAAGTCTTTAGTTTCAAAGCATTGTCGGGCTCATCGCCACCAATAACGATTTCACTAGTGCTAGGTTGAAAATAGCCTTTAGCGCCACCAAGTTCTGACAATCTCTTTTCACTGACTTTAATATCAGTATTGTTATTCAAATAATTTTTGAGTTCGTTGTATAGGTTAGTAACGTTTTTATGATCCGCTAAATTTTCTTTGACAAAATCTTTAGCACTTAGGACTGGTTCGCCGCTTGTCTGTGATATGTCAAATACTGGAATATAGCGATAACCAACTATGGCTTTTTCTTCGGTCGTATCAAGCCTTTTCTGATCCTCTGGAGTTAGTTTTTTAATAATAGGGGCCGCAATCCTGATCCCTTTTTCTCCTTTATTTACTGATCGTTTAAAATCATTCTGCCATTTTTTAAAGCCTGCAACTTGGCTGGCACTTGGATTTTGAGAATAGATAAGGTCAATATTACGTTGGCTATACCGGTGAAACTTTGCTACGGTATCAAGATAAATTTTAAATTTTTCACTATCAGTTAGTTTTAAAATTTCTTTTTCGGCATTTTCGACAAGCTGCCTTTTCCATTTTTCAGTTTCAACTTTACTTGGCATGATTAACCCTCCTCGGCGTCTACAAACTCTACAGAATTATCAATTTGGGGTAACTTGATAGATTGTGTGCCGTAAAGTGCTAAATATTCAGCATTCTTTTTTTGGGTGGATTATAGAATGAAGTTAGCCACCTAATTGGTGGTAAATGCAAAAACGCCATTCGGCGTGACATCAGGTATCATATTAAGTGAATCAAAACTATATGAAAGGATGTCCGTCAAAATGACGCACTTAAATGATACCATGCCCACTAACCTTTTGGCCACTCATCGCAAATATGCACACCTTACTAAAGAAGAGCGAGTGATGATTGCGACTTTAAAGTCGCAAGGACTTTCCAATCGCGCAATCGGTCGTCAATTAGGAGTGAACCACCAAACCATTAATAATGAGCTTAAACGTGGTACAGTTCGCCAAATTCGTCGTCAAAAATTCAATGGTAAGACTTACGATTACCCTTATCACATCTACAGTTATGAAGCTGGTCAGAATATTTATCTTAAATGCCACCAACGGTCCGGTCGTCCTCGTTTATATTACCGCTCAAAACGTTTTTTACAATTGGCCGACCAATTAATGCTTGGTGAATTTGATGAGCATCGTTACTCTCCTCAAGCAGCTATTTATAAGGCACGTGATTTGATGAGTGATGATTCACTGATCCCTAAGTCTGTTGTGACTTTGTATCAGTGGATTAATGATGGTGTATTCCGTACGTCTAACTTGGACCTTTTTGAGAAAACTAAACGTAAACACCATCAATCTCATTCACAAGCCAAAAAGTGCTTAGGACCTAACATTGCGCAACGTCCACAGGTTGCGGACCAACGGTCCGAAATTGGTCATTGGGAACTAGACACTATTCAAGGTCATAAAGATGGCAAGGATAGCGTTGTTCTAGTAATGACTGATCGTTTTTCACGGGTTAATATTACGAGAAAAATTACCAGTAAAACTGCATATGCAGTGAATCATTTTTTTGTTGAGTTGCGTCAGAAGCTTGGCAAGAATGCTTACTATCGCATTTTTAAAACAATTACTTCTGATAATGGTTCTGAATTTAGTGAGTTAACGCGAGTTCATGACCATGTTTTTTACACTGACCCATATTCTCCTTGGGAACGCGGATCCAATGAAATCAATAATCGTTTTCTCCGGAAGGAGATTACTAAGGGCCAAGCTATTAATGATTATAGTAGTGCCCAGATTATAGCGACCAATAACTGGATGAATCACTATCCACGAGCCATATTTAATGGACGTTCTGCAATGGATGTTTACTGTAAAGCATTCTATCAAGAGATGTCACGTTCTCATCAACCAATAATTAATTGGTCAGTGCTATTTATTTCAGCTTAGTGGCTAACTTATTCTTGAAATTTAGAAATATATCATTTTTTCTGTATATGGTGAATATGTTATGATATAATTATTAACCAAGGGTGGTTCGAATCTATTAAAGTAAAAGTCAACTAATCTACCGTTTCCGATAATAAAATCACCTTTGACGACACTTTTACCATCGGTGTCACAACTGGGTGTATAATGAACTAAAAAGTTTTCAGGAGAAGCACATGAACAAGTCAGTAAAGAAAATCATGGATTCATATTTATATCTTGTGGACCTGCACAACTCACTTGAAATTTCCGTCAGTGACATAACCAATGTTGCCGGCATATCAAGAGCCACCTTCTATAATCACTTCAATTCTGTCGAAGATGTTATTTCCTGCATAGAAGAAAGTGTCGATGCAAAGATATTGGAATGCATCAATAACCATCCCAATGGCGTTACCAAAGGGATTGGAATCATTGATGTCATTTCCAATGAGATACTTCCCTTAATCTACGAGAATCGTGAAATTCTGAAAATACTATATACCAGCCCCCTGCACCCATACTGGATTGATTACTTGAAGGCAAACTACAGCAAATGGGTTTCATCCTTCAAATCAGAATATGATTGTCGAACTGTTCCATCATACTACGCTGAGAACTTAACCTATCTGTTCTTTTTTTCAATAATCGAACTATGGGTTTCAAAGCCGGTTCCGGAAACACCAGCAGAATTCAGGAAAATCTTTCATTCATTGTTTTCCGTTCCCATCAGTCAACTATTGTGACATTAAAGACAGCCCCCTCCTGTGTAATTACTGATATGAACGCAAAAAGAGGCCGCTCTTTACCGGACGGCCCGTGATGACCTGCGCCTATTTGTCGATGACGATGTCGGATGCCTTGATTTCCCTGCCAAAGTAAGGTTTGAGCTCCTTGTTGAAGTCATCCTTGAAGAAACCCTTCTTCGTGAGCTTCGTTATTTCCTTGTTGGTCCACTTCAGCAAAGACTTGTTGCCTTTCTTGATTCCTGGAGCGATGAACTGGTTCGGCCCAAGCGTCTTGATGCCGACCGTATACTTCGGATGGTTCTTGACCCATGCATAAAGGTATGAATTATCGTCTGCCAAGGCCACGCCGCGGTCATTCTTCAAAGCGTTGAACTGTTGTGTTTTGGAGTCAAATTTCAAAAGATCGACACCTTTTTGTTTCGTCGTAAAATAGCTTTCGGCAGTCGTCCCTTTATTGACGATCAGTTTCTTTCCCTTGAGCTGCGAAACTTTCGTAATCGGTGCAGATTTCTTGGAAACGACACCGATCGAAACCTTCATGTACGGCTTGGCAAAATCGATGACCTGCTTTCTTTCAGGCGTTACCGTGAAATTGGCAAGCACGATGTCTGCCTTGTCCGAATTCAGAGCATCGACGCGGTTATTTGCATTTACCTGGATGAATTTGGCTTTGACGCCAAGATCTTTTGCAATCTTGCGGCCGAGTGCCACGTCATACCCCACGCGCTTTCCGTCCTTGTTGACCCAGCCGTATGGCGGCAAATCGCCAAAGGTTGCGATTCTGACGGTTCCTCGTTTCTTAATGGCCGTGACCGAAGAATCCGCCTTGACCGTCGTGTTTTGTCCAAACGCTGCAAACGTCAATGCTGCGCCTAAAACCGTCAATCCTTTAATAATTGTTTTTTTCATGATAAATTCCCCCGTTAAAAGTCCATTGATTCCAAAAATTCTTTGGCACGATCAGTTTGCGGATTTCTGAAGAACGTTTTGCCGTCCGTTTGCTCTAAAATCTTGCCGTCTTCTAAAAACAAGACCTTGTCGGCAATTTTTTCCGCAAAATTCATCTCGTGCGTCACGATAATCATCGTCATGTCGTCTTTTTCTGCTAATTCCCTGATAATTTCCAAAACTCCGCGAACCATTTCCGGATCAAGCGAGGCCGTGACTTCGTCAAAAAGCATCAGTTCCGGTTTCAAAGCCAGCGCCCTGACGATTGCGATGCGCTGCTTTTGACCACCGGGAAAGCTGTCTCGGATAGGCATCCGCATATTCTTTCAGCCCTACCCTTTCAAGCAGATCAAGCACTTCTTTTTTCACTTCTGATTCGGGCCTTTTTTGAACCTTTGTCGGTCCGAGCAAAATATTGCCCATTACCGTCAGATTCGGAAACAGATCATAGCTTTGAAACACCATCCCGATTTTTTGGCGAATCAGCGTGCTTTTGCCGGATCCGGACTGACCAAGAAGAGTCAAGTCCTAATT
>Ga0256406_1003312_pt1 | contig 20225 bp, 16 predicted proteins | sample RumenRJG_03DNA_FD_185986 | JGI IMG/M metagenome (GOLD analysis project Ga0256406, IMG submission 185986) | Bovine rumen microbial communities from Lethbridge, Alberta, Canada - RJG_03 | ecosystem: Host-associated > Mammals > Digestive system > Stomach > Rumen | place: Canada: Alberta | collected... | reverse complement strand
GCTCTTTTTGCTTATTTTGTTTCAAAAGATCAGACAATTGATCTTGTTTTGCTTCATATTCAGCCTGCATTCTTTCCAATTCTTTCTGCATAGACTCTAACTCATTAGATAATTGTTCTGCAAATGACTTTAATTCATTTTGTGCAGAATCGTAGTCAGGTAATTTTTGTATAAGTTTTTCTGAATTGAAATGTCCTATTTTTAATGCTCTTTGAGCAAAAGAAGTGTTAAAAGATAATGCTAACACCACGCATAACGCCAATAATTGAATTGTTTTTTTCATATAATTAATCTTTTTTATTTTTCTAAGAGTTTGCAAAAGTAATACTTTTTTCGCAAATGTTATCTTTTTGTGGAATTATTATTTGTTTTATATCCTAATTCTGCAAGAACTAAATCACTTATGTCTGTTTTGCTATCAACAAACAAAACAGTTGCTCCGGAAGCCTTATCCAATACTATGGCGTAGTTCTTTTCTTTAGCAATTTTCTCTATTGCATTATATATCTTATCTTGTATTGGTTTTATAAGTTCAGAACGTTTTTTTGATAAATCGCCATCAGAACCAAATCTTTGTTTTTGTAGAGTTTTTGCTTCTTTTTCTGCTGCCACAATCTCATTTTCTTTTTTTGTTTTAAGGTCTTCTGGTAAAAGAAGAGCCTCTGCCTGATATGATTTGTACATCCTATCAACCTCAGCAAGTTTATTTTCTATATCTTTTTGCCATTGCAAAGAAACCTCTTCCAATTCTTTTTGTGCTTGTTTGTATTCTGGTAAATTGTTAAGAATATATTCTGAATCTACACAAGCAAACTTTTGACCAAAAGTCAATAAACTTGAAAACAAAACTATTGTTAAAATAAATACTTTTTTCATTTTTCTTATCTGATTTTAGTGTGTTACTGATTGTTCTTTCTTTCAAATATTGTACCAAAACTAATCTATAGAGTTTTGTAAAGATATATGAACCTGTCCTCCAGAACGCTTTGTTTCTCCGTATGCAGGGTCAAAACCATAACCCCAATCCAAACCAAGCATACCAAACAACGACATATATATTCTTACACCTACACCTGCAGAACGGTACATTGTGAATGGTGCAAATCCTTTAAAGTCTGCCCATGAATTACCTCCTTCAACAAAAGCAAGAGCATAAACAGATGCTGTAGGATTAAGAGTAATAGGATAACGAAGTTCCATTGTAAATTTATCAAATACGGTTGCTCCATTGTTTCCTGTAAGAGCTGAATTAGTATAACCTCTAAGAGCGACTAATTCTCTTCCATCTAAAGCATAACCTGCAAGTCCGTCTCCTCCAACATAGTATCTATCAAATGGAGAATAGTCTAATTTCTTATTATATCTTCCTAAGAAACCAAAACGGCTACGAGCAGAAAATACTAAGTCATCAACAATATTAAAATACCAAGCTAAACGTAAATTAACTTTATAATACTCTAACCATTTATACTTTTCCTTTGCCTCCATTGTAGAATAGTCTTTTCCATTCACTAAAGAGTAAGGGAAAGTAAAGGCTCCATCTGCAGATATTTCAGAACCAGAACGAGGATATATTAATTGATCTACAGAATTTCTTCCTATTGTTAGAGTGTAAGCGATGTCGTTGGAATTTCCTGTAGGCATAATAAATGAAGTCCAATTCTTTACAGAGTATCTTTTATATCTTATTCCTTGTACAATAGAGAAGTAGTCATCAGGCCATTGTAATCTCTGACCTAAAGAAACGTATGCCCCAAAAATACTTAAATAGTAATTAGTTTCATTAGAAGTATTGTAATAAGAATCATCTTGATAAGAATAATATGCTCCAAAAGAAAGAGCATTAGGTTTTCTTCCTCCAAGCCAAGGTTCAGTAAATCCAAACGAACCAGAATAATAATAAGAACCATTAGTATTGAATCTTAAGGAAATCTTTTGTCCTTCTCCAACTGGAAACGGTCTCCACGCTTTTGGCTTAAAGACTTTACTTGCAGCAAAATTATCTAATGCTAAACCAGCAGTTAGAATAACTCTACCATATCCACCCCATCCTCCTTGAAACTCTATACGAGAAGCAGAAGACTCTTCTACTTGATACTCTATATCAACTGTTCCACTCTCAGCATTAGGTTCTATCTTAGGATTTATTTTTTCTGCATTAAAGAAACCCAATTGTTGTATCTCTCTAACAGAACGAATAACATCTTCTCTTGAAAACAATTCTCCAGGAACAGTCTTTAATTCTCTCATAACTACGTAATCATTGGTCTGAGTATTGCCACTAAGACTTATTGTTCCTATTCTTGCTTGATTACCTTCATATATGCGCATCTCTATATCTATAGAGTCGTTTTCTACATTAAGTTCTGTAGGAATAACTTTGAAAAACAAATAACCATCATCTAAATACAGAGAAGAAATATCTTTGCCTGTCGGATCATAATTTACATTTCTTTCCAACAACTCCTTATTATAAGGATCTCCTTTTTTGATACGAAGAAGTTTTGTAAGATAATCAGAAGTGTATTTTGTATTTCCTATCCAAGTTATGTCTCTAAAGTAAAATTTATTTCCTTCATAGATATTCATATTTATAACCATTTCGTCAATGGTTTTACTTTTCTTTTTACCAAACACACGTGCTATTCCTCTACCTATAGTTCTAAAAAAACCTTTTTTTACAGGTCTTGTCTGAACAAAAGTAGTATCCCAAGTAATACGAGCATCTCTGTAACCTTCATTATTATATTTATCTATAATTAGTTCTAAATCCTTTTCATAATCGGCTTTTTGAAAACGAGAAGACTTCCAAAATCTCCACCATTTCTTTTCTTTGGTGTCTTTCATCTGTTTTTTTACCTTACTATCAGATAAAAATTCATTGCCTTCTATATTTATCTTACCAATCTTTACTTTCTTTCCTTTATTAACTTCAAATATCAGATGTACCTCATTTCTTTTCGAAGCAGAATCTCTTTCTTCAACAATATTTGTTTGTGTTAAGTAATAACCTTTTTCTACAAAAAAGTCTGTGATAATGTTCTTACAGATATTTTTCATATTCTCTGTAACAACATCACCCAAGGCAATATGCAGACGTTCTTTTACTTTATCCGCTTCTGAGCGAGAAATGTCTCCGCTAAACTTAAAATAAGAAAGACGTGGTTTAGTTTTCAGGTTATATTCCAAATAAACTGTTCTTCCTTCTACCTTTGTTATATATATATGTATATCATCAAAGATTCCTTGTTTCCAAAGTTTGTCAATGGCAGAAGAGAACTTATCTGAAGGAATATATATTTTTTGACCTTTACTTATTCCAGAAAGAAGTATTACTGAATTAGGGTCTAAATGGTCTGCTCCTGTAATAGTTATGTCTCCTATTTCGTATTCTTTTGGAGAATAATAGTCTAAATCTATAACATCATTTTGAGCAAAAACAACAAAAGTACTTGCTAAGAGAGAAAAAATTAATACTATATTTCGTTTCAACATCGGTAGATTCATTCAATATTTGTTATTTCAAAATAATTTCACTAAAAGATAACGTTATTTTTTTAATTTCATTTTATAAAATACTAATTTTATTTAGCAATCTGTTCAGAAGTCTTACCAAATCTTCTTTCTCTTGACTGATAATTTACAACAGCATCAATAAAATCTTGTTTAGAGAAGTCTGGCCAAAGTACAGGAGTAAAATATAATTCCGAATAAGCTATCTGCCAAAGCAAAAAATTACTTATTCTTTCTTCACCTGATGTTCTTATTAGTAAATCTACATCAGGAATATCTTTAGTTGTTAAATGCCTTGAAATTTCTTCCTCGTTTATGTCTTCTATATTTAACTTTTTTTGTTCAACAAGAGAAGATATTTGCTTTGTCATCTCAGTTATTTCCCATCTTGCACTGTAGTTAAGAGCCAAAATCAAGGTCATTCTTTTATTGTTCTTAGTCTTTTCTATCATACCTAACAAAGCTTCTTTCGCCTCTTTTGATAACTCTAAGGTATCTCCTATTGTTTCAAGACGAATATCGTTATCCATCAAAGTTTTCTCTTCTTGTGCAATAGTATAGACCAACATTTTCATTAGTGCATCAACCTCTTGTTTTGGTCTAAGCCAATTCTCTTTTGAGAAAGTATAAAGAGTAAGATACTTTACTCCTAACTCTGTTGCTATCTCACAAACATTCCTAACAGAATCTACTCCATGCTGATGACCATATATTCTGTCTTTATTTTGTTTTTTTGCCCATCTCCCATTACCATCCATAATAACAGCAACATGAGTTGGTATTCTTTTTTCATCTACTGCACTTTTATCAAACAATGAACTTGTTTTCATACTATCATACTTTAAATATAAATATCCTCTAAGGCTTTATTTGTTTCTTTAAAATATTCTATGTCTTTGGAAATAGACATTATTTCATCCAATTTGAATTCTTTTGTCTTTGTTCCAAAACCTTCGGGATAAAAAATGTTTGCATACACAACATTCTTCACCTTTTTTACTGCCGCACGCATATCTTCAGTTACTTCTCTATAATCTCTACCAAAAACTATTAATACATAGTCTATTTTTTTCAGACTATTGATAAGCCAAACAGACTTTTCTTCTTTATGCACAGCAGGAAGAATCATATAAGCCAAACCATTACAATTATCTACATGCATAATGCAATCAAAACAGAACTCTTTTTTTTGTTTTTCTTTATAAACAGCAAAACTGTCTGTCTTTTCAAATTCACAACCAATAATTTCTTGCAAGCGATAGGCCAATTGGAAATCGGATAATGGCGTATTGATACCTATTATAGAAAAAGGCATCTGCTCATATTCTATCTTTATCGTTCCTATCTTTTTCTCCATATTGATGGTTATAATTCTTCAACTTGCAAAAGTACTAAACTTTATTAACATAAAAAAAATAATTACAATTTATATAAATATTATTAAAGACAAAACTGATATTTGCCAACTTATTTTAAGTTTGGTTCTTCCTATTGATATATATTTTTGTTTTTCCTTACAATAATCGGATAAAAGGCTTTAATTCCAACGCATATTATCTGAATTTTGGCACCTCATAACAAAAAATTATTACACAGAAATAAACGAATATTACATCTTTTTTATACTTTTGCAACATAAATACAACAGATTATGACACAACAAAAATACAATTTACGTGGAGTTTCTGCAAAGAAAGAAGACGTTCATAATGCAATAAAACACATAGATAAAGGTTTGTTCCCAAAAGCTTTTTGTAAGGTTGTACCTGATACTTTAACAGGCGATAAAGATTATTGCATGCTTATGCATGCTGATGGTGCTGGAACAAAAAGTTCTTTGGCTTACATGTATTGGAAACAAACAGGAGACCTTTCTGTTTGGAAAGGCATAGCACAAGATGCGGTAGTAATGAATACTGATGATTTGCTATGTGTTGGAGTTACTGATAATATATTACTATCTTCCACTATAGGAAGAAATAAAAACCTTATACCAGGAGAAGTAATAAAAGCAATAATAGAAGGAACAGAAGAATTCTTAGAAACCATGCGTTCATACGATGTTGGAATTTATTCCACAGGTGGAGAAACTGCTGACGTAGGAGACTTAGTAAGAACTATTATAGTTGATAGTACGGTAACAGCAAGAGCTTTACGCAAAGATATTATTACAACTGACAACATACAAGAAGGAGACGTTATCGTATCTTTAGCTTCTTTTGGACAAGCAACCTACGAAAAAGAATATAATGGTGGAATGGGCAGCAATGGATTAACTTCTGCAAGACATGATGTTTTCTTTAAAGAACTTGCAAAGAAATATCCTGAAAGCTATGACAAAGATCTTCCTGAACAAGTAGTATATTGTGGTAGCAAATCCCTAACAGACGAGATAGTAATAGATGATAAGGGAAACACAATGACTGCTGGCAAATTAGTTCTTTCACCTACAAGAACATATGCTCCTGTTATACGTCAAATAATAGAAGAACACAGAAACGATATTCACGGTTTTATTCACTGTACTGGCGGAGCGATGACTAAGATACTTCATTTTGTTGAGGGACTACATATTGTTAAGGATAATCTGTTTGCTTTGCCTCCTTTGTTCCAAATGATAGAAGAAGAAAGTCAGACACCAAGACAAGAAATGTACCAGGTCTTCAACATGGGACAAAGAATGGAAGTATATTGCCCTCAAAACATAGCACAAGATATTATATCTATTAGCAAATCTTTTGGTATTGATGCTAAAGTATCAGGTTATGTGGAAAAAAGTGAGAATACTTCTCTTACAATAAAAGACGACAAAGGTATTTATCAATACAATGCTTAAAAAGTTTAAAGAAATGAAAAAAGTTGGTCTGTTTTCTATCCTTACCTTGCTTATCTTTACTTTGCTTTCCTGCTCAAAAGGGGAGAAAAAGATAGAAAAGAAGTTTTCAAATGGCGAACCTGAAATTGTAGCTTATTATAAACAAAACAAAAAAGTCTATGAAGAGCATTACTATGAAAATGGTAAGTTAAGAAGTGAAGGAGATTTTAACGGCAAGGTTCGTTCTGGTCAATGGACTTTTTATTTTGATGACGGAAAAGTGTTTGCCAAAGCCGATTTCTCAAAAAAGAAAGAAGGAGAAAGTTGGCAAATATACAAGCATGAGGGAGATAAATTAATAGGGAAAAGCGATAAGATTACTGCAATGTCGTTTTCTCCTGAGGGTACTTTGGTTGATATAACCATAAAAGACCCTAAGGACAACAAGAAAGAGATATATTACCGTTTTTTCAACTCTTTCAAACTCAGAATGCAAATAACTCTTGTTGGGAATATGTATCAAGGGCAGGCTCTTTCATGGCACGAAAACGGAAAGATAAACTCTGAGGTTTTCTACGTAGATGGCTTAGAAGATAGCACCTATATCTCATACGCAGACAATGGTCAGACAATGGAGAAAGGGCAATACAAGAAAGGAGTTAAAGTCGGCAAATGGGAACATTTCAACTCTGAGGGAAAACCGTTGGGAGTAGAAATCTATGACAAAGACGGCACTCTTCTAAGAGAAACTAACACCCAAGGACTGCGTTTCTCTCATCGCAACAACGGCAAAGCTGAATAACAAAAAGATGAGGTATTTGCTTTCTTTTATATTGCTGTGTTGTGCTTGCTTGGGTCTAAGAGGACAGAACTTTAATAATATAGAACACCTTAGCACAAGCAACGACAGATACGCTGTTGCAAATATGGAGATAAGCGTTTGTTCGGAAAAGATCTCTGTCTATTCTTCCAAAAACAAAGCTTTGATAGAAGAAATCCCGTTCTCTTCCAAAGGCAAAGGGATTAATCACAAACTCCTTTATAGTAATAAACTACAGCAAGGCTTTCTTTTTTTGGAGAAACACTCAGAACTCAGTGAGGGTTGCAGTATTTACAAGATAGAAAAAGGAGATATAAGATATTTATGTGAGTTTCCTTTTGCAGCTTATACTTCCGAGAATGGAGAAAGAATGGACTACAATAATATTCTTCCTTATCTTTCTGTTATTCGTTCTGATAAGAGAACACTTCTTTTTATCAATACTCCTATGATTGTTTCCTGTCCCGACAGTCCAAAAGAAGAGATACTGGAAACAAAACATTTTTACCATATACTTACCAATAACGGTTTTGAATTAAGAAATTATTAAACGATGACAAGTCCCAACAGACAAGTAACAACTTTTTTCTCTCCTATTTTAGTTTCTAAGGACGAACGAAGTGAAGATTATATCAGCGTTGTTGTAGATATTCTCAGAGCGACAACAACAATATGTACGGCTGTTTATTATGGAGCGACTATTGTTCCTGTGGCTACACTGCAAGAAATAAGACAGGCAAAGCAACAAGGCTTTCCTATTGCAGGAGAACGATTGGAAGAGGGTTTTGAAAATGCTGATTTTGGCAATTCTGCAATGGAGTTTATGACTGAACGAATCAACGGAATAGAAATAGTCCAATCTACAACCAATGGAACAAAGGCTATAATGAAAGCCTTAGAACAAAAACCTAAGGAAATTCTTATAGGCTCATTCGCAAATATAAGTGCCTTAAGTGCTTATCTTATAGAACAGAATTGCAATGTTGAAATAATATGTTCTGGTTGGAGAAGTAATTTTTGCTTAGAAGACAGTATGTTTGCTGGTGCTTTGGCAAGCAGACTTTTAAAAGCAGGTTTTACTACTTGTGATGATAGCACTCATGCAAGTCTTTACCTATATAATGAGGCAAAACAAGACCTATGGGCTTATTTAGAAAAAGCAAAACATATTCACAAACTAAGAAGACACCATTTAGATGATGTCTTTCCTTACACCTTTACCTTAGACACTTGCCCTATTGTACCAAAAGTCTTTTTTGAGGAGGGGAAATGGAAAATCCGAAAAACTGAAATCTAATTAAAAATCAGAAACTTAAAAATTAATCGTTGAAATATTTGCATATCTCAAAAATTTATTATAACTTTGCACGTAGATAATCGGTAATTTTGGGTGAAGTTTTTGCAAAAACACTACATATACCTGAAATTATCATAAAAGCAAGAACACCCAATATATACTTTCTTTATTTTTCGTTTTACTAATATATAATTACTTGATTATCTGCTAAATATAAGGTAAAAACTCTTCGTTTTTAGAAATTAAAACCAAGTCTTTTTATATCAAAAGCAAGTCTTTTTACATTAAAACGAAGACTTTTCAAAGAAAAACCTTATATCCCTCTCGTAAAACTAAGATATACGGGAACGGACGTTTATTATATTGCATTTTCATAAGTATTTTTCTACTTAAAAAAGTAATCCATTTTCCATTCTCCTCTCTGATTGTATTTTTATAGAACTAAAGTTTCAATGAAAATAAAATTTTTGTCTATTTTTGCAAAAAATATTTTAAAGGCTCTAAAAAAGAGAATTAAAATATATTTAAACAAAGGAGAAAAATAATAGTTATGGTAAAGGTTATTACATACGGAACATATGATTTGCTGCATTTTGGACATATACGTTTGTTGGAAAGAGCAAAAGCCTTAGGAGACTATCTTATTGTCGGAGTTACTGCAGATGGATTTGACAAAGCAAGAGGAAAAATCAACGTCCAGCAGTCTCTAATGGAGAGAATTGAGGCTGTAAGACAAACAGGCTTGGTTGATGAGATAATAGTAGAGGAATATGAAGGGCAAAAAATAGATGATATTAAACGTTTAGGTGTAGATATTTTCGCAATAGGCAGTGATTGGCTGGGTAAGTTTGACTATCTTAAAGAGTTTTGTAAGGTAGTTTATTTAGAAAGAACTCAAGGTGTTTCTTCTTCGGAACTAAGAGCAGAAAAAAGCGAAATACGTCTTGGCCTTGTAGGAGAAATATCTCTTTTGAATAAATATGAAAGAGAAAGTCATTATGTTAATGGTTTGAAAATAACGGGGGTTTGTTCGGAATATGATGATTTTCTTTCCCCTACTCTTAAAGAATTAAGAAAAGGAATAAAGGACTTCAAGGATTTAGTTGAGAACTGTGATGCAATTTACATCACCTCTCACCCTAAAGAACACTATTCTCAAATTCGCTATGCATTGGAACACAAGAAACACGTTCTTTGCAAATCTCCTATAACTATAGAAGAGAAACAATGGAAAGAACTCAAAGAACTTGCAAAACAGAACTCGTGTATTCTCTTTGATTCTATAAAGACAGGATATGCTTTGGCGTATTATCGGTTGTTACTTTTGGTAAAGAGCGGTATTATCGGAGAAGTGGTGAGCGTAGATACCACTTGCACAAGCTTTTCCGATATGATTTTAAGAGAAGGTAAAGATATGTCAAAAGCATGGAACTCTATTTCTGCATGGGGACCTACTGCTATGCTCCCTATATTTCAAATACTTGGAACGAATTACAAAGACAAGGTTATAACTTCTCATTTCTCCAAAGAGATAAAGGACTTTGATTTATTCACAAAAATAGCTTACATCTTCCCTCAAGCCGTTGCTTCAATAAAAGTTGGAAAAGGTGTAAAAAGCGAAGGAGAACTTATCGTTTCTGGAACAAAAGGTTATATCTATGTGCCTGCTCCTTGGTGGAAAACTGAGTATTTTGAGGTAAGAAAAGAAAACACAATGGAAAACAAACGGTATTTCTATCAATTGGAAGGAGAAGGTATCCGCTATGAATTGGTTTCTTTTGTTAAAGCCATAACTCAAAATCAAAAGAACATATACATAGAGGATAATGTTTCTCTTCAAATAACTAAAGAGATAGAAGATTTCTATAATAAACGAAATTTAGTAGAAATATAAGTTGTGATTTCTAAAGTATAAGTAAAATAAAAAAGCAAAAACTTGTTTAGTGCAAAAGTTTTCTTAATTTTGCAAGCCAATAAAAACACTGAATATATAAAGAAATGAACACTAAGATAAATACTATTGAAGAAGGTTTAGAAGAATTTAAGAAAGGTAATTTTCTTATAGTTGTTGATGACGAAGACCGAGAAAATGAAGGTGATTTGATTATTGCAGCTGAAAAAATAACTCCTGATAAAGTTAATTTTATGCTAAAAAAAGCGAGAGGTGTTCTATGTACTCCTATAACACTTTCTCGTTGTAAGGAATTAGACCTTGCTGCTCAAGTGGGCAACAATACTTCTATGCTTGGAACACCTTTTACTGTTACTGTAGATAAATTAGAAGGTTGCACAACAGGTGTTTCTTCTCACGATAGAGCTGAGACAATAAAATGGCTTGCTAATCCTAATGCAAAAGCACAAGATTTCGGAAGACCGGGACATATCAACCCTTTGTATGCTCAAGATTTAGGAGTACTAAAACGTGCTGGACATACTGAAGCTGCTGTAGATCTTTGCAAATTGTCTGGTCTATACCCTGTGGGAGCTTTAATGGAGATAATGAATGATGATGGTTCTATGGCTCGTATGCCTCAATTGTTGGAATTTGCAAAAGAACATAATCTGAAGATTATTACCATAAAGGATTTAATTGCCTACCGTTTGGAGCATGAAAGATTGGTGAAGAAGGAAGAAGAAGTAACACTACCTACTCGTTGGGGTGTCTTTAAAATTATTGCTTACACTGAAACTTTTACAGGTGTTACTCATCTTGCTTTGAAAAAAGGAGAATGGGAAAAAGATGAGCCAATACTTTGTAGAGTACATTCTTGCTGTGCTACAGGAGATATTTTTGGAAGTATGAAATGTGATTGTGGAGATCAACTTCATAAAGCAATGCAAATGGTAGAACAAGAAGGAAAAGGTATTGTTCTTTATCTAAATCAAGAAGGTAGAGGCATAGGTTTGGTAAATAAACTCCATGCTTATCATCTACAAGAACAAGGAATGGATACTGTGGATGCTAATGTTGCTCTTGGCTTTAAACCAGATGAAAGAGATTATGGAATAGGAGCGCAAATACTTAGAGATATGAATGCTACTAATCTTAGACTTATGACTAATAATCCTTTGAAGCGTGTGGGACTTGAAGGTTTTGGAATAAGTATAAAAGAAACAGTTCCAATTGTTGTAGAACCAAATGATTACAACCATAATTATCTTCTGACAAAGAAAGAAAGAATGGGTCATGACCTACCTATAAAATAAAAAAAACTTGATATTTCTTTGTTAGAAAAATAATTTTAGATAAATTTGCAAAAATTAAACGCTATTTTTTGAATGAACAACTTGCAGGAAATACTAGGCAGTATAGAAACTAAGATTAAACGCTTAGCCTTAGAAAAGGCTGACTTGGAGGAACGCATATCCCAACAACAAGAACTTATTGCCAAGCTGCAAAATGAAATAGCAACGCTTAAATCAAACAATATTGAACAAAAAAACGAAATAAAAGAACAAAAAAATATAAACAAAATAAATAATATAATTAATAACAGTTCGGATATAGCTGAATGTAGAGAAATTATAAACGATTTGTTAAAGAAAATAAATAGAAGTATTGCTATAGTTTCGGCTAAAGAAAATACTGATAATATTTAAGTTTAATAGAAATGGAAGAAACAAAAACTATAACACTAAGGATTGTACAAAGAAACTACACTGTTAGGGTAAGAAAAGACGAGGAAGACTTGTTTTTGCGTGCTTCTAATTCTATTAAAGAAAGTCTGCAGTTCTATGCTCAGAAAACATCACATAGAGATAAACAAGATTTGATGGCTATGGTTTTGTTACAAGCCTTTGTCAGTAACATCAAACAAGATGAGAAGACAAAAAATCTTTCCTCCAATGCAGATGTTGAAAAAGCAAAAGAATTAGACCTATTACTTGACCAAATACTTACTTCTAATAATGTTGAAACAAAAGAAGAACCTGTTGAATCTATTGAGGAAAATGAAATAAAAGAAGATGTTGTTGCAGACCTTTCTCCAAGTGAAAAAGATGCTGAAATAGAAATATCTCGCACAATAGATAAATCAGATGAATCAAAAGAATTGACACTATTCTAAAATAGTATTAGGGAAAAGAATCGTTATTTGACATAAAAAAGATTGCATTGATATAGCTGCATTGAGTTTTGAGATAACAGTTCGCAAACTTAACAGTTAATACACAGCAAAGGGTTTCACTCAGGTAGGAGGAAAGCGGGCTGCAACCTTTTTGGTTTCCTTTGGAACAGCAGATACTTGATAACTACAGGTACCCAAATCATGAATATAGGGGTTTTGCCGATACTCCTCTGTCTCATGCTGCGATGCAGCTTTCTTTTTTAACATCTACATTTGTTGTATCCACAACAAATATAAAAAACTTTATGGAAATAGTATGGTATATAATTATCGCTGTTGCATCTTGTGGTATAGGAGTATTTGTTGCAACCACTAAAATGCGTAAAACTCTCTTGAAGAAAAGTGAAGACATTGTCAAGGAAGCTGAGAGTAAATCCGAAATCATTAAGAAAGAAAAGATGTTGCAGGCAAAAGAGAAGTTTCTTCAACTAAAGTCTGAACATGAAAAAGAATGCCAAGAGAGAAACAACCGTGTTCAACAGAACGAAAACAAATTGCGTCAAAAAGAACAAGCTTTCAATAAGGAAGTAGAAGAACTGAAACGCAAAAGTGTTGAATTCAACACTGCAAAAGAAGCTCTGAAAAAACAAGCAGAACGTCTTACTATCAGACAACAAGAAGTAGAGAAAACCTATCAAGAAAGCGTTCATAAATTAGAACAATTGGCTGGTCTTAGTGCTGGGGAAGCTAAAGCTCAACTAATGGAAACTCTTACGGAAGAGGCTAAAAGTGAAGCTATGGCAAAAATAATGGAGATAGAAGAAGAAGCCAAAATGACAGCCAATCAACAAGCAAAGAAAATTGTTGTTGAATCAATACAAAGAACTGCTGCTGAAGTTGCAATAGAAAACACCGTTTCAGTATTCAATCTTGAAAATGAAGAAGTAAAAGGTAGAATAATTGGTAGAGAAGGAAGAAACATACGCACATTAGAGAACCTTACAGGAGTAGAAATCATCATTGATGATTCTCCTGATGCTATACTTCTTTCTTGCTTTGACCCTATCAGAAGAGAAATTGCAAGACTTTCTTTGCATAAACTTGTTACAGACGGAAGAATACACCCTGCTCGTATAGAAGAAGTAGTTGCAAAGACTAAACGTCAAATAGAGCAAGACCTTATAGAAACAGGTAAGAAAACATGTATTGACCTTGGAATTGTTAATCTTCACCATGATTTAGTAAGAATGATTGGTAAAATGAAGTTCCGTTCTTCTTATGGTCAAAATCTTTTACAACACTCAAGAGAAGTTGCTAATCTGTGTGCAACAATGGCTGCTGAATTAGGACTTAATCCAAAGATAGCAAAACGTGCAGGACTTTTACACGATATAGGCAAAGTTCCCGATGATTCTCCTGAACTTCCTCACGCTATTCATGGTATGCAATTAGCAGAAAAATATAAAGAAAAACCAGAAATATGCAATGCTATTGGTGCTCACCACGATGAAATGGAAATGACTAATCTTTATGCTCCTATTGTTCAAGTATGCGATGCTATTTCTGGAGCAAGACCAGGAGCAAGAAGAGAAGTTGTTGAAGCATATATCAACCGTTTGAATAAATTAGAAGAAATGGCTATGTCATACGACGGTGTAGTGAAAACATACGCTATTCAAGCAGGTAGAGAATTAAGAGTTATTGTCGCTGCTGATAAAATAACAGACCAAGAAGCAACTCAACTTTCTTTTGATTTATCAAAGAGAATTCAAACAGAAATGGTATTCCCTGGCATGATAAAAGTAACTGTTATTAGGGAGACACGAGCTGTTAATTACGCAAAATAAAAACACATTATAGATAAGAATAGTATCCTTTTACTATTCTTATCGTTTTTTATAAGACAAAATAGAAAAGTAAAATGAAATCAAATTTAAAAAAAATCGTACTGTTTTTAATAAGTGTTGTTGTTGCAAGTAGCATTATGGCAATACCAGCACATAAAGGACTTAAAACACAAAGACAAAGTACAGGAAAAACAATATCTTTTTATCTTGTTGGTGATGAGTTTATGCACTGTGCAAGAACAACAGACAGATATACTTTGCTCTCTATAGAAAATGGAGATATGGTTTATGCTGTTTTAGACAATGAAGGTAATATAGTTGCATCCGATGTTGTTGCTTCAAATCCTAATGAAAGAGATAAACAAGAAATAGATTTTCTTTCCTCTATAGACAAAAATCTTTTCTTTTCACAACAGCAAATACAGGAATTTCAATCAAAAAGAAATTTCAGAAACAATGAATTAAAAACAAGAAGAGAATCAAATAATGGAGATTTTGTAAGAAATCCTAACCTTTTGGTTGTGTTAGTAAATTTCACAAATGCAACTATGCAGACTTCTAATATTAATCAATTTACTCATCAAATAAAGGATAGTAACTATAATTCAGGTAACTTCACCGGCTCTGTTAGAGATTATTTCTTTGATAATTCGTTTGAACAAATGGATCCTAACTTTCATGTTATAGGCCCTTATACTCTCAACCATCCATATTCTTTTTATGGTTCAAATGAGGATAATTGTTCACAAATGGTTGTAGATGCTCTCAATATAGCAGATACAGCAGACGACATAGATCTATCCATATTTGATAATGACGGAGACGGTCAAGTGGATTTGGTACATGTTATTTATGCAGGACAAGGAGAACACTATACAGGACAAACATCTCAAATTTGGGCTCACATGTGGTATGTAGAAAACTCTCCTACGTACGATGGAGTCCAACTTCACAGATATTCTTGTTCATCTGAATTAGGACAATATAATGCTTGTGATGGCATAGGTGCTGTTTGTCATGAAATGGGACATGTTTTTGGATTGCCAGACTTCTATGATTCAGACTATGACGAAAGTGGTGGCACAGCAGCAACAACAGGTGAGTTTGATGTTATGGCAGAAGGATCCTACAATAATAATTGTCTTACTCCTCCTTACTATTCTATGGTTGAAAGAAATATGATTGGTTGGGCTGTTGCTGATACTATAACAGCTAATGCTACTTATACGCTTGAACCAATAATAGAAAGCAATAATGCTCTTCATTTAGATTTAGATGAAGATGAATACCTTACTTTTGAATATAGGAAGAAAGTAAAATGGGATGAATATATACCTGCAGAAGGAATGATTGTCTTTCATGCAGTAAGTTCCAAATTTGAAAATTGGGAAGAAACAAATGATATAAATGTTAATCCTAACGATAGAGGTTTTTATATTGAACCAGCAGCAGGAGGTTCAACCAACAACTCTACTTCTGCTGTTGCATATCCAGGAAGTTCAAATGTAACAAGTAAGAGCGGTTCTTCTCTTAGAGACGGTACTAATGTTCCTTACATAATAAATGACATACATTATGACGAAAACAACAATATAGTCTTCACTTACATAAACACCCGTAAGGTTATCTTCACTCTTTTTGCACAAAACATCACCACTAACTCTGCTGAAATAACAGGAACTTTCTCAAGCGAATATACTATGACAGACCGCACTCTTCAATGGAGAACATATGGAGACAGCATTTGGGCAAACGTTGCTTTGAACGATGACAGTTTTTCAATAGATTTAAACAACCTTACTCCATCTACAAAATATGAATACAGATTGTTGGCAACTGCTGAAGATACAGTATATAATTCTGATACAAAGTATTTCTTTACTCTTTGTGATGGTAGTACTGTAAGTACTCTTCCTTATATAGATGGTTTTGAAGGAGGAATAGATTGTTGGACTGTTGAAAGTATCAGTGGTAATGCAGGTTTTGAAACAGTAACATCTTTGAATGTCTATTATGACAACATATTACCTATTGAAGGAGAAAAAATGCTTGTTTTCTCTTCTCAAGGTAGTGGTTATCAAGAAACATCTGCTCGTATCATCTCACCTACATTTGATTTAACTAACTATAATAATGTAAAACTCTCATACGCTTATAATATATACTCTTTTAACCAAAGACCTCTTACTGTTTATTATAGATTATCTCCTGAAAGTTCGTGGGTAGAGCTTACTCATTACACATCTTCTCTCTATAATAGTAATTTAGGTACATGGAAACGTGATAGTATTCTTGTTCCTGAGGTTTCAGACCAAATGCAATTTGCTTTTGTAGAAAGAGAGTCTTACTTCTATGGCGTAGTTTTAGATGATTTCAAAATAAAAGGCGACGCTATTAATAGTAGTATTGTTTCTCTAAATGCAGATGATATAAGTCTTTCCTTATATCCTAATCCTACAACATCAAATACGACCCTAAAGCTAAAAGGTCTAAATGAACAAGCAGAAATAACTGTTATAGACCAAGCAGGTAGAGTTCTTTCAACAACCTCTCTTCCCAAAGGAGCTAACAACTATACTCTTTACACTTCTGATCTTAGTAGTGGAGTATATTACATAAGAATTCAGACAGCAAAAACTGTAAAGACAGAGAAATTAATCAAGAAATAGGATTTTTGATTAATCCCTTTTTATAATTAAAGAACATATTCAAAAAAACACCAAAGTGAAATGAAAAAGACTAATACACGGATACTGATTGTCATCCTTATAATCTTCAGCGTATTCACGCTCTCAAGTTGTAATAAAAACAAAGACAACTTAACTAACGAAGAAATACTAATCGGCATAGCTTGGCGTACTGACACTGATTCTGAGTTTTATACCAATGTCGTTCGTGCAATAAAAGAGGCAGGAGGAACACCTGTTTTGCTTGCACAAGTATATCCTAATAACTACACTTTAAACAACAATAGTCTTGCAGAAAACTATACTGATAAACAAGGAATATTGAAATTAGAATATGCTAATGAAATAAAAAATCTTGCAAGCAATGAATCCAATGTTGCAGACGTAGTAAGTAAAGTTTATGCTGTTGTATTCACAGGTGGAGAAGATATTTCTCCAACCTTACTTCGCAGTCCTGAACCCTGGCATGGAATAGAAGAAGAAAAAGATTACAATGCTACACGTGATGTCTCTGATTATTTAACTCTTGCATATTGTCTTGAGAAAGATATACCTATGATGGGTATGTGTCGTGGCATGCAGATGCTTTCAGTAGTTTCTGGTGCTACAATCATACAAGATATACCTACTTTCTTTTCTGAAAAGGCAGTAAAGTACGATTATACACACCGCAATCAAACTCAACCCGGACAATATCGTGACTACGCTCCGCACAAAGTAAATCTAACTAAAAAGAAGTCTTTACTCTACTCTATTGTTTCTGTTGATAGTATTGAAGGAGCTCCCTCTTGGCATCACCAATGTGTTGGCAGTGTAGAGAACACACCTCTCATAGTCTCAGGACAAACTAACACAAATGGAATAAACATCATTGAAGCAGTGGAACGTCCTGACAAAACTTTCTGTATAGGATTACAGTTTCACCCAGAAGCTGCTATGGTAAAGTACCTTGATAAAAAAGACAATGCTTCTAAGTTTATGAACTACAATCAAGCACTACTATTCTTTAAAGAACTTGTACGTCAAGCAAAACTAAAGAAAAACAATAGATAGACTAAAAGAGTAATTTTATTATTTTGCCTTTAAGTAGATAAATTTGTCTTTATACTGATTTATTATTCATTGCTGAGCTTCTACTTTCTATTTTAGTTTTTGGGTACTTAATGGTCACAAAGAAACAAAAACAGACAGCGGTCATAAAGAAACATCTGCTGTCTGTTTTTCAACAAGAATATTGCCCTTTTACTTTCTATCCAATATTCTTTGTCCTATAAATCGTAATATTCTATCTGGATTATCCTTTTTGATTATAATCTTCACAAAGCATATTCATTGCTTTGAATAGTTTGTGAATATAGATAAAAGGTCCTACAATAATCAGAGAACCAAAGAAACTCCAGCCCCAGAATGTTCCTTCACTGAAAGAATAAGGCAAATTTCTAAGAGACAACTCTCGTCCTATTCTTCCGGAAATATTATTCCACCAAATCAAAGGAACTATTCCTAAAGTAAGCCAAGAAAAGATAAAGAAAATCAAGCAATAGTGCATCGTGCTTTTGCCATCATGTTTTGAAGCTATCTTGTTTATCTCTGTTGAAATCTTGGAATAAACAACAATAGGATAGATTCCTAAAGTGATAGGAGTGAATACTATATACTTCCATAAAGCTCTGTTTGTAGGTAACTTTATTACAGGTGCAGTGTTTTGTACATTTTCTTCCATACTTTTTTTGTTTATTATCCACAATTTAAGTTTCCATTATTCAAAAAACAAAGATAGCCGGGTTTGTTCAAAATAACAAAAACACAAATCGCAGTCAGGCTCTATTAAATATTTTTCAAGCGTTAGAATAGGCAGAACCTATTAACCTACAACCAACACTTGCAAAAGTAATAAAAATTTTTTAATAACCTACAAAAAGGAGAAAAAATCTTCCATTATTGTTTTTATTTAAAAAAACGGCATCTCTCAAAAAAGAAAATGCCGTTTTTAAAACAATGTTTTAGGAATCCTATTCTAACCACAGTAAAAATATTTTTTAACTGTCTCTTTCAACAATTCAGGATTGTTTTTACACTCTTCTCTTAGTCTATCATCTTTATAGGAATTCAACTCTTCTATTACTCCATCTATAAGAGTCTGTGAGAAGACCCCATATTTTTCATATTCTTCCCTCTGTTGCTGCAACAAGTCTGCACTTTCAACACAACAAGTAGGCAATTCCCTTAAAGAGGCTCTCTTTCCTTCATTCTCTTTGTCGTGAATATTGCTTGTTATGTAAGTTTTTTCAGCTACTTGCTTCCATTCCTGCATTTCAAAACCCTTTCTTGCAGCCACAACCAAACCTGCTAATAAAAGATATACGTTTGCAGAACCATCAGGACAACGAAATTCAACCGTTTGTTTATTCATCATCTTTGGTAAAGGCTCTTTGCTCTGAGGGTTTGCAAGATTACACATATTGTTTTTTGTAGTCCAACCAAGAGGAACTCTAACCATTGCAGAACGATTTCTATCTCCCCAACATATTGTTGTAGGAGCTTCTTGATGAGGAACTAAACGGAAATAAGAAGTAGGGTTTGCATTGGCAAAGGCTGTTAAAGAAGGAGCAAGAGTAACTATGCCTGCGATAACTTTTTTTGCAACATCGGAAAGTTCTCCATTACTTACATACATATTTTCTCCATTTTTCTTAACTCTTGTATGTATATGCATTCCACTTCCTGCTTCTCCTGTAATTATTTTTGGAGCAAAAGTAAGGTCAAGATCATACATCTGAGCAAGAGTTCTTAAAACCCATTTTCCAATCATTAATTGATCGGCAGCATCTTGCACATCAACAGGAAGAAACTCTATTTCGTTTTGTTCATAGTTTTTACCATCCATAACAAAATTTCCGACCTCACTATGTCCATATTTGATTATGCATCCGCATTGTGCCATATAATACATGGCTTGAGAACGGAAAGTTTCGTACTTTGAAAATGGCGAGCTTTCATGATAACCTCTTTGTTGCTCACATTCATATTTTTCTTCTTCGTTACCGACAACATAATATTCCAATTCACCCATAGCCTCAAACTCCATTCCGCCTGTAACTTCAGTAAATTTCTCAGATGCTTTCTTCAAGATGTATTCTGGTGAAGATTCCAACAAGTTTCCGTCCTTGTCAAAGTAG
>Ga0256406_1003310_pt1 | contig 20226 bp, 20 predicted proteins | sample RumenRJG_03DNA_FD_185986 | JGI IMG/M metagenome (GOLD analysis project Ga0256406, IMG submission 185986) | Bovine rumen microbial communities from Lethbridge, Alberta, Canada - RJG_03 | ecosystem: Host-associated > Mammals > Digestive system > Stomach > Rumen | place: Canada: Alberta | collected... | reverse complement strand
AGCTCGTCCTTACGGCCCCAGTTCTTGTTGAACTGGTTGGGCAGGAAGTAGAACGGTGGGAGCCTGTCAAGGCCGTTCTCTCGTGCAACCATGGCAACCATATCAACAAAGGCGGTTGTGCCGTTGATACTGGTTTTCTCTAACTGAATGGGAGTGACAATGGCATCAGCCTCAAAGAGAAGGGGAAGAAGGCCCTGAAGGGAGAGACTTCCCGGTGTGTCGATAATAAAGTCGAAATCCTCGTTGCGCATGGCCCGGATAAGGTTAAGGGTATCCTTCTCGCTGCTGAGCTGGGTACAGGGTACAACCTGATAAAGGGGCTGGAGCTGTGGCCAGCGCTCTCTGTCCTGCTCGTGTTTCTTGACGATACTGCGCTGAGGGTCGGCATCAAGCACAACAAGGCGGCAATGGTGTTTGAGTACAAAATGACCGGCGCTAAGCACGCAGTTGGTGGTTTTGCCGCAGCCGCCCTTCTGGTTGGCGTGTACGATGATCTTGTTGCGTCTCTTCTCGGGGGTCTTCCCGATGTTAAAGAATGGTATGTTCATAAGGCTGGTTTTTGGTAACTCGTGTCATGGAGTTTTTGTCACCTCTGTTATGTCCACCTCGTGGCGGCATAAGATAGTTCCGTGTGACGGTAAAAGACGCGCTCCTTTTCTGTAGGCCTGTATTCCAAGGGAGCTTGGCCCTGCAAGAACTTTGCTTGCGGTTTCGTTTGATGTTGCAAAGATAGTGACTATTCTCTATAAACGCAACGGTAGCCTATTGTAAACTACTCTTTTATCCCGAAAAAAGTCGAAAAAAGTTGTTTTATGCCGAAAATGGCCCGACTTACGGAAACGGTTTGGGTAATAACAACGTCTCAGATAGCGTTTTAGCTGCAGATCCAACTATCTTCAGCCAATTATTACGTAATGTTCACAATTGGTTGACTATCTCGCGGACTCTTCTGACATAGTCCTTCGATGTCGAGTAACCGATTCGTCTTAGGAACGAATAGTAGTTCTCGTTGTCACGATGCTTGTACTGTACCTTGTCACGGTAGGCTATGACAGACTCCTCCCAATGCTCGAAGGCATAGTAGCCCTTGGAGTGCCTGAGGCCGAAGAGATTGTTGTTCTCACGGCAGACACGGGAACGGAAGGCACCGGTTTCTAAGATGGCCTGGGCAAGGACAATCTTCGGGTACTTGATGCCATGTCTCTTCAGTGCGGCGTAGAGGTTCTCTATGTTCAGCTCATCTGTAGCTGCTCCCACATTATTATATATAGGTGTGTCTTTGCCGCTGAGTACTGCCAACCGTTTGTTGAAGTCCTGCACTTGTCGGTTGAGCTGGTCGATGAACGGCATGGGATCAACACTCATCCAATTGTTGTTATCAGTCAGGCGCTGAAGCTGGATATGGAGGTGTGGGCCTGTGGAGCGGCCGGTAGAGCCGACAAAGCCAACGACCGTTCCGGCCTGTACATCGGTGCCTTCCTTGGCATAGATAGCACCAAGGTGACCATAGAGGCAGCGCAGGGTGCCGTGGTCAAGGATGACATAGTTGCCGTAACCGGTGTTGCCATGGTGTACGGCTGCCACCCTGCCCGGGAGCATGCTATAGACCAAACCGTTTCCGAATCGCAGGTCTATGCCGTCATGGAACTTCTGGCACTTGGTGAAAGGGTCATTGCGGTAGCCGTAAGGCGAGGTAACGGTTAAGTAATCAAGTGGCATACAGATATTTAGCCGTTTTTCAAGGATGCTTAAAAGCATGCTGTCAGAGGCACTGAGAAAGGGTAAAACGGGCTGTTTCGCAAACTTTTTGGAAGATTTCTCCAAACTTTTTTCGCCTTTTTCTTGCACTTTTCCTTGGCCGTTGTTGGAAGTTGGCGGTTTGTTTCCTAACTTTGCGGTCAGAAACGAAGGCAAAGGCAGTCGGAAGACGGACTTCTTCTTAGTCTCAGTCTCAACCTTAGGCTTTGGCTTTGTTTCGTGGAGTACGTCACGGACGTAGGGGTCCGTGGAAATGGATAACGTGTCGGCAGCCGGACCGACTTTCTCAGCAGTGTAAAACTGTGCCGGTGATTCCAATACATTCATCGAGAACATAAGGACCACAGCGCACTTCATTGTGTGTTTCATGGTTGTAGTATGTTTAATGTTTGACATGGATTTTCACCACAAAGTTAGTATAAACCAGTAGAATAACCAAACCATCAACTATGAAAACAGAACCAGTACCATTCGACAAATTTGCCAAAATCGGCATCTATCCAAAGGATCTCATGCGTATGCCCAAGGACTTGCGCGACTCTATCTTGAGCGGTGAGCTCTCGCCGCTGATGCGTGTCAACGTGCCCGTGGGCGATAACTCGGCGGTATCCATTCCGATGAAAATTCAGCTTGCTTACGACAAGTCTGGCAAGCTGCAACTGCTTACGTATCAGATACATCGTGAGCTTGACAACAACTTGAAACTAAATGATACCGAACTGGAGCGCGTACGCAAAGGTGATGTTATTCAGAAGGAGTTCCAGCAGGACGGCAAACGTAAGATGCGCTACGTACAGCTGGACAAGGAGACCAATGCCTTGATGTACCGTGATGTGGCAACTGTTAAATTTGAGGAAAAACTTCGGGAAGTTGACAAAATCAAGGACATCGGACTCGGAATTGGCCAAAAGGAAGCTCTCGTTTCTGGCAAGCCGGTAGAACTTGAAGTCGGTGACCAGAAGGTTGTCGTGGGCGTTGACCTCCGTGAGCCGGTAGGCTTCAAGGTCATGAATGGAGACATGGAGGAATGGAAGCGTCAGCAGGCCATCCGATATGACGATGCCAACGAGGGTTACATGGGCTATGTGCAGACCGACGAGAACCGGTGGGAGTACAAGCAGGTCGTTGACCGACTGCGGCGCCACGAGGAAAGCGTCCGACTGACCGAGAGGGAAAAGACTGACCAGAAAGAGGACAAGAAGAGAGGTCTTTCACTCTGAGCCCGTTGTCCTGGTAATCTATTCTACTACACCTTATGAGACTTAATCCCCTATGTCAAACAAACAAGAATGTTCGTTCACCTCCGTAGCCCCATATCCAAAAGTGCGTCAGCTGGCGCACGGGCTCAAGGACGGTGACTATGCAAGCATCTGCAGGGCAGCGGATATGATGGCGGACGGTATAAGGGAGATGGCGGCAGGACGCAACTGTATACTGGTGCCTATCCCTAACCACCACGGGAGGGCGGTATATACAAAGACGCTCGCCAATGAGATTTCCCAGAGAACGGGCATCCCAACATGGGACATCCTTTCCTGCCGACCGCACATGCCGCTGCACTATGCCAAGAAGAATGACCTTAAGCCGGAGGGCATATACCTGAAACTCAATCTGTACAGACAAGTGCCGGAGCAGTTCACACCAATCGTCATAGACAATGTGCTGGACACCGGCTATACCGCAGGGGCCGCCATCAAGGCTGTGGGTCATCCAAATACGATGCTCGCCGTCCTCGGACATACAAAGAACCATCTGACAAACAAGAACTACCAGTTTAACCAAATTCCTACTAACATGGAAAAGAAGATGCAAGAACGGCCTTCTGACAAGAAGCAAGTAAAGAACAAGACGGACACACCGTTAGCGGTGTACCAGCGGCTTAAAAGCAAGCATCCCGACGCTCTGATCCTCATGCGTAACGGTGACTTCTACCGCTCGCTGAATGAGGATGCGCAAAAGCTGTCCGACACGCTGCGCATCCCGGCACAGAAGCCGAAGTTCAAGAAGGACGGGGAGCTGATAGCGGAGTTTCCGCATCACGCTCTCGACGTCTACCTGCCAAAACTCATTCGCGCGGGCCATCGGGTCGCCATAGCCGATATGCCTGCAATAAACCAGAAACAAGACAAGAACCAAAACCAAACAGATGCTATGGAAAAGAAAACAGAGAAAAAGAAAACCAAGGCTAAGGAAGCCAAGGTTGAGAAGACTGAGAACGAGGCAAAAAAAACTGAGACTGCCAAGGTTGACAATGCTGAGACCAAAAAGGCCGAAAAGTCCGTGGAACAGTCCGCTGACCAAAAGGTTCACAAGCCGCGAGAGCCGCAGATGGTGACCGTCAATGGTGAGAAGGTTTCTCACGGCCATGCCTTCCAAAGCAACCAGGATCCGAACAAGTGGTACTTTACCGCCCGTCTCGACGGACAGCAACTCCGTCCGCAGCTTATGAAGCCGGAGGATGCCGCTGCCTATCAGAAACGTGAGGTAGGGGTAGAAGCTCTCATGCAGACTTATTATCCCTCGAAGCTGGCCAAGAAGGTCACGCCGGAGGAGTACAAGGCTGACAACAAGCTCTCCGACGGGCGTGTCATCGACAAGATGGTGGTCTATAAAGAGCATGACGAGCACCGTCAGGATGTTGGCAAGTACAAGCTCTACACGCAGGTGGGCGAGCAGAAGATGTCTCGCACGATGTCGAAGGAGGACTTGAATGCTTACTTCGACCGAGTAACAACGCCTTCCAAGCTCGTGGAGAAGAATTTCGGTGAGCAGCTGCATCTGGCTTCCTTCTACAACCAGTTCAAACTGGAGGATGGTGTCAAGGAGGTGCGCATCGCCAAGAGCCAGCAGGGCGACTGGACGGTGTCGGCGAAGCTCGCTGACGACAGAATGACGAGCAAGGCGGTACTCTCGTGGCACGACAAGCAGGCACTCTTCACGTCAAAGACGGCAACCAAGGAGCAGCTGGCCGCACGCTATCTCAACACTGAAATCAAGGAGATGAGCGAGAAGGTCAGTGCCAAGCAGTCGTTCAAACGTTAGTGCCAGAACTCAGCTCTGATATAAATATGAGTTGTCTCTCATCCATCACAGCTTACATTTTAGCTATCAACTATTCCAATCATCAATCATTAACACGTTACAACTATGAAGAACAATACAATCGAAGAACTCATTCAACTCAAGCAGGACGGCAAGATAGGATGGTGCGAGCTCGCACTACGCAGTGACCATGGCACGGCCTACCTCCAGTGGTGCGACGACCACGGTGTGGAGCCCGACGATAACAATGCTGAGCTCTACCTCGAAGAGACAGAGAGCCGTATCTATGACGACGGCAGCGAGTTTGCGGACGCTTTCGCTGAAGCTATCGTGTAGCATATCCGTAGTATTACCTTGAAAAGCACAAACTTATGCCTTCCGCAGTCCGAAGGATGTGCCTTCGGACTGTGGGGGCTATAACCTAACTATTTAGCTACTGACACTATGGAAAACAAAGATTCCAAGTTCAAGAACGGACAGGATTACAAGAGCAGTGGAGATAGGGCCATTGAGAGATTTTGCTCCGCAATGATCGACCGTATGAAGGCGATGAAGGCATCTGACTGGCGGCAGGGATGGACGAACGGCAAGGGCACGATGCTCGGCATGCCGCAGAACCTCAGTGGACGCAACTATTCCGGCTCGAACTCGTTTTTTCTGCAGATGGATACGGCGATGAACGCTTATCGCACACCGGTGTATCTTACTTTCATGCAGGCACAGAAGGAGAACATACGTATCAAGAAGGGGGCGCAGTCAATGCCGGTCATCTACTGGGACCTCAATATCAAGGATGACCGGGGCAAACGTGTCTCCGAGGCTGACTACAGACAGATGAGCCGTGGTGAGCAGAAGAAGTGCGAGGTTCGTCCGTTCCTCCGTGCCTTCTCCGTGTTCAATGTGGATCAGACCAATCTTGAGGAGGTCAACAAGGAGAAGTACGATGCCATCGTGGACCGATTCAGGGGCCCACAGCTGCGTGACACGGCAGGTATGTACGAGAATCGTGCCCTTGACCGTATGTTCGAGCGGCAGGAGTGGATATGCCGTGTGCAGACTGACAAGATTGTGGACGGGGCGTTCTACTCTCCGGCACGTGACATCGTCATCGTTCCGAAAAAGGAGCAATTTAACATCGGCAAGAACGCTGAGGAAATCTTCAAGGATGGCATGGAGTATTACTCCTCTGCTCTCCACGAGATGACACACTCCACGGGAACGGCCAACCGATTGAACCGTGACAAGGGTGCCAAGTTCGGAGACGCGAAGTACGCCAAGGAGGAGCTTGTGGCGGAGCTCACCGCTGCCATGGTGGGCAATGCCCTGGGCTTTGACAAGCGCATTCTTAACAACAACGCTGCCTACATGGACGGATGGATAAACGCGCTGCGTGAGGAGCCAAAGTTCATCGTATCGGTCATGGCGGACGTGAACAAGGCCTCGAAGATGATCCTTGAGAAGATTGACGAGCAGAAGATTGCTCTCGGTGAGACACCTATTCTTACTGAGAACCAGCGTAAAGTGGGGCTTGACAAGGGCGTTGAAGCGGCAAAGAAGGAATGGCAGCAGCCGCATGACATCGCGCTGTCGGCAAAGTTCGACAGTGCCTCCATCTACAAGCGGATGGACGGTGGCTATGCTGTGCGTGCTACCTTCGAGGGGCAGGATCTTGGTGTGAAGCCTATCAGCAAGATTACGGGTATCAGATATGAGATGATGCCGACGGGTGCGCTGAAGGACCAAATGCTGCACGACACGGTGGCAAGGAAGTTCGTCGGAGAGGTGCGTGAGATACGTGAGCAGAAGCAGCAGAACAAGGAGAATAAGGGATTGAAATTGTGAGCGTTATGCCAAATTAGGCAACATTTACTATAAGTCAATCATTGTTTCTACCTTCTAACTACTAATGCTATGTCTTACGTATCTTTTCAGGAAATGAAGCCGAGGGTGGGCATCGACGACGTAGCGTTCTCGCTCGGCTACAAGCTCAACAGGCAGGCGGGCGTGGGACGATACATAGAGCTGATCCTGCCCGACGGAAGGGGTGAGAAGCTCGACACCATCGTCATCTCGCATCCGCAGGAGAAGGACCGGCAGAGGTACTTCCACCGAAACACCGGGAAACGGGGAGACGTGGTGGACTTCATCGGTGAGAACCTTAACCGCTTCAACAAGTACGGACGCAACCAGTGGGAGGTCATCGGTAAGGTGATGGCGGACTTTGCCAACATGCCCATCATTGATAACCATGACCATGGCTATGCCGGGGGACTGGGAAGTCTGAATCCGGTGTTCAATCCAAAACGCTACACGGCGCAGTCGCTACAAGGCAACATGGACTATGCCATGGGGATCTTTGAGGACCGTGGTCTGAGTCAGGAGACGGTGCGGCTCTTTGAGAGGCACATTGCCATTGTCACTGACCAGAAGAACAAGAATGGTCTGCCGATGATCGGCTTTCCTTACCGTGAGCCGGGGTTCAGCTCTGATCTGGCCGGCTATGAGCTGCGGGGCGACCGTGGTTTCAAGGGCAAGGCTGCCGGGACGAACTCGACGACGGCGATGTGGACGGCGGGCATCCACTCGGCACTGAACAATCCGCAGATGGTCAGGCATGTCTATTTCTGTGAGTCGGCTTACGATGCCATGTCGTTCTATCAGGCGAACCGGGCGAAGATTGACCTTCCACACTCGGCATTTGTCTCTGTGGGCGGCGCGCTGTCCAACGGGCAGGTGTCGGGACTGATGAAGCACTTCTGCATGGCCAAGGCGGTGGACTGTTTCGACAATGATCTGCCGGGGCGGATCTATGGTATGCGTATGGCGGCACTGCTCGACGGGAAGCGGCTCAGCGTCTTTCAGATGGGGGACAACCTAAGACTGGAGATGGAGAGGAAGTCCTTCGACATGCCGGTGGGGAAGGCCTCTGTGGAAGAGCTTGGGAGGCATGTAAAACTCTCTGACCGCATCGAGGTGATGAAACCGCCGGTGAACTACAAGGACTGGAACGATGTTGTACGCGGCATGCCTTTGGAAGCGTTGCAGCTCAAGACGAAGTTCCAACGGGACGAGAATCTCGCGAGGATCAGGACGGAGCTCAGGGAGCGCAACGAGTGCAAGAGCGGGTTTAAGATGTAAATTCCAGTATCTCTGTATATGGGAAAGTATGAACGAGGTCACGGTCCGTCACTTCCGGCACCGACTTTTCAAGTCCGTACCGTCAGTGATGTCCGTGGCCATAACAACCGGAGAACCATGAAAAGAAAATTCTTTTGTCTGTTGCTGGCCATGTCCTGTTCCGTCTGCGGCTTCGCACAGCAGACAGACCCGCTCCTGACAGGGGCGGTGACCACACAGACGGAAATGCTGAAGAAGCTCTTCAAGAAGCGTGAGAAGACGCAGGAGGCGATCATCGCAACGGAAGCCGGGGTCACGCTGGCCATGGAGCGGATGCACCATTTGGAGGATAAGATGTTGGGCTATCTGCAGAACGCGCAGGGTGCCATGCAGAATATCTATCAGATCAAGCGTGCCGCGGAACTCGTGAGTATGGAGATACCCCAAAATATGGCGTTGCTCCGCAAGTCGTTGCCGGGCAATCTGAAGGGTACTGCCATTGCCGTGATGGTCTCGGAAGAGCTTGTGGATGCCTCGGCACAGATGCTATCGCTCTATCCGTTCATGAAGCAGCTGGTGACAAGTGGGTCGTACAACGTTACCAATGCGGACGGCAAGACGGAGAAGCACAAGGTCAACCTGCTGAACTCGGCGGAACGGTACTATGTGGCCAATGAGATTGTCACGCGGCTGGAGAGCATCAACACGGACTTGTGGCTGCTGGCCTGGCAGATCCGTACGCTGTCGTGGAATGACCTGTGGTTCGGACTCGACCCGGACGGATGGGCGACGGTGATGTCGGGAAAGGCGGTCGTGGACGGGCTGATAATGGATTGGAAATATCTATAGGCTATGTATCGTCAGAAGTGGTCACTTTAAACCGTAAGAAAACTTTATGATTTTAATATAAATAGTTGTTTGTCAACTACTAATAAACTTTCATTAATCAACAACTACTAATCATTATTAACCATCAACCATTAACTTTATCAACTATGGAAATCAAGAAATCAATCCGTGGCGTACAGATCACGGACGCTGTCATCAAGGAACTGGAGGACACGGGCAGAAGCCGTGTGCTGACATTCAAGGACAAGAAGGGAAAACAGTACCTCGCTCATATTGAGGTGGAAAGTGACAAGCTTGTGGTAGTGCCGGAGAGCAAGTATCTGGAACACCGCTGTCCGCACTGTGGAGGGCGTATCAAGATTACCTCGAAGGGGTACTTCTGTGAGCATTACTTTGACAAAGGCGGCACGTGCAAGTGGCATTGCAACGGTATCCTCTCGCACCGCTTCATTCTGCCGCATGAGATTGAGGCGTTCCTCGACGGACATCCGACGGTACTCGACGGCTGTTTCAACTCGCAGGGACGGATCTTCTCGGCTGTGCTGGTGGAGAGTGAGGTCTATGGCATGTCGTTGAGCTCGGTGGTAGGCAAGTGCCCTGTCTGCGGTGAGGACGTGCTGGTGAGTCCGGTGGCGTTCAACTGTTCCTGTCACGAGAAGCTCGGAGAGCCGTACCACCTTACTTTATGGCGGCATATCCGTGGGCATGAGGTGACACTCGACGAGCTGAAGGAACTCTTGGAGTATGGTGTCACCAAGAATGAGGTGACGCTAATTGACGACAAGGGATCGCTATCAAAGGCGTACCTGCGGCTGTCGGATGACCGGAAACGGATTGTGGCGGATTATAATAAGTGAGCATACTATAACAAGTTAAACTAAACGTTGTCTACTTTGTACTTTTCTATTGATTATCAACCATTCAAACCATTAACCATGAGTACTATGAACAAGAAGAAACTGTTGAGAAAGGCGGCTTTTGAGTCGGGGCTTTCTGTCAAGGATGTGGAGAAGGCGGTGGATGCCTTCCTCTGCGCGGTGTCGGACATTCTCCGTGAGGACGGGGTGGTCCTTATCCCGGACTTCGGGAAGTTCTACATTCAGCGACGAGGGGAGCGTGTATGCCGTAATCCGCAGACGGGGGATGCGTTCATCGCTCCGCCATCGAAGAAGGTGAAGTTCAAGGCCTTCGGCAACGTGACCAACTACAACTTTAAGTACGGACGATAAACGCTGCTGCTATGAAGAAAATTCTGTTTTTGATGATGGGTGCCGCACTGATGGTGTCGTGCGGCAACTCGAAGGAGAAGATGAAGCAGCTGGCAAGGGAGAACCTGGAGCTGAGTGTGGACTATCCCAAGCAGCTGAAGGTGCTGACGGTGTCGGAACCGGACTCGGCCTTCGGCACGGGCTACTTCACCAAAGACGAGGTGAAGGGGATGCTGAGGACGATGAAGGTGGTGACGGACACGATCATGAAGCGCACGGGCAACATGAGCCGTTTCAACCCGGAGGACCACTATGTCGTCAGCCTTGCGGAGCGTCAGATGCGCAGCATGGCGGACATCCGCTCGCTCATCATGAAGGGCGACAAGAAGGGTGAGTTCAGCGGATGGAAGGTCAGAATCGACTACCAGTGCGTGGATGCCGCCGGACTGCCGTTCCGCTCGGAGAGGTGGTGCTTCATCGACAAGGAGGGCAAGCAGGTGTACAAATCATTTGAGCTGCCGATACCGTAACTGTTAACTGTCTGTGATTATGAATGTAACAAACCATCAAACATCTAACACTACTATGGAAACACTTAACATGACGTGGGTGAACCTGCTCAGAAAGCAGTTCATCGAGATTTTGGACTACTACGACGAGAATCCGCAGCGGTTCGACTACAAGGAGCTGAAGAAGGCTTACGATGCCTTGCTCTCGGTGAAGAGCGTGGAGGAGTTCAAGCAGTGGCGGAAGCTGCTGAAGGACTACGGTCTGTCGTTCACGGACATGGCACGCTACTCACACGATGACAACATGCTGGCTGTCCTCGACGACTATGCGGAGGGTGCCAACGACAAGGTCCTCGATGTCTTCATCAGATGGAAGCTGAGCTTCAATCCCGAGAAGTGGACGGAGGTGGAGAAATGGAACAGTGATCTCGTGGACATCCTGCTCAAGGCTACAAAGCGTGAGGAGGACGTGCATATCGTGGTCTTCCCGTGTGGAAAGGGGAAGGTGAAGCGCTGGGCGGCCATCGGGCAGGACGCGGACCGGCTCTTTGAGGTCTTCGGCTGGCAGACGGGACATGTCGATGCTACCACCGGCCCGGTGAGCTGGATGTTCATCAACGCATACGGACTGGAGGTGCTGCGGCAGAGTGGATACAGCATACAAGTCAGAGACTTCGGAGAGTTTGACATTCTCTCGATGGCCTTTGAGGAGGACAGTGTAACGTCTCTACAGCAGTTCATAGACTACCTGAGGATGATGGACCAGCTTGCTGGTGAGCAAGTAAGGTTTCTGAAGAAGATACGGCCTGTCATCTATCCGCATCCAGGCTACAACGAACTGACGCAGGCTTATATCGAGTTCAACAAGGATTTTGTCGTTGCCAAATTTGACAATGGGAAAAAGGTCACGTTGGCCGATGGAAAGAACTGGAATCTGAATGGCCATGCGAAGCCATTTGCGGTGCAATTAGGAGCTGAGCTTTGTGAGGCATAGCCCAGTGAGAAGGTAATCAGTGCGCAAGGCAAGTAGCGGAAGAATCTTCTCAGTTGCACTTCGACACTTCTTCCGCCACCCACCTTGCACACTATCCCTACTTGCTCCACTTCGCATCTTCCTTCTTTAGTCGTCAGACACGAAGCAGAGTTGTAGAGGGACTTCGCAACGGATGGGAGTATAACTATGATAACCCACCGAACACATACAAGAGTCGTTTTATCAGATAAATATCGTAACTTTGCAACAATTATGGAAACGAAAATAGAAACTACGAATACTGGCGGCAAAGTGCTTGCCTATGACGGTGACGAACTTGTTGGCCGACTGGAGTTCTCGTTTGACGGGAACGTCATGAGCATTGACCACACCTATGCCTTCAAGAAGGGAATGGGCATTGGTGGTACACTTGTCAGTGCTGCCAACGACTATGCCATTAACAAGGGGCTCCGAGTACTGCCCGTCTGTTCCTTTGCTAGCGCGTGGTATCAGAGACATCAGCAGTTCGCGGATATACTTTACAGATAGGGCAGTCAATCTTAATAGCCTCACATCAGTGCTGCACGACTATTTGCCTTCATAATCATAGAAGTCAGCATCAGCGAGGGCATTATCTAAGTCTATCCGATTCCTTATCCCAACCCAGTCCGTAAAATTGTCGTCAAGGACATCGTCTATGAGCTCTTGCGGGGCAATGACGTCATAGTCATCAAGACTGTAGGGAAGTTCATTCAACAGACGGGCAACCAATGCGTCCCTGTTTATCACAGGGTCGGGAGCAGCGGCGGTTTCCGCTACTATCATGTCAATGGCTGTGCAGCTGTAGAGATGATCAAGGAGAGCCTACCAGTCTTCATCATAGGATTCAGGGGCATAGTCCTGCAAAGACTCGAAAGGCGCGTCGCGACCTTCTCGCTTGTAGAAATTGCGAAGCTCAAGCATCTCCTCCGGCTGGAAGTAGAGGCATTTGTCCTCGGGGATAACGGCTTCGGGCACGTTCCCGTTGTCGGGGTCTATGCGTTCCAACGTGAAGTAGTATGGCTTTAAAAATAAGAAATGCCCTGTTTATCGGCATTTGAGAGCCATATTTTTTTTGCTACGCCTGCAACAGTCAAAATATATAGGTTTTCCGAAACTAATTTATTTTGACTGTATGATAATACTGCAAGTTTTATTATCAATAAACGATAGAAATAATTATTATTTACGAACATACAATTCGCAAAATATATGTAACTTTGCCACCGTAGAATATTTAATTGAGTAAAACGAAGGACAATGCTAAATATCTCCATATCCGACTTATATTCACTGATGGACGATGAATCAGAAACGAACCGGCTTGTAAGAGCAATCCAGCTTATAGAGGACAACAGTGACAATTTTGTGTTTCTTAATGTCATAGACGGTGATGTTGAGAAAAGAAGAATTCTGAAGCCCTTTGGCATCAGGGAAAATATATGGGAGCCATACAAGTTCGGACTAATGGATTCTGACTACCGGATTATTGTTAAACCAGAATATGACTCTATCATCGACAATGTATTCAGCAAGGACGACTTGATTAGAGTCGGAAAACTTACAGCAGTCAATTATCAGAAGGATACTGGGAAAGACGACCTTCATATAAGGCTGAGGTTTGGAGTTATCGACTCATCCTGTAAAACTATATTAAAAACTGAATATGATAACATATATCTCTATAAGAAATACAATCTCATTGTAGTTACTAACGGCCCGACATGTAGCATCCAAGGTTCAGGATTATTCAGCTGGGCTGGGGAAGAGATAGTTTCTGTCGGCAAATACTATAAGATATATGATTTCGACAAAGAAATGGCAAGGGTTATAACATTTAATGATAAATGGGGCATCATAGGCATAAACGGAGAAGTACTTCTTCCTCCTGTTTATGACCGCATATGGCCCTTTGAGGGAAAGGACTTTGACTCTGCCAGAACGGAGAAGAACGGAGTTACAATAGACTTTGACTTTGCCGGTCTGAGAGCAGGAAAATACTCAAACGATTATTCTGACGATTTACCATTTTAGCTATGCCAACTAACAAGAACGCAATGACACGGTACAAGATTCTCGATGATTTGTTGAGCAACCGTTACCATAACTATTCCCTCGATGACCTCACCGAGGAACTGAACCGTCGTCTCAATGAGATGGATATAGATTCCGTTACCCGCCGCTGCGTCGAGAAGGACATCCACTATCTTGAGTACGAGGGCCCGTTCCTCGTTGATATTGAAAGGTACTCGGCCCCAGGATACAGTAAGGAGAAACAAAGGTCATATGTGAAGAAATGCCTCCGTTACAGCAATCCGTCATTCTCCATATTCAAAAAGGATCTAACCGACGATGAGGAATATCTCCTTTCTGAGGCACTGAGCCTGCTCGGTCAGTTCGACGGGCTGCCTAACCTTGACGGTCTTGAGGGACTTCGCTTCGGTCTTGGCGTAAAACGCAAAAGGAAAATCATCTCCCTTACCAAGAACCCGTTGGAGAACTCATCGCTTCTCGGGCAGCTGTTTACAGCCATATCGCAAAAGCAGGTCATAGAGCTCAGCTATCATACATTCAACAGTGATGAAATCAAAAAGATAGTTGTCCATCCATATCTGCTGAAGGAATACAACCGTCGGTGGTTCCTTTTCTCAGCTGCTGACACCGATGACAAGCTGCTTTGCTTCAGTCTTGACAGAATAGACGGTGTCAAGCCTCTGCCGTCATATAAGTACCGGGAATATAAAGGAGACCTCAGCTCTTACTTCGATGACATCATCGGAGTAACCCTGCATATAGGACAGCCGGTAGAACACATACTGTTCTGGGTAAGCGACAATTCCTGCCACTATGTAGAAACCAAACCACTGCACGACTCTCAGATTATGTACAAGGGCGACAAGGCAGATGAGATACGGGCATCATACCCCAGTCTTTCGGGAGGAGCTTTCTTCTCAATAGACTGTGTCGAGAACTATGAGCTCATACGCGAACTTTGTTCCTTTGGCCCTGAACTTGTAGTGCTTTCTCCTGACGGTATAAGGAAGAAGATTATCTCAAGACTCCGCAAGATGACCGGAATGTATGAAATAGACAGCAAAAGACGCAATTTAAAATAATTTTTTGCGTTTTACAGATATTACGAACAAAGAGTTCGGACATGTTTCGTAACTTTGCACCGTAGAAGAAAAACAAAGCGGTCTTTGACAGATTTGGAATACTGAAAATAAATTTGACTTTTTGTCCTGTGTCGCGCAAGCCCTGCTCTTTCGGGAGCAGATTCGCAGGATGTCTCCCTGAGGCTTCGGCTTCTTGGAGATAATAATGTTACTTCGTTAACGTTACTTGTCATACATAGTATGTTTTTATTATGTATTATTTATTTATATTTATGCTATTTATAGTAGTATTATATAAAGAAACGATGTTTCAGTATGACAGACCTGCCATTGGCCGTTTTATAATATAGCAGTAAATGGATAAAGTAACTATAGCCAGACTAGCACGTAGGATGACCTCCAAGGAAGACCTTCTCACACTGCTCAACCGCATGAAGCAGGATGAGATGTATGAGGCCGGCATGTCAGACAAGTACCATCCGTTTACTATGGGACTGCTGCAGTACTACTGCAACCCCAATCACGCCTTCCACAGGTACAAGCAGTTTAAGATTAAGAAGAAGTCCGGAGGTTTCCGCCAGATTTCAGCACCGCGGAACCGCAGTTTTATCCTCATGCTCCGTTACGTCAACGAAATTTTCAAGGCATTGTACACACCGTCGGATTATGCCATGGGATTTACCGAGGGCCGTTCCGTAGTTGACAATGCCTCAAGACACAAGGGAATGAACTATGTGTTCAATACCGACATAAAGGACTTCTTCCCGAGCATCGTTCAACCACGTGTTTGGAAAAGGCTCCAGCTTGCCCCTCTGAACTTCCCACAGCCAGTTGCCAACATCCTCGCTGGCCTCTGCTCCATGCGCGGTGAGAAGAACTCTGACGGCACTTACAGCTACATTCTTCCCCAAGGCGCACCAACGTCTCCGATTATCACCAACATGATTTGTGACAACCTTGACCGCCGTCTTGCAGGACTTGCAAGAAAGATGGGACTCAACTATTCACGTTACGCAGACGACATTACATTCAGTTCAATGCAGAACGTGTATCAGAAAGACGGCGATTTCGTCAAGGAGCTCCGGAGAATAATCGAAGGACAGGGCTTTAAAATCAACGAGGAGAAGACACGCCTGCAAAAAAGAGGAGCAAGACAGGAAGTAACCGGCATAATTGTCAGCGACAAGGTAAATGTTTCCCAAAAATATGTCAGGGACATAAGGAACATCCTGTATATCTGGGATAGATATGGTTACAGCGTAGCTTTCAGCAAGTTTTTCCCCAAGTACAAGCAGGAAAAAGGCCATGTGAAGAAAGGCAACCCCGACATGGTCAATGTCATAGACGGAAAACTGATGTGCCTTAAGATGGTAAAGGGTGAGGAAGATCCTGTATTTGTAAGGCTTTATAAGAAGTTCGAGAAACTATCTTCATCCCTTACCGAACCTCAGAATACTACAGAGCAGGATGTTACCTATGTCGATACGATGACAGTTAAGGATTTTGAGAAGAAGAATAACACTGAAATCGTAATAACCATGTCAGAGCCGAAGGTTAAAGCAGAAGATGCCGATAGCGGAACCGACATTCTCAACCAACCTGCCAAGCCGCACAGATACGCTTACTTCAAGCTTGGCGGAAGAAAGATATATGTGTCTGTCAACAAATCTATAAAGTCGGCTGAGGAAAAGCAGAAAGACAAACTATCTATATCTTACTGCCGCGATGCCCGTAACAAACAGTTCTGGCTTATACACCGGACTGTAAAAGTTACCGTACCTGAACCGGAAACAGTGGATATTGATGAATTAAATGACAATCTTGACTTATTATTAGCAGAATATGGACAATAAGAAAATAGAGACCATAAACAAGATATGCCGGCTTGCCCAGCAGGATGCAGATTTCGGCGAGATGCTGAGAAAAAAGCTTGGTGCAAATAATGTTGTCTCCATCGATGACCTAAGCGATGACCGTATCGATGAAATATACGAATATTGTATTGAGAAGATTATACACCGACAGGCGGAGGAATTCTATCAGGACTTCCCAATAAAGGCGATAGTCCCAGTACTCATTGAAGACTATGTCAGAATGGAGTCCTTCCGCCGTAAGGACAACTTCGGCGACTTTTGCCTTTCCCTTTACCAGCAGATAGAAGGAATATGCAACCGAATCTGCTCGACAAAGACAATGGATGAAATAACACAAAAAATGTGGGGTTATCCCGCTTTTGTTGAATCAGGTGAGAACATAACGCCAAAACTTGATGTCCGCAAAAAGAAGACTGGCGGCACTGATTATCTCGTCGCCCATTTGATTTTCTTCAAATCCTATGCGGCAGAGAAGTCCAAGAAATCACTCCAGAGCCAGGGGGCAGCAGACAAGATGCGTATAATAGTTTATTTCTTTGGTTTCAAGGCCATGCCTACCTCCAGTGATTACAGAAGCTTCACAGAGATAACTGACCTGCTCTTTGACATATACCAGTGCCGCAATACCAATCACCGCGGCAATACCATGACAGAACGGGAAAAGATGGTTCTTGACCGTGTCCTGCCAATGAAGTCCCTATATTACTTCAAGTTCCTCGGAGCATTGGCCCAATTCGTCGAGTTTGTAAAGACAGGCACGCCATATATTGAGGAAATAAAGAAGTACACTGATACTTTGATACCCAACGAAGTATAATCTTTGATAACTCTAAATAAATAAAACAAAATCCAACAAAAACCACGATAAACCATTTGTTTAAGCCTTGTTAGCGGATTTTGCTATTTTGGATAAACTTTATTAAAAACAAGGATTTTTGGTGCGTTTTTGGTGCATATTTGTTACGCGAATCAAAAATTTTATGTAACTTTGCACCCGTAATCATCAACAAAACGCACCACTATGGGAAGACCGAAGAAAGCATTGAAGGTAAAAGAGCCTGTTCGCATCCGCGAACGGAAGCTTGCTAATGGCAACACCAGTCTGTATCTTGACACCTATATTAAAGGTACTCGCAAGTATGAGTCGCTGAACCTGTATCTCATACCCGAGACCAACACTGATGCCAGGAACAGGAATGCCATGACCCGTAAGATTGCCGAGAAGATTAAGGCAGACCGCATCATAGCCTTGCAGGACAGAGGCATCAAGAACTGGGACAAGATTAAACGCTCGTCCATGTCCTTAATTGACTACCTGAAGCAGTACGAGCAGGACAGCTTCGGCTTCAAGCCCTCTACGCTGAAAGGTCGCCAAGACATGCGGAAGAAGGTGGAAGCCTATCTCAGTCAAGAGAAGTTGGAGTACATCTGCATGAACGAAGTCAATGAGGATTTCTGCCGTGGCTTCCTCCAATTCCTTGTTACTGCCAAGCATAGTGTTGCCAAGAAACAAGAAGGACGGACTATCAGCGAGGGGTGCGCCCACCACCATCAGGCGGTGCTGAACGGTGCATTCAACAAGGCCGTCCGTGACGGTATCATGCTTGTCAACCCCATGAAGAAACTTGACCGCAGGGAGAAGTTCCAGCCATCACAGGAGGAACGAGAGTATCTGACCATAGAGGAAGTGCGTACCTTGATGGAAACACCATGCTCCAACGAGCAAGTAAAACGGGCTTTCCTATTGTCTTGCTTTGTCGGGCTTCGCCTGAGCGATGTCCGCAATCTGTGTTGGAGCAAGGTGATGAACACGCCAGATGGACAGACACAATATGTTCATGTGTGGATGGAGAAGACACAGAAGCCCATCAACGTGCCACTATCACAGGAAGCGTTGAGATACATGGAAAAGAAGGAGAACCCAGATGAGCCTATCTTTTCCCTACCCTCCAGCGATGCCACCATCAGTTACCACATCAAGAAGTGGGTAAAGGCAGCGAACATCAACAAGAAGATTTCCTTCCATTGCAGCCGCCATACCTTTGCCACCATGATGCTTACTCTCGGTGCAGACCTCTACACCGTGAGCAAGCTGCTGGGTCACGCCAATATCACCACGACTCAGATATACGGCAAGATTATAGACAAGAAGAAAACTGAGGCTGTCAGCCTTGTTGACCAAATATTCACCCAGCAGACACAAGAGAAACATGGAGAAGAATCTGAAGATTGAACTGCGCCACAGGACATTGGCAAGTGGCAACCAGTCGCTGTACCTGGAGTTCTATGAGAAAGGCGGCAAGCGGTGGTATGAGTCGCTGAACCTCTATCTCATTCCCGAAAAGGATGAGAACGACAGACGTGTCAACGAGAACACCCTCAAACATGCGCTCAAACTGAAATCGGAGCGTATTCTTGGTATCGAGCATCCGCAGGAAATTGGAGAAGAGAAGCTGCCATCGAAGGTGTTCGCAGAGTTCATGGACGAATACCTTGTGTATCTCAAAGATGTGAAGCGCACATCGGAATCGTATAGGAAAAACGTGAACTCCACTATCAACATCGTGAAGTCCTATCTGTCAAAGATAAAACGGCCACGTATGCTGTTGGCCAAAGTGGACAAGCGTTTCTATCAGAATCTGCTGGCCTATGTCAAGGGCACTTACCGCAATACCAAGTCGCCCGATAACCCCAAGGAGTTATCTGACAAGTCGAAGCTTTTATTCCAGACTAACCTCAATACCATACTCAACCATGCCGTCAAGGAGGCTCTACTCCTCAGGAATCCATTCTATGAACTTGACAAGAGGGAGAAGTTCGTCAAGACTGCGAGTGACAGGACGTTTCTCACTATTGACGAGGTGAACCGCATGGCAAAGGTTGAGACTGGTAGCCTTGGCACCAAACAGACATTTATGTTCTGCTGTTTTACAGGACTGAGACATGGCGACATGGCTGCTTTACGTTGGAAAGACATCCGCAAGACTGACGACGGAGAAGTGATTTTCGTGCCATCCATGCAGAAAACCAAGCACCCTGTAATCGTCCCCTTGGGGCAACTGGCAAAGTCATGGATGCCACAGAGGCCGGAGAATGCCGACAACCAGTTGGTATTTCCTCACTCTCCCACTTTGGGCTGTGCCAACAGAGCCTTGAAACACATGGCGAAGCGTGCCGGAATAGACAAGGTCGTGTCCTTCCACACCAGCCGCCACACCTTTGCCACCATGACCCTCACGGCAGGAACGGACATCTATACGACAAGCAAGCTCCTTGGTCATACCAACGTGCATACCACGGAGATCTACGCTGGTGCGCCCAGATTGGTCGCTTGATAATTGCTTCTATAGCAAGAAGTTAGGATTGGGCTCGATATAATCCTATCGTCAATCAGCTTATCCAAAGAGGAAACTCAGAGGGGAGTGTAGCATGCTGATTAAAGTCTCGAGTTCACAAATAGTCATGTGGCGACTGAGGGGCAAGACGAAAAGACATATATGAGGATGAAGCCTTGATTGGTTTAACGATAGTTCGGTGGTACCACATCTTGCAATGACGGAAGGCTATTATAAACGTCATTTCATAATACTCTGTCTATTTCGCGTTAGTGCAGAGCAAGAAGAGCCGATTATGACGCAGCCGCAATAAGCGGAAACGAACGAAAGTCGCATCCGACAATATGTCATGCCAATAGTTATCAAGTGTAGCTAACTGGGGATTGCCTAAATCGGAAAGCCAAAA
>Ga0256406_1003309_pt1 | contig 20237 bp, 18 predicted proteins | sample RumenRJG_03DNA_FD_185986 | JGI IMG/M metagenome (GOLD analysis project Ga0256406, IMG submission 185986) | Bovine rumen microbial communities from Lethbridge, Alberta, Canada - RJG_03 | ecosystem: Host-associated > Mammals > Digestive system > Stomach > Rumen | place: Canada: Alberta | collected... | reverse complement strand
TGAGCTTCAGATTTATCTGTTCTTCAGTTTCTTCGAGGCTTATGTTGTGATTGTGGTCCCAGCCTCTGCCAAGTGAATGCACTAATGGACCTGTGCTGTTGTATCTTATCTCAAATTTAATAGGCACAAGGCCTTCTGCTTTTAGAAAACTCTTGTCGTAAACATAGCAGCCTGTTGCCATGTTCACCGGATCGAACTTGGCTTTCATTACCTTCGTATCTGTATATGTTTTCTCAAGCTCATCTTTAATCGCTTTTATATCTATGTCTTTTATGGTATTTGTGAAGCTTATATTGCCTTTATTGTCTCTTACGCAACCTACATTTACCCCTTCTACTGCTCTGGCAAGGCTTTTCAATGCAGACTCTGCTGTTTTGAAATAATCCCTGGATGTAGAATTCCTTTCATGCATCTCTTGGATTGTTTCATCATATTTTTCTACAGTACATATGGTAGACTTATACAGCCTTTCATAGTAGTTTTTTGTCTCCGGATCCTTTGCATTTGCTGCTTTATTATTATATCCATCAGCTAAATCTTGGAATCGATCTCTTTGTCTCTTCAGTTTAGCCTCATCCATTATGGATCTATCCAGTGTATACGGTTGTTCAAGCATTTTTAAATACTTTTCGGCACTCGTTTTAAGTTCATCTGCTGCCTTTATTGACAACAAAAGAACAGCATAATACGTATCACCAAAGTGGTTCTTTGCCGATGTAAATGTTTTTCCGCTTAGCCCAGTGTCGCCTTTGAAGTTTTTCATGCTTCTACTGAGAGCGCTTGCCGCTGAGGCTATACCTGCGGCTTCTTTTTTTATATTTCGCAATGCTCTTCTTGCTGCTGGCTTATCTAAGTATAGTGACATAGATTTAATTCCTCTTATTATTTCTTCTTTTCCCTGTATATATCCATTTTATTCATTTGCATAGAAAGTCCTATGTCCAATCCGTTAATGACATCTGCAGCAGTGACTACATTATCGCAGTCTTCTTCAATCTTCATAGACAATCTCGACATCATAGTGCCAAAGTTATTTCTGCAATCAGCTCCGATTTTAAAACCCGAATAATTTGTTTTCCCTGCATTCACAGAATTTGAGGCTGCTTTTGTCCTCAAAATAATACTTCCGGTCCTTAGTTTCTTAGCATGATTTCGTACAAGTAGTCCGTTCACCTTTATTTCGTTGGTTCCCATCAATCTATCCTTCCTATCAGCGGCAATCTATCTTAGTTCGTCCAATTCTCGAATTATTGTCTTCTTTTCGGCCTCTGCATCTTCTAATGTTTCCTGCTTGAAACGTACTAGCGATGTGAAAATGTTGTCCATTTCTTCATTTGCTTCGTAAAGCTTTTTGAAGCCATCTTCACCTTCCCAATCTTCCAAGATTTCTCCATGCACCTGGTAAGCATTTCGTTTCATATATTGGATATTATCTATTTCCTCGTTCAGTCTTTTTATCTCTGATGTTTTTTCAGAAATCTTTTCTTCTATATCCTCGATTCTTTCTCTTTTATCGCCAAGTTCTTTGTTGTAGTTATCCATAGCTATAATCATTCCTACGCTTTCGGTATCTTAATCTTCGTGATGCTTCCGCTGTCGTAAACTATCGCTATATCATCGACCATTTCAATTTTCAAAAGGCCGAGATTGAACACATTCTGTTCTATTGAGCCTAAGAGAATTCCCCTGTCTGCTCCCTTGATCATCTTTGTAAATTCATCCATTGCAACAACCGGCATTTTCTTAGAATCTGCGCTTACAACAATACGAACATCGGTAGTCACAGCTTTGTCTATAGCTTTGCTAAGTGTAGAACTGTAATCTGAAGCTATCTCTGCCAGCCACATTGTATCATCAATTACGATATATTCGTCTGGAAGTTCCTGATAAAACTGCTTGGCAGATTTTGTTTTATCGCTGGCAAGATATCTTGCTTCACGCTTCGATGCCATCGCGTCCAGTTTTCTGATAAATCCTTCTAAATCGTCATCAGCAGTGGAGATATACCTTTCTCCGAGATCCTCTTTGAACATATGAAGTTCGGCTTTCTTTGAATCAGATACATGCAGCCTGCTTGTATCTATCTGAGCGCAAATATGTTTAAGAAGATCCGTCTTTCCTGCGCCTGACGGTCCAAGAACAAGTGTAATGCCCGGCTTTTCAAGATAGACAACATCCACTGTTTCGCTATCAAGGCCTATTGCTACATCTTCAGTCCTGCCCTCATCGCCTTTTCTCTTTATAAGATCATATGCTTCGAGCTTGTCCGGTAGCATCGGGATAGCACGTGCTCTGCTACTTGATCTTGCGGATATCTCATTTACCATATCTGCTATGCTGTCTCTGTATCTGATTGGATCAGATATAGGGGCTGGTACATACTCCTGCATGAGGTATACATTATCTCTCGCTACTAAAGCTCTTCCCTTTATGTCAGACAGTTTGTATTCGCTCCTACCGATTAGGGAAGTTATCTCGCTATCATCGGAAAGGAAATTGCATATGCGAGCTCCGAAGTTATTCAGCACCGCATATCTCATTGCGTTAGCTCTCGTAGCCGTCGCAAAGGTATAAATACCAACGCCAAGTCCGTCACGAGTAAGCTGAGTGAAGTAGTTTTCAAGGTCTATATCAATTTCCTTGATTAAATCATAGTTATCTATCACGATTATGATTGCCGGAAGCTTTTCTGCCGCCGAGTCGTTATACATCTCGAGCGTTGTAACATTCGTCTTGGCAAACTTCCTTTTCCTGTCAGATATCTCGTCAGACAGAAGATTTCTGAGCTTTCTGAATTTTTCCTCATCATCAAAGGATATGTAGTCTGCTACCTGAGGCAGCGACTTTAATCCAAACAGTGCTGCATTACCGAAATCCACTATGTACATATTCAACGACTCCGGCGTATTCTTTGCTGCAAGGGATAGTATTAGGTTTGTTGCAGCCGTGGACTTTCCGACCTTGGATGTACCGAAAAACACCATGTTTCCGGACTTCGCAAAGTCATGAGTGTAGACATCCTGAGCCTGTCGGTCCGGCATATCTATTATGCCTACATCAAACGATACGTCAGGTCTTGCTCCTGCTACATATGAGGTAATCTTTGTATTTACTATTTCTTCTGCAAGAGGCGGTAGCCACGGTTTTTCAACCTGCGTGCATGGTTCTTCCTCATAGATCTTCTTTATTCGCTGCACTACAGCATCGAGCTGGGTGAGTTTGCCCACCGTGCTCTCCTCGCCGCGACTGAGATCTCCGTTTATAAGTTTGCCCTGACCGAGCTCGTTTATTACATAGATTCTGTCATCTACGCCGCTTCCTTCTGACTCAGTCCCGTATATACCACCACTGTATGCAGACTGGAAGAGTTCAAATATTTCGTTATTGCCTACCTGAAGATACGCACGGCCCGGCTGAGTAATATTTGCAGCGTCTCCCGTTTTAAGAAGCTCTCTTGAATCGGACTCATCCTGTACTTTAAGGCATAGCTTGAATCTCGAGTTACTCCATATCTGATCATCAACAACACCAGTAGGTTTCTGCGTTGCGAGTATAAGGTGTACTCCAAGACTTCTGCCTACTCTTGCAGTAGATACGAGCTCTGCCATAAACTCCGGCTGCTCTTTTTTGAGCTCCGCGAACTCGTCCGAGATAATAAAGAGATGCGGCATAGGCTCACTCGCCTCGCCTGCTCTGAACTTCTCAGAGTATTTGTTTATGTTGTTAACGCCGTTCTTATTAAAGACATCCTGTCGGCGCTTGAGTTCACTCTTAATAGATGCAAGCGCTCTCATACTCTCAGAGCCATCAAGGTTCGTTATTGTACCGAGCAGGTGCGGAAGATCTGTAAACAGATTCGCCATACCGCCGCCCTTGTAGTCTATTAAGAGGAATCCAACGTCATGCGGATGGAAGTTGCAGGCAAGCGAAAGTATATATGACTGAAGTATTTCAGACTTTCCGGAGCCTGTAGTACCTGCAACAAGTCCGTGCGGTCCGTGCGCTCTCTCGTGAAGGTCAAGGCTTACTATATCTCCCTTTCCCCTGACTCCAAGCGGAACAGACAGAGACTTATGCGTTGCGTTACTTCCCCAAAGCCCCTTTATATCTATATCCTCGACAGTCTTTGCATCATATAGATCGAGGAAAGATATGGATTCCGGGATCTGCGTGGTGACTCCTTTATTATGAATAATAGGCTTTAGCCTTCTGGCCAGAGTCTCAAAATCTATCTCGGACTCGTCGAAGCCAATCTTCTTATATGCCAGGAATCCCTCATTCATAATGACGGTTCCCTCTGCCTTCGCTTCTATCTCGAGAATTGTCTTAACATTTTCAGGCAGATTGTTTTCAAGCTGCGTTGTGTATATAAGGGTGAATCCGAGATCTGAGCCTTCCTCTTTCAGATGCTCCATTATACTGTGGTTAATAATGAGCTTTGGCTCATCGATAATGAACACATAATGCGGAGCAAAGCGAGTCTCCTTCTTTGACTCATCTCTTGTCATGCTTCTGGCTTTAAGTTCTCTCGTGATATGACCGAGCACTTGGTCGCGCTGGTTTTCACTTGTTATTACAGAAGATACATTTATGCTTCTTATCTCAGTATGAGGAAGATACCTCATCCAGTCATACTCTGCTTTATTCTCTTCGCCCACGACAGGAACTATGCATACATCATGGTAGCTCTGAAAGAACGCGATTTGAGTCACTATATCTCTCAGCCTTTCTCTTGCATAATCCGGTCTTCCGACTATTCCGAGATGCGACTTCTTAAGATCGATCACATACGGAATATCGTCGACTATTCTGAAGTTGTTATATACAGAGAGCATCTCCCTGTACTGTTTCTCTTCTTTTCTTCCATAGTCATCAAGTTCGCACTCAATTCTAAAACTCGGCTCTCCCGGGGCTGTTCCAAGCGACACAGTAAGGAAATCATCGTCGTTTATATTTCTCTCATATATCCTGCCGGAGTACGATCTGACCTCGGATTCTATTTCATTGAGTTTAAGATTCTGGTAGCTTACAGCATCCTTATATTCTTCTGTTCTTGCAAACAGTTCTTTTCGCTTTGCAAGAAGGTACTCGTTATATGAAATCTTCCGTTCTTTTTCCTCTGCCCTTCTTGTTTTTCTATCATCGAAATGCGTAACAACGGTTATAATCATGGTCGCGCCGGTAGCCGCTACCATAACTAGCATGAACATTCCTCGATTCATGAACATGCTCATAAGAACCGTCGCTACTATCATGACGCAGCTTGGAAGAATTTGTTTTACAAGCTCCCCTTTTTTCTGCTTTTCAGGCTTTTCAGGCGCTTTTATCTGCACCTTTGTGTGAGGCTCTGCCTTTACAACTCTCGGGGACCTTTTGTATATAGGGAACTCTCCAAACCTCTCAGGCTTGTCAATCTTAGTCATGAGATCTGTATAGAATGTATCCCCCAGCACGCCGCAAACTTCAAGCCAGTCCTCGTGATAAATTATCTCAAGCGTGCCGATGAGAATCTTATCCCCTGGAACAATAGATACATTCGGCGTTTTTATTCCATTTACGTATACGTTTTGATCAGACCTTATATTCCCGTCACTAATTGTAGCTTTGATGCCTAGGCCTTGAACGCGGATATTGCATTTTTCATCACTGCCAACAGTAATAAGACTCCGACCTTTTGTGGATAGTGCCTCATACTCATTAGGCAGCACAAGAAAAATGTGACCGTCTTCATCCTTTCCAAAGGAGAATGGCTCAATCTCTCTTTCTGTGTCGCTATTAATAAAACGTTCTATGTATCTGTCTTTATCAAACAGTAATAATCTGTATTTCATCAATCTTCCTTAGTTTAGAAGTTTTGGTCCATCTTCTACTTCTTCGCTACTCTCACTTTCGCCATCCGGCGCTTCTTTTTCATCGGTCTTTTCGGCCGGCTCTTCTTCTGCCGCTGCAGCAGCATCAGAGTTCGTCAAGCCATATTTGCTTTCGTTTATTGATTCAAGGAGCGCCTTTATCTCTCCATCGAGTTCATTTATCTTTTCTGTTTTTTCACTTCCGGAGATACTCGAATCTTTTTCAAGCTGAACCCTTCTGAGAGACAATGCAAACACTCTGTGTTCATTATCCCTGAACTTCTGAGCATACTGATCGGCGTCCACGTAATCCTGTCTGCCTATACACACCCAATAGTTCAGATAATCTGTATTTGTCTTATACTGCTCGAGTGCTCTAAGTATGTTCTCTTTTTGGTCGGCATTAAGCCCGCTGCTTTTTACAGCAGATACAGCCGCCATATATCTTGATGCATCTGAAAGTGTCTCTACATCTGCTTTCGCAAGTTCTTTCCCTACAGACTTATAATCCTCTGAAAAGTATAAATCTGTCGCTTTTATTGTTCTTGCGTTTACCTTGCTTACTACAAAATGCTCATATCCAAAGAGCCCAAGTGAAAGAGCCATTATTACGCCGAACACAGGAAGAAGTATCTTAAGCATTCTGTATTCTTTCTTCTTCACCACTTCGAAGTTCTTCTCGTTATAGCTACGTTCTTCTGATATCGCGTCGCCAAGGAGGCCGGTAATCTCTCCAAGTGTCTTCGCACTCGCAACGCTTGAAAGCAGCCGGTTTTGTTCATAGATATCTGCTCCACCTCTTAGGTAGTCTTCGAAGGAATGGGAAGGATCGATGGTCGAGCCTATTAGTGCCTTGTATTCCGAAATGAAATTGGATTTACCGTTTAGAAAGTTTCTCTCAATTATTACGGGTCTGAATGCTTCGTCTACGAGGAGATTCTCCGGATTTAGTGTAAAAGAGAATATGTCCGTAAGCTCACTCAGTTCCGACGCATGGAGCAAAAACTCATACTTCTCAATATTTCTGGTCTTTAAGACTTCATCACACGACATTAGGCCTGCAGTATCATAGGTGAATACGTAATAATCACCGTCACTTTCTATGCTACAAGGGACTGCTTTTCCACCACCTTTTTCAAGCTGCTTTATTAGACCTTCTCCCGCCGGATAATTCGCCTTAAGTCTCTTGATAACTATATTGTTTTCCATACTTCTTTATATCTCCGATATCTTATCTCCAGAGAATATGCCTTCATCCCTGAAGCTATTTTCTGTACTTATTACACGCTCTTTAGCTGATGAGCGCATAAATGCTTCGCTCTTTGTAGGGAGCATCCCTAGGTTATGGAGTTCATTTATGACATCAGCAATTATCCTGTTCTGATCTGCTATGATGTCTACAGCAGTTCCACCCTGCTTAATTGTTATACTTATGTTCATGTCTTTTTCTTCTATATATGATGACTATTGTGGAGATCAGGCACATTAGCATGCCTGTCGCTCCTATTTTTATCCACTTGGATATGCTGTCATATCCGTTATCTACTTCAGACACTGTTTCTACGCCGGTATTCACATTTGAAAATAGGTTTCCGGCCTTAATCACTTCATTTACGTATTTGTCGTAGTTATCGATTTCGTTCCATTCACCGGAAAATAGGCCATCAACAGTATCTTGTCTGGCTTGTTCTTCCCTTTCCTTCACCGCCTGCATTTCAGACATGCTTTCTTCCGTGAAGAAGGAAAAACCGTATTCTGCCAGAATGCTTCCCTCTTTTTCATTCTCTCCGCTTATGCTTTCCGGATCTATGAGGAGTGCCCCTGGGTCCTGTGATTCTGCTAAAACGGATATAGGATTTATGAGTATAAAAGAAAATATGAGCACCGTAATAATTGCCGTGCCCCACATCCATTTCGTCTTAACGATTTTTCTAACTGTTTTGTGATCCATATATTCGCGCAAATGAAGTTTAGGCTGCCGCAGATACCTTGCGGCAGCCGAGTTTTCTACTTGAATTTTCCTGCGATATTTGTATCGAGTTCCTGTGCTGCTGCGAGTGTCTGATCAATCTGTGTTGCGATTGTCTCAACGAGCTCCTGCGCCTTGATAAGACCAGGCTTTAAGCTTGCAAACTGCTCGCCATAAGCAACAGCCGCTGCACCTTCCCAGCAATCAGTCAGGCTGCTTACAACAGTCTGCATCTGTGTAATGAGAGTTCCAAGGTCGGCACCCTGCTGATGCAGTTTTGTTGACGCATTTGATAGTCCTTCAGGATTAAATCTTATTTGTGACATAATTATGTCCTCCTTTTTGGTTCTTAATTAACTTTATATTCTTCCAGCTGTATTGGCTGGATAAGAAACTCTACTACAGCGCTGCTGATTCTTCCTTCAACTTTTGCTTTCTCCAGCATGCTTCTGAAGGATTCCAGTCTCTTCTTTGTGTCTGCGCTGTTCCCCTTTGCCGTCTTGAGGAAATCTCCGATAGCCTTCTTCAGGGTCTCCTGATCCTTTTCACTCTTCTTGTTTAGAGCCTCTACCGTCTCCGTCATATATTTATTGTTCTTTTCATATGATTCGGTAAGCTTCCCGATATTGTCGCTCTGAATTCTGTTGAATTCTTTTGTCGTATCGCTTGCCTTCGTATTAAAGTTATCCTTCTTATCGTCAATCTTCTGCTTGTAGGTCTGATTGCCGTCGCCTGTGTTCATTGCTTTGTTCAGTATGTTTTCTGGCTCTAGGCCGCTTGCAAGATTGATAGCCTCATCTCCCAAAGTGGCAGTTTTTTCCTCAAAGTCACTTAGTGCGGATTTGATTTCTGCTTCAGTAGGAGGTGTTTCAGTAAATTCTATTTCCTTAGGCTGATTAATGTCGCCGCTGTTTGGTTTCTTGTCATCTCCTGCTATTTTTTCTGCAGCGGTTGTCACTTTACCCCATTCCTCATCAAATTTCGCCTTCTCCTCAGGCGATAGTGTTTCTAAATAGCCTTGTAAATAATTATCTAAAAAGCTCTTATAAGCATTTACCGAATTAATATAATCGTCAACATTTTTCGTGTAGTCACCTACCGAGACAACATAACCATCCACGCTCTGAGCGTATCCGACAATTGTATTCTTATAATATGAATCCAGATCCCCTCTGTAGAGCTGTAGTTTGCCGTAGAGCGTATTAATATTAGATGCAGATGAGTCAACATTCTGCCGAGCAGTGACAACATCATGTTTCTTCGTTTCTTCTCTGTGAGCATATTTATATGCTTCCTCGTACAAATCGTTCACGTCCTTTGCATAGGAAACGCCACTTTCTCTGAATTCATCTGTGTTGTGTTCGGAATAGTCCAGTGTATTTCTCGGCAGCACCGGATCCTGATATTCAGAATCATAATCGCCGTCCGAGAATTTCTCTGCCGCCGCAAGAATGCTTGCATCATTACCGAAAATCTTTCCGACATCGTTCTGGCCCTGCTCAACTTCTTCTAAGAGAGCATTAATATATGCATATGAGAGCCTGTCGTTAAATTCCTGATAACTCTCAATGATTCTCTTGTGCGTCTTATCTGATATGTCCTTATCTGCTATATCACTGATGAGATAGTTCAGTTTTATCCTCTGCGGATTTCCGTAGTTTATATTCAAAATCATGTATGACAGATTTGCCGGGAACATCAAAGAACCGGCATACGTGCCATCCTTCAAACCTTCTTCAGCATCAGTCGCAGAAGTGATAGTGAATATTTCCTCATCAAGCGTCTTTATAAATTCATCAGAGTAATTCACTGTGCCCGATGGGAACTCCACGCCCGTATCTTCATTCACTACGGCTATCTGTTCGGATACAGTAGTTGCATCTGATTTTTCAGTTGTCTTTGGCTTTGCCTCCTCTTTGTTACATCCGCTGAGCACTCCGGATATGCATAGTATGGTTACAAGCGCGAATGATAAATATTTTCTTTTCCAGTTCATCTTAACTCCCATCTTAAACTGCCAGCCGATGCTATGATAACAAACGTAGCGTACATTAGCATAACAGAGCTCACTCCTATTCAACGTATACAAAAAGACCCAGCCGATTGCTGAGCCTTGAATTTACATGCACCAAAAGGCGTCCCATTTGAGCTATCTGTGTATAAATCCATCCGTGGTTCATGCTCTTAGGCCCTTTCACATACAAGTTCTGATTTTAATCGCGATACACTATTTGAATCACAGGTGGTTTTCATTGTCGCATATTTACTCTTTTACTTCAACGGTTTTTATAATTCTTTCTCCAAATAATCGCTTACGGCCGCACAAAACAATTTCGCCCTTTTGAGCTGCAACTCTGCATCAGCCCTGGATGCTATGAAGAAGTCGTTGTAATCAGCATTGTTTCTTACCTGAAATGCCTGGCTGATATATGAAGAATATTCCTTATCTAAAATTCCGGTCTTTATGTACTCTCTTTGAAAGTATGAAATAACTCCGGAGTGCCTTGCAAAGTCCTCTCCGTCTCTCGCAAGAATAGCTCTTGCAGCTGTGAACATCGCATAATATGAGCGATTGATAGAATCCTTATAGCTTTCGGCATTAAAAAGAAGTTCTGCCGATTCTATCCTTTCCGCAGCGGTGTCAAGACGGTATTTTATAAGTTCCTTACGATTATCCGGCATTGACTCTCACTCCCTCTGTAGCAATATTTCTATAGTAAGGAAGATCATTCCTGTATTTCTGGAATTCGTCATACGGAATAACCGTCGGCGAAAGAATCGTGTCATACTCAAGCTCAAGCTCTCCGGAAGCTTCCCAGACCTTGTACAAGTCTTTCTGCAGCTGTTCGCGATTACCATGGACGATGGCAACAATATCCAGATCTGAGTCTTCCTTCTCATCACCTCTGGCATATGAACCATATAAAATAACCTGGTCTACGGACGTTCCGTACACATCAGAATAAATTGCAGATATTGCATTCAGCAGTTCCTGTACCTGATCTTTTGCGCACATCTTTCTTTCTCCTATGAATAATTCTATACAATCGTGCATAGGCAGTCAATGTTGGTAACTACATCTATTTTAGCCTATGAATTCTTTGTTTGCTACGATATAGCCTTGTTGTACTGGGCATATTATTAGCAGAAATGCAATCTTTGTCACAAATCGTTCCTTAAACTAACCTCAATCCGCATCTTTGTGTGTGCAACAAGTGTGCAACATTTTAAAAGAAAAGGCTGTCATTGCAAGCGGTTGAGGCTCCAAGCCAGTTTTCCTTGAGATAATTAGTACTACAATTATATTATAAATAATAGACATTTCAGATATAGTAGACGGCATCCACTTATAGCAATACTTCTTTCTTCAATTGTTATTTTGCCCACAAAAGATTCTGCCTTTTATATTTTTGCATCATTATCTACTTGGAACCACCTTTGTCAAGGGAAGTTTTTAAACTTGAAAAAACGAGGCTTTGCACCTCGGTTTACAACGGGTCTTTAACATTTTTGGTGGTCTGGCCCCCACCTTTGCCATTATCGCTGGTGTCATGTTAAAGGGTCATATTACGCTATTGCAATAAATGGGGTGGCGCTGGTAAAGCGTCACTTTTCGCTTTTGCAATAATCGTGGTTAGACATTTGCATCACAATAGACGCATCGCCAGTGATGGTAATGCGTCTTTACAACTAAATACTCTCTACTTTCATCCCTATGTGATGCAATCAAATAAGTTTATATCTATACAAATAGACTACGCTAAATATAAGTGGCATGCATACGGTAGGTATAATACCTGCAAATAGAAAACCGAGTAGTATCTCAGCTATTAACATCAAAGCCACAATTATAGTTGACGGTCTTTTCGCTTTGCGTTGAATTGATGCTGCGTAACAGTGTGAAAGAGCGAATGTAGCTAGAAAGTAAATTGGAATATATCCAATTATATTAAAAAGGGATCCCTTACTACCAAGTTCTCCGCAGGTAAAATAAATGTCTCCGAGCAATATTTTTTCTATTGCAATGAACAACACAAAACAGATGCTCGACAGAATCAAGCATCTAATCGCTAGACTAAAATGATTTAATTTATTGTGTTTTTTACGATATTCGTTATAAGCAGACAGATAATCCTTCATTATTAAGCACCGTTATATGTTATGCTCATAATTCTTACTATATCGAAATTGCTTCAATGTATCTAATCTCATCTTCATCCGAATAACCTGTAAACACCACTTCCTCGATATCATCATGATTAAACAAGAAAGTGTATTCTGGTGGATTTTTTCCTTGTTATTAAACCAAGAATAAATAACAAAAGAACGTCAAGCCCTAGTACTATCCCAATATTTTTTTTAATATGTTGCCAGACAGTGATTGCGACATCATCGATAATGCTTTCTATCTCCTCAATGTCTTTATCATTGGAAGTATTATAAATCCAATAATCTTTCCCACCGATCTTAATGTATGTTTTATGCGTAAACCCAGCATCAACATATTTGTGAGTCTCCTCAACTTTTGAGTGTTGTTCTAAGAATCTGTCTGCATATTTTGAGGTAACTATACGAATCTTTCTCTCCATTAGCGATTCGTAGTAGTTATCATTCTTTTTAGGTTTCTCCAGGAGAGCATTTTTATAATCCAATACTGAGGCACCGCATTTGATATAAGGATTCGGAATAAATACATATAAATAAGCAATTGACAGAACAATTAATCCTATTAACGTGCCTTTGATTATTCTGGTTTTGGCCATATTAAATCCTCTTCTAATTCATTTGAATTGCTATTAATTGCGTCAACAAAGGCATCATACAACTTTAAACGTTCTTGATAGCTCTTGTAGCCGTGCATTTTATCATTTATATAGTAAACATCAGCTTTTTCTCGATCTATGCATTCACCATACTCTTTTGTTAGCCACTCTTTATATTTGGTTCGATTCTCTACGAGCCTAGATTTTCCCACATTGTTTTTAAACTCGTTTGCTCTATTTGTTTCACCTTCCTCAATATCCTCAAAATATCTATTAACTGTATCAATAAGTGTCTGATTATTTGTGTGTAATCGATTTGACAGGTTTACCGCATCTAGATCTGATTTATAATCGGATTTATTCATGATTGGCAATACATTGTTAGTTCCACAAATATCACCGATATACCCCGCATTATCAGCAAATGAGTATATTCCGTTATATATCCCGGCCACGTTTCCAACGATTTTCTGCGGTCTTCTTGATCTAATTGCCGCAATAGTCACAAACATATGAGCAAGATCAATTGCGCCCTTTTCATCGCAGCCTTCATGCTGATCGGTTATTATTTTAGCAATTTCTATTCTCTCCTCTTCATCGTATCCTAGCTCTTCTAACCTAGCAATGCGTGCTTTTTTATCATAAAGACCTATAGCAAAATTCCATGCGCCCTCAGGAACCATTTCGTCGTTTCCGTAAACAAAAGAAGCAACTATCTTCAAAAACTCTGAATCTGCATGAACGTTATCTTGTAGCGACAATCTATCATAAAGCTCAAAGATTATTTCCGCCTGGGTCTTATTTAACCCGAATTGAGTCGTCATGGTTTTGATAAAGTCGATTTTACTTTGACCACCCAATTCGTTCTTTATTTCGTTTCTCCAACTCTGAACTAAAATAGGTTTAAATCCTGTTGATATACGTCCAGCGTCTAAGCTGCAAATGCCCTCTGAAGCATTTGAATATGCATCTATTATATCAGCAAAACACTTTGCAGATTCTGCACTTATTTCATGTAACTTTATTATTTTATTCTCTGCGAGTTTCTTGACTTTGGTTAGGTTATCTATTACACGGTTGCAATATTGAATCTGCCTATGCGCGTAATCTCCGCAATACAGACTATAAGTCGCATCTCGAAGTTTTATTTCGTAATCATATATCCTGTCGTTATAGGTTTTTATACTGTTTACACAGTTCTCAATAATCACTTCAAGTTCAACCTCATCAAGGCGCTCGGTCCCGACGATGGACGACAATTTATCTAAACTTGACTCGAACTTCTTATTGGCCATAATCACGCCCCTAATGACAGTGATGTGATCCAACATGTGATTCTTGCAATTGGTATAAGCTTCTCCGCTTAAACCACTTTCTTGAGTATATGAAGAAATCGGTGCTATAGCATCGTACATTTCATCACTGTAATATGCTATGGCGGATTTCATCTTTGATGCCATATCCTTAACTTCACTTGGGATTAGAAGTAGTTTTCTGTTCTGTATTGTTGTCATCGGTTATTATGAATATCCCTTCTCTCTCGGATTAACTCCTCTTCTTTTTCTTCCAATTGTCTAATGGATTTATCTATCTTTCCTATCGCTTCGTTCACGAAATCAGTTCTATCGTACATAGCCTTAGATACTAATTCTTTTTGCTCTAAGACAATGAGCTCACTATGTCCTCTTCCACCATTTCGAGTCCATGTTTCTTCCAGTTCATTGTAGAAGTTGAGTGTTGCTCTATCATAGAAATCATATCTCTCTTCTGCGCCCTGAATATCACGCTTTAGAACACGCATCTTATCACAAGCTTGAGATATTACACGAAGCTCATCTTCTATGGCATTTAAGCATCTGTAATCTTTATCTTCCAAAATAACTCACCTTTATTGAAAACTTCCTGCCAAATCTTTATCTGCTTTTGAAAAAGCGGTTCCTATTTCCTTTATTGTCAGGGCATCAGAGTCAAGACATTCTTTGTAGGATAAATGTATGTTATTGATTTCTTCAAATGCATCAGTCGCAGAGCGTATTCCTGCAATATATGAATTACCAGGTGATTCCACTTTGCTCTTTCCAATATTCGCGCACTTTGATTGTAGTGTGCTAGCGGTTGCATTTGCAATCTTGTCACTGCTTTTTATTTCCATGTTTTCCTTCATTGATTATATACATTGGCAATAGTTATAGAATCCGAATTGTTATGGTCTTCTATACATCCTCATTAACATCTCTCATCGTTTTTTCATACTTTAAGATTCCATTTTCTAAGTAGACTTCCTCTCCTATCGAGTATTCTCCATGAAAAAAATCAGACACATTCATTCCCAGGGCTTCAATTACTCTGCAAGCAAGCTGAAATGACGCAGTCTTTATATTACGCTCACCGCTCTCAAACTTCTGATACTGCTGTAATCTGATACCGGCTTTATCCGCCACTTGCTGCTGTGTCATGTTAAGGACCGCTCTCTTTTCCCTGAGAATCTCGTAGGTATTACTATCTTTAATATGTACTAATCTGTAGCCTTCTAAATTCATTAATCCCTCCAAAAAAACAATCAATTGAGTGTGTGCATTGTACACTCAATTGAATGCTGTAGTCAAGGATTACTTAATCGTTAGCATTGTTTCAGCTTATTTCTTCTATTTCTAAATATGATTTGCAGTCTCTGTTCAACCATAAGTATGCATATCATAGTTATCCTTAACGCGTAGTGAAGTCCATTTTGCGACAAAAAACCGCGGCCATGAATGACTTCATTCCTTATATTTAGAGAATTTGCGTTGTACATGCAATTGTATATGAAATACAAGTCCGCAACTGGATCAAACCCATGTAGCTCCTCACATGAATCTATGATTATTTCTCTAAGCACCGAACTGGGATCATTATATTGCATAAACTCTGAAACATCTTTTTTAAACGGGAAATAGCCCTCGTTCTTAGCGAGTTCGCGAATCTTCATCTCAAGAAGCGGGAATAGTTGTGCTAAGTGAGCCAACTTCAGATTACTGTTGTAATCTATTAGTTTTATATCACAACAATCCTCAACTTTTTTATAAAAACGGCTCTCATCAATTAGCATAGAGACGGTAGTGTCTACACGTATTCTGAATTGTTCAAGAATGCCTCTTACATATTTGTCTTCATCAAGTACATTAAGGAATTTATATCCTTTTTCTTGAATTATCCAATGAACATGGTTATTTAGAAGTCCATCAACCTCGTGTCTGGAATAATTAATTTTTCCTGATTTTACTGGAAAAGATGAATTGATATTAAAGTGTGTGACAAAATATATCAGAGGATTTTCTGATATATTCTTCATTACACTGCATATCTCGTCACCTTTTGCCATTGCTACAGTATTTGCAACAATAATTGGAGATATTAAAGCTAGTTCATTGAAATGTTTAATTTCTTCTTTTCTGATGGACATATCGAAATTATGTGTGTGCATTTTTACAGTCTGCCGCTCAAAATGCTCCATTTCCCAAAGCAACTGGGTATTAATCATAAACTGGTGCAGTTTTCTCTTATCAACACTTACACTTTTACAATATACCTCTAATAAAAAGCACATGTATTCATAAAACACAGATGCTATGAGAATGGTGTCTTCTTCTGCATCTACGAGATCAATAAAAATGTTATTGATTGATTCAAGCTGATTGCTTGTCAAATATTGTGTTTCCGCTCTGTTTTGCAAGAGAGTAGATAATTTCGACAATTCATTTACATCATCTAAATTATTGAAGTAGTTTTCTGCAGCTATTCGTAACAACTTTTTTTGCTCTTTACTCACATAGAACCCAGCATCTTTTATTTGCTGTATTGTAACCGGATCTTTAATATCATTAATTTTTTTCATTAGCGAAATGAAAGAGTCATCTTTTTTGACAAGATCGTTTATTTCGCGATTTCTACATAAGCGAGCAACTATTTTAAATGACGATGTTCTTATCATATCATCGCAGGAACTATGATCAATAAATGTATTAAGCAAATTAAAATGGTCAATGATAACCTCGTTTGAAGGAGCATCTCCATATAGATAATATCCAATCGTTTCTATTATTAAGTTTGCCTTCTTATTATTGAAAAACGATTGCATATGTTCGAGTACTTCTTTTGTCCACCGCCGCTGGTCTGGGTGTTCATTTCCATTGAAAACAATTGCTGGTTTCAGCTCGTCTCCATCAATAGAAGTATATATCATGTCAAGAAGAAACCGTTCTTCCCATGTGCAGCACTTATCTGTTGCAATTGCTTGATAATTAAACGCATTGACGTTATATAAAAAACTACCAAAGCGATCAAAGAAGTCATCAGATAGTTTATAAGAAACTTTATTAATATTATCCCTGAATGTTTTTTCGACTTCAGCCCATCCAACAATACTTATTCCAGATACATAGTCTAATTCTTCTTCGAATAAATCTGTCGATTCTGAATCAATCAATCGCCAATAATTCGCATATATGAACAGAGAAAAATCAGCAATGTGATTGGTTTCATTGATAGAGTTTTCCAGCTTTGTTATAAGAACTATAAAGAACATCAGGCGCCCAAAGCTCGTGGAAATAGCCTTGGAACATTTTCTCTTATCGATACGGCCTATAAAAAAAGAAGCTATACTTAACAAATCAGATAGTAAAACTGAGTTAGACTTAAGTGAAGTGTCAATTATTTCGATGATTTTTATAAAAGACGAATAAACCTCTGAAAGTCTATTATACTTCGTTCTAAATTCATCCCAACTTATAACGTCTTCTAAATCATAATTATCTTCCACATAGCAAATGAACCACTCCCAATCCTGCGATTGGCTCAATAAGCCATCTATATATTTCACTCGAATATCATGTTCTATATAATTCCTCATCTTACACCTACAAGTACTCTACGATATCCTTTCCACATAAATCTGTTCGTTTAACATTGTATCCATTATTGATATATTCATCTATCACACTTACGCTTGGATGACCGTAAATGTTTCCACCAACTGATATACAAGCGTCACCTGGTGTGATGCTGTTTCGCACCTTTGTATTACCGCATTTACCACCATGGTGTGGGATTACAACGTGTAGTTTTTCAACATTTTCATCTATATCCGGATATACTTTTTTCCATATTTGATAGTTTGAATGATCCGATGTCAGCAATGCCGCATCTGTTTTCCCTTTCACTAGTAACAGCAGTCCAGAGGTGTTTTTACTGCTACTCTTTTCTCCTACATAAAGACAATATCTATCTCTTTCACAGACCTTCTCAACTCCGCACCATCTGCAGGTTTTCGGGGCTGGATTTATCACATTAATATAATTGCAATTGTCTTGTATTCGATCAATAACTTGACTAGCTGTCAAACCAATCGCAATAGGTGGGCAGAACACGCAACAGATATCGCTAAAGAAGGAATCTGCCACGCGACAAAGCATGTTAAAATGATCCAAATCCCAGTGGCTAATTATTAGAGTCACCCGCTCTGCCGCATTAAGTATCTTTCTGTGATTTTGAATAATGTTATCTATTTTTTTCGTTCCGTAATACATAGATGCCCCAAAATCGAATAATGCAAGATTATCACCATCATAGATACTATTGGTGTTTCCTTGACCAACATCCAATATACGCAGCTCGAATGAAGGGCTCATATGATCCAACGCACATGGACTATCTTCCCACGTTCCTGTAACAATACGCTTATACTCGTCTGGAACACTTCGTGAAATACCACAGATTTCCTCGTTGTTAATCAAATCTGCAAAAGAGCTCCCATTGTGTATCTCCAATATCACAGAGGAAGGAATCTCATTATCATCTTTGATTTGGTGTTGCTGAAGCTCCATCAGCGACTTCATGTCTAGAGTAATTAGAGATCCCTTACATATTGTTTTTTCTGGAGAAAAATTGTGAACGAGTATCATTGTAGGTTGATATTCTTTTTCTATGATATTCTGTGACGGATTATAGTCTCCATGACATTTAAAATATTGAAACTCATTCTCATCAACAAAATCTAGCAGTATTTCTTTTCGCTGCTTGCTTACTTTTTCAACATATAAATGGACTTTCTCGACAATCATATTCGCTCCTTTTTGATATCCGATGCTTATTAGTGTATCTGACTAAATTATGGTCGTATTTTGGGCAAGCTTTTATTCGTGTATTTGACCCAAGTTAATTGAGGTTAATTCAGTTATTGCATTATTTCTAATCAATAATGATATCAGATACTTAATCAGATTATTAGAAATATGAAGCAATCGAAAACAATAAGCATAAGTATTTATTGCACCAAAGAAATAGATCCGCAATGACGACTTTAAGGCTTTCAAGAATCAATTAACCAAGATTATCAACAATTTCCTTAAATCCACACCGACCGTTCCAAAGGATTGGCTATATTCCGAAATGGGGTTTCCTGAAAACTGGATCAAAATTACCAGTTACAAAAAATATTGAGACAGCAATGTTGCTATATCATCTCGATATAACGATTAATATCATTAACAATCCACAAATAATAGTTTTTCTTTATTTGTCCCATTGAAGAAGTGTCTTCCTTCTTAATTAATTCTAGAAGGAGTTTCAGATTGTTTATATCATCTGATTTGTTTTCATAGTAAACATGTCCAGTGTAGTAATTATTTAGTGCATATCTAAACTGCTGCAATTCATAATTGCTACTACTCGAAATCCTTTGAACAATACGATCCGGTTCGATCCAATAGATTGCCGTATGCTTTTTATTAATTACGCTCTCATTAGATAAAGCGAGTAGATTGGTTCCCCAATCCGATATATTTTCTATCGCAACTTCATATAATTGCTTCTCTGAATCTTTAATCTTTTCATCAATAATTATTTCTATATTCTCTTTCATTTCCTTGTATTTTTTTATAGCTTCATCGCCTTCAGGAAGAAAGTGTTCACATTCAAGTTCTTCTATATCCTTAGGATCTGCTTTTTCTACGAATTCAATCATCGCTTCAAAAATAATCTCGCATTTATCAGTCATTATTCCGTATGAATGCAGCTGAGATATTTTTTTAATGATGCTTGTGAATAGTGCAGTGGAATACATTCCTTTCTTGATATTGCATGCCATCTGATCAAGCCAGCCCTCTAATTCCTCATCAGAATGCAGATACCATTCATTAATTAACTGATATGGATCTCCTTCTAATTTTCCCTCTTTTTCAATTAGTTCTTCGTACTTTTTAAGAACACGATTAATATATTCGGAACAGGCTGTATCCTTATATACCAAGTCATCAATGAATTTAAAGCCCAATTGAAGATTGCTCATGTTCTGCGCATTATACAATGAATTATCCCCATATTCGCCATCCCATTCAGGACAACTAAGACCTTTCATGTGTCTAATGGCGCTTTTATATGTATATAGAAGTATTCTTTCATGTAGTTCAGGGTAATTATTATCGAGCACTTTAAAAAGAGTTATGGATTTTTCAATAAAGAATTGAAACGTTCTCAAGTTAAAGTGTTTTTCTGATTCAGCAACCCTCACCAATTTTTTATTAATACTAATTAGCTTATCATGCAGTATAGGCAGCTTATTTAATTTGTCTTCTACAATTGAGTTGAAAATATCTTCCATATCTAGTTCGAATTCTATTG
>Ga0256406_1003308_pt1 | contig 20240 bp, 15 predicted proteins | sample RumenRJG_03DNA_FD_185986 | JGI IMG/M metagenome (GOLD analysis project Ga0256406, IMG submission 185986) | Bovine rumen microbial communities from Lethbridge, Alberta, Canada - RJG_03 | ecosystem: Host-associated > Mammals > Digestive system > Stomach > Rumen | place: Canada: Alberta | collected... | reverse complement strand
CGACGGTCTTTCACCTTGCCCTTTACATAAAGGTCGTTGGCGTACTGGCCGACGTTGCGATAGTAGCTCTCGGCTACGCTCTGCTCATACTGGTGGAGATTGAATTTCTCATTGGTAGCCTTGCGGCCGGTGATACGGAATACGTACACGCCGTTGTTGCCTTTGACAGGGCCGTAATTCTTACCCTGAGCGCCGTAGCAGATACCGCCTACGAGTGCCGGTTCGGCAGCTCCGGTAGAAGCTATGTAGCCGGGGTTGGAAGCGATGACGCCGTTGAGCGTATCCTGTATTGCGGCGGGCATAGCGAGAGCCTGCTCCACGGTCTTGCCCTTGAGCTGTGCCATGAGCTTCTCGGCCTTCTTGTCACGCAGGGCTATCTGGGTGAGCACCTTCTTGACCTCGGGATCACTCTCGGGACGGTAGCCTATCTTGTGCTTGCCGGTGACATACATGATGAGCAGGTCATCGTTGTTGCCACACTCGTAGAGCTTGGAGAGATCGCCTACCTTGGCGTCGCCGAAGAGCCAGCGCAGAGCGTCCTTCGTGCTCGGTATGCCGGCGATGTTGTGCTCGTTGCTGAACTGGTCCTTGCGCTCCTGTACTACGTAGCCGCTCTTGGCTGCATTGGCCTCCATGCGGGCGAAGGTCTTGTTGGTAGCGATGAAGTGGCTGAACTTGTTGTACTCTCTCGTGTAAGTATCCTTGCTGAAGTCTACCGTGCGCTTGATAACGGCTGCATCGTATTTCTTCTTGAGCGCGCCGCGGCTTACTACCTCTACCACCACAACGTTCTGTGCCAGTTCGATCTTCTGTACGCTGCCGGAAGCGGCGGAGACGAGGGCCTTGATAAAGGTGGCATTGTCTGCGTCTACCTGTCCGCCCTCATACTGATTGGCGGTAAGCCAGGTGGTCTGGGTGTTCTGGCCGAGCTTCTTGGCTATGTTTTCGAGCTTTGCGCCGCCGTTTACAGCCTTGACGATACTGTCGGCCGTTGCCTTGGCTGCATCGATGCCCGCAGCGTTGGCGCAGTTGATGGCGCGGTATTCTACTGAGTCGGGAGCCTCGGTGGTGGATACGAGCTTGATGATGTTGAGCGTGTTGTCCGACGCATTATAATAAGGACCCGTTACCACTCCGGTGCTCACGGAGTCGAGCTTGCTCTGAATGTCGTTGGGGAATGCGGTCTTGGATACGGCCAGTCCGCTGTAGGGAATAAGCGATGAGCTCTGCGTCACGGTAGACACCAGATTGTCATTTCCCTTGCCCATCTCGGTGGCGTATTCGTTCATCTCCTTCTGGAGGGCTGCCTTGTCGGCAGGCGAAGCCTTCACCTGAAAGCTGATGTACTTGATATCGCGGCTCTCGTTAAACTGCCGGAACATCTCCTTGTAGCGAGCGTAGAGCTTGCTGATGTCCTCGTCGCTCACTTTGACCTGATTGTCGGGAATGGATGTGTAGGGCACGGAGGCTATCACGGCGTTGCTCTGTGAGGCTATGCCCTTGTAGGCGAGGCGTGCGGAGACGGGGTTGGACAGTATGCCGCGGCCTACGAGAGCCTGATACTTGTCGTTGAGCAGGGTGGAGCGCAGGGTCTTCTCTACAAAGCCCCAGAACTTGTACAGGTTCTGGTAGTACTCCATATACTGCTGCGGCACCTGGTCGGGCTTAGCCTGCATCTGATTGTACTGCTCGAGGAACTGCTTGAGCATCGTGGCGTCGAAGCGGCCGGTCTGCTTGTTGACAAACGGTGTCTGCATGAGCAGGGGATTGGTGCCCGCCTGAATGACATTGTTGAGCTCTGCATCTGTCACTGTGAGCCCCAGTTTGTCGCACTCGTGCTCTATGAGCTTGTTGTTGACGAATGTCTGCCACACCTGATCCTTGAGCTGATCCTGCTCCTGGTCGGAGAGAGAACTTGTACCGCGGGTGAATTTGATCGCTTCCGTGTACTCGTCAATCATTGACTGATAATCGTTGATAGCCAGCTTCTCGCTGTATACCTGGCCTACGTGACGCTTGTCGGCGCCAAACAGCGTGTCGAACACGCGGAAGAAGTCCTCCGCAATGAATGCGAACAGACCGAGGCCTATCACTACCAACAGGGCTACGCCCCATTTCCTAATAGTTTGTATAGCTGCCATTATATAGATATTTTTATTCTTTGTTGCTCTTTACCGGTGACAGGGCTGGCCGTATGCTTTGCCTCTCCGTCCTGACGGCCCGGCGATATTTGATAATAAAGACATGCAAAGATAGGAAAATTGTAAATAACAACGAACAAAATAGAAATAAAATTATCTCTGTGCTGTTTCGCCGCGTTAAATGCTATTTCTGTCTCGCGTGGGATGAGCTGTGCTCTGCCTTTATTTTTGTCTTGAACTGAGGCTTCTGACCGGCCGCCACGCCCGATGGCGTCTTGCCGGCATTCGCCTTAGCCTGCTGACTGACCGCGGGAGCTGAGCTCTTAGTGGCCGGCGTCGGGCCTTTGACTGCCGGTATGGTGCTCTTTACCGCTGGGACGGTGCCTCTGTTTGCGGGGGACATTGCCGGTCGCTGTGGTGTCGGGGCCGGAGGGGTCACGCCTCCTGCGTCGGGGCGCTGCGGCTCTGCCGTGGAGGTATCGCCGTTTTGCTTTGTCGCATCGGGCATCGGGAACGAGCCGGCCGAATTGAGCACCTCATAGTTGGAGAGCTCCTCGTCGGAGCGGAAACCGACGCCGCGTAGCTCCTGTGTGGCCGTCTTGAGGTCTACGTATTTGTGGGAATAGACCTGATGGCGCCCCATGTCCCAGAATAGTTCGCTCGTCTTGAATATGAGTCCGTCTGCCTTGCGTATCTCGATGTTGCCGCGCAGCTCCCACAGATTCTGGTCAAACCAGTAGGCCGTGTCGGCGCTCAGATACATCTCCACCTTGTAGTGCGGGTCAAACTTCTCCATGAAGATGCCGTTGATGAACACCTGGCGCTGCGGCTTTGTCTTGTCGTACACATCCCAAGTCTCGGCCACGATCTTGTACTTGATGATGCCCGAGTCGGAGATGAGTTTGCTCACTCCCGTGGTGGACATGATGGGCAGGCTGTCGCGGTTGCGTATGGCCGGAGCCGTCGGTCGCTCCTCGTCGCCGCAGGCCACAAGGAGCGCCATGAGGATAGTGATGAGCCAGGCGGAAGTTATTCTACTTTCCACTTCTGGAACCATTTTTCATTGAAGGTGATGCCTATAGCGATCCTCAGATAGTTCTCCGTGATTCCGCTTCCCTTGGGGCTTATGTTCTCCCACTGGGCCGAGATGTTGAGGGTGGAGCGGTTGTTTATCTTGTTGGCGATGGGCAGTCCTACACCGAGCGATACGAGAAGGTCGCGGGCGCTGTTCTGTCCGCCTTCCTTGACGTAGGAGGTGCCGTAGGACACACCGGCGCGGTAGCGGATGTGATCGCGATACTTGATGCCGAGGCTGTTGTGGAGATATTCACCTCCGAGAGTCACCCTCTGCCTGTTGTCAAAGGCTCCGGTGCTGCTCTTGTACACCTCTTTGTCATTCTCTGTGAGGAGCTGGGGGAACTTGGCGTTCTTCCAGAGCTCTATCTCGTAGTCGAGGCCCACTTTCCAGCGGGTGTTATGATTCCACATCACACCGGCTGCGATGGAGTGGGGCATCTCGAAGGCGTTCTTCAGCTTGACTGTGTCGCCGGAGGTCTGCGAGCCGCTGTAGTTGGTCTCCTGATTCATGAGCTTGGCTGCGGCATTGATCTTATGTCCCAGTGTGTATGTCGCACCGAAGCTCAGCAGGTCCTTGGGCGTGACCTTGCGGAAGTACTGAAGTCCGAGATCGACGTTATAGGTGGTGATGTTGGCTTCATAGACACGGCGTGTCTGCCGGACATTATTATCGCTGAAAGCCGCCTGTATGGTGTGATTGTAGTCGCCCCACACCAGCCCGGCATTTACACCAAGAGAGAGGTTGCGCATCATCTTCCATCCCGCGCCGAGGAGCACCTCGTGCAGGCCGCCGTCGCCGTCGTAGGAAGTGGTGACGGTCTTCTCACCGCTGCCGTCAATGTCGGGCAGGGTGTTCTTGGCGCTGAAGCTGTAGCCTATGGAGGTCAGCGGCATGAGGCCGAGCGACATGCCGACGTTACGCCAGGCGCGAAACTGCGCTCCGACATAGTCGATCGACGTATTGCGCGCATTGGTCTTGAGGCTGCCCTGCTTGAAGTTGCTGTTCTCGAGCGACACGCCTATATCAAAGAGCATCGTGAGAGAGTCGACATCAGAATAGGACGCCGGATTTTGAAAATTGACTATCGTCGGGTCGCGAAAGCCCTGCGCTACGCCGGCCATACCTTTGTTGAAGCCTTGCGAACGGTCGTTCATGACGCCGAACCCATAGCGGGAGTAGGGCGAGTTGGTGCCGTTTTGCGCATAGGAGCAGACGGTGGCCGACATAAAGGCAAGCATCACGACGCTGCTTATGATTGAGTGAATTTTCATCGCTATGTGGGTGTTTGTTATTCTTGCATGGTGAGACGGTGAGAAATTATTTGGCGTAATAACGCGGGGCGGACAATAGTATCTCCCTTAGTCCCTCGTAGACGAGGTCTTTGTCGTACACTACCTCCGAGGCTCCGCCGGATATCACGGTGTGGGCTCCGCCGGTGATGATGGTCACGAGGTCGGGGAAGCGCTTGAGGGCGTGGCGGATGTAGCCCTCCACTTCGTGGTTTACTCCGTTGACGGCGCCGGAGCGCATGGCCGTGTAGGTGTCGTAGCCGATGTCGGGCAGAGGTCCGTCGGTGTCCACCAATGGAAGGAGAGCCGTCCAGGTGTGCATGGCCTGCAGGCGCATGAATATGCCCGGGGAAATGTTGCCGCCCAGATAGTGCCCGCTACTGTCTATGAATTCGTACGTGATGCAACTGCCGTTGTCCACGATCAGAATGTTGCGCCCTTCGTATTTCTTCCTGGCCGCCACGATGGCTCCGAGCCGGTCGCTTCCCATGGTGGAGGGCAGGCCGTAGTATTTGTTGTATTCCGGCGTGGTGGCGTCGTTGAGCAGAATGTCCGGCAGGCCGTACGAACGGAGCTGCGGACCTACCTTGCCCTTTAGTCCGGCCACTGTCGACACTATGCTCCTCTTTATATTATATGTCTTGAGTATCTCGTCTATCGGCGAGAGAAAGTCGTTGCGGCAAGTGCTGCGATACACGATATTCTCTCCATCGAATACAGCTATTTTCGCCGATGAGTTGCCTATATCTATAATGAGTTCCACTCTGTGTTGATGTGCGGGTGTATTTTGTTGTGATTATTCCTTCATCAGGTGGTCGAGAAAGGCATCCAGATCCTCGTCTATCTGCCTGATGTCTTCGTCGGTCAGTACCACCGTCCCCTCGTCTATGCTGTAAAGGTCCGCCACCGTCTCGCCTTCGTCATCCGTTAGCAGTATGTCAAAAGGCTTGGCTATGCCGCAGGAGAGCAGACGGCGGTGCATCTCCTTGAGCGTGTGCCTGATGACGGGCACGATGTCTTGATAGAATGTGGGGCTTGTGTTGCCTATCCATTCCTCGATGTTGGCCCGCGTTATCTCGTTGCCGTCGTCATCGAATGTCGTGATGTCCCCGCTGCTCTGATTTACCTGAATGATAATGTCGGTCACGGGCAAATCCTCCTCACTTGGAGGAAACTTTTCGATGGTTTTCGTCAAGACACGCTTCAGCTGTGCATACGTCTTTTCACCGGTCTTAATCATAATGGTATGATCTGTCTTTTGCCGCCAAAATTACAATTTTTTTCCCGCTTACTGCCTTTGCATATATATAAAAGATGTTTTTACCCATAACAGCGGCCGCCGAAGGGCTCCGGGCGGGGGAGAATTTCTCCGATTAGAATAAAAGCGCTAACTTCGCCACAAAAAGAAGCACAATGGAGAATAAGCAGGCATCGCGCGAACAGATATTAATAAGGGTGATGGGAAAGGACCGCCCCGGGCTCACCGCCTCGGTAACGGAGATTCTGGCGCGCTACGGAGCGCAGATACTCGACATCGGTCAGGCAGATATCCACTCCACACTCTCGCTGGGCATCCTCATCCGTATCGACGATATTGCGGCCGGTCAGGTGATGAAGGAGCTGCTCTTCAAGGCCACTGCTCTCGGCGTGCAGATCGGTTTCGAGCCCGTAACCGACGAGGAATATGAGGCATGGGTCAACCGCCAGGGTAAGAACCGCTACATATTGACCATAATAGGCCGCTCACTCACTGCGCGCCAGATAGCCGCGGCTGCCAAGGTAATAGCCGCGCAGGGGCTGAACATTGACTCCATCCTGCGCCTCACCGGCCGCATGAGCATCCGTCACCCGGAGCGCAATGTGAGAGCCTGCATCGAGTTCTCTCTCCGCGGCACGCCCAAGGACTATCCCGGCATGCAGAGGGAGATGATGGAACTGTCCGCAGAAGAGGGGATAGACTTCTCCTTCCAGATAGATGACATGTACCGCCGTATGCGGCGCCTCATCTGCTTCGATATGGACTCGACGCTCATACAGACCGAGTGTATTGACGAACTGGCCAAGCGCGCCGGTGTGGGCGAGCAGGTGGCCAGGATCACGGAAAAGGCTATGCGTGGCGAGATAGATTTCCGCGAGAGCTTCACACAAAGGGTAACTTTACTAAAAGGCCTTGACTCTTCAGTGCTTCAGGATATTGCCGAACATCTTCCCATTACCGAAGGCGCGGATCGCCTGATGTCCGTCCTCAAGAAATGCGGCTACAAGATAGCCATCCTGAGCGGTGGATTTACTTACTTCGGCGAGTACTTGCGGAGGAAATACAATATCGATTATGTCTACGCCAACGAACTGGAGATAGGACCCGACGGAAAACTGACCGGCCGCTATGTGGGCGAGATAGTGGACGGCCGCCGCAAGGCCGAGCTCCTTCGCCTCATAGCCCAGGTAGAGAAGATCAATCTCGCCCAGACGATAGCTGTCGGCGACGGGGCCAATGACCTGCCCATGATCTCTGAGGCAGGTCTCGGCATAGCCTTCCACGCCAAGCCAAAGGTGAAGGCCGGTGCCAGACAGGCTATCAGCAATCTCGGCCTCGACGGAGTGCTCTACTTCCTTGGCTTCAAGGACAGCTATCTCGGCGATTTAGGTAAACTTTAGGTCGTAAGGTTTACCTCGCAGCTTGTCAATTATTTAAGACGCTGATTCGGACAGCGCGCTATAAGTCCGCGAAGGTCAGTCTGCCGTGGGCACACGCTTACATTTGCCGCTGTACTCGCTGAAATCTATCCGGATAATATTGACACGGTGAAATGATTTCAGGCAATACTTGTAGCCTATCTCCTGATGCTTGGGCGAGAGCTTGTCCACGAGCATGTGCAGAGCCCGGAGCCTCTCTTCTTCGTTCAGATGTATAAAAGCTTTGCCGCGCAGCACGACGCTCTCGTATTCGGTGGTAAAATGTGAGGGCAGCAGGTGCACGCGCCCGATAATGCAGAAGCTGACGAGCGGATGGGCCTCGAGAGCGCGGAGCTTATGGCCCTCGGGGGCGCAATGGATGTAGATGCTCTGCCCTCCGTCCCAGACATAGTTGAGCGGCACGCCGTATGCGCTTCCGTCTGTGTCAACCATGGAGAGGACGCCATACTCGCTCTCGCGCAGCAGTTCGATAGCTCTCTCTTCGTCCATCAGTCTGTCCTGACGGCGGACTGTGTCATTTACGTATTTCATCATATATGTTCCCTTTTTCGTGGCAAAGTTAGTGTAATTCTCTGTCTTAGCTCTTCGCAATATGAATTTTGAGCCGCGAAACAGCCTAATTCCTGTCTTCCCGATATTTTGAGAATCCCTTTTACCTGAAAGGACGAGAATACAGGGAGGTGAATTATTAGAAGCGGCATGTGCTTTTCCGACGTCCGCAAATTGTTACCCGCGAAAAGGGCCATTCATATTATATGTGCTTACAGTGCATTCCCATGGGGCTGCTCTCTTACTCCTGAGAGTCGATTCGATCCCTTTGTAAATGATTGAAAATCAAGTCTCCCGGAAGGGTAAAACTACATTTGAGATGTTTTGAATTATCTCAAATGTAGTTTCCCTCAGGTACTTTGTGAGAACCCTCGCATGCGGAACGGTTTTTCTGTTATAGGCATGCTGGTGATTATTCAGGCGCCTGCTAATTGCCCGCAGGGCTATGATTTGTTATCTAAGGCTTTTCCTCTTCTCAATTTTTGAGTATCTTTGCAAATCGGATAATTCCAAAGATAAAATAATGTCTTGCATTCTCTATATTGAGACATCTACAGATGTATGCTCCGTGGCTGTGAGCAGTGACGGGGAAGTAATATATCACAAGGAGGACTATGAGGGGCCCAATCAGGCACGCGTGCTTGCGCCTATGGTGCGCGACGCCCTATCCTTCAGCGACAATCACGCCATTCCGCTCGACTATGTGGCTCTCAGCGAAGGGCCGGGCTCTTATACTGGTCTCCGCATAGGGTGCTCTATGGCCAAGGGTGTCTGCTACGGCCGTGGGGTGAAGCTCATTGCTGTCCCGACGCTTAAGGTGCTGGCCGTGCCCTTGCTGCTCTATCGCGAGGATATCGAGGACGACGCCCTGTTCTGCCCCATGATAGACGCACGCCGCATGGAGGTATATACGGCTCTCTACGACCGCAGCCTGAAGGAGATCAAACCGGTCAGCGCTATGGTCATAGGTCCCGAAGCTTTCTCCGATACCGATGTGTCGCGGCCTCTCTATTTCTTTGGCAACGGCGCTGCAAAATGCAAGGATGTCATCAGGCGGCCCAACATCCATTTTGTGGACGGTATCGTGCCGCTGGCCAAGAACATGCTGCCCCTCGCCTTTATGGCTGTAAAAAACGAAGACTTTGCCGATGTAGCCTACTTTGAGCCTTTCTATCTCAAGGAATTTGTGGCTACTAAGCCCCGAAAACTTATTTGATATGGACTATAACACCAACAGAGAGAAGATATTGATGCCGGAGTACGGCCGCGAAGTGCAGGAAATGGTGGAGTACGCCATCACGATTCCCGACCGGGCCACGCGCCAGCGCGCAGCCGAGACTATCGTGCGTGTGATGGCCAATTTCAATCCGCAGTTTAAGGGCATTCAGGGGTTCCATCATAAGCTATGGGACCATCTGGCTATGATCTCAGGCTACAAGCTCGATATCGACTATCCCTATGAGATAACCGTCAAGACAGGCTCCGTGAAGCCGGAGCCGATGAAATATCCGATGACCAAGATACGCTACCGCCACTATGGCCACCTCCTCGAGACGCTCCTCGACAAGATAGCCGAGATGCCCGAAGGCGCAGAGCGCGACGAGCTGACCCGCATCACCGAGGGACAGATGCGCAGAAGTCTGGAGAATTGGAACAAGTCGGCCATTGGCGGCGGAGGCAAAGTGCAGAAAGATGTGGAGCGCTTCACAAGGAAGCGTCCGCGCATATAATATATCCCCGAGTATACATATATATAATGTCTTCGTTTCTCGTAGAGGGTGGACACAGGCTGAGCGGAGAGATTTGTCCGCAGGGCGCCAAAAACGAGGCGCTCGAGGTGATCTGCGCCACGATGCTCACATCCGGGAGCGTGCATATCACCAACATCCCTGAGATCCTCGATGTCGTAAACCTCATCGACCTGCTCCGCAAGACCGGTGTAGAGGTGGTGAGGCATGGCGAGGGCGATTACACCTTCACGGCCACAGACATAGACCTGGGGTATGTGGGAAGCGAAGATTTTGTGACCGACTGCGCGAAGCTCCGGGGCAGTGTGATGCTCGTGGGGCCGCTTCTGGCGCGCTTTCATACGGCTACGATGGCCCGCCCGGGCGGGGACAACATCGGCCGCCGCCGTCTCGACACACACCTGCGCGGGCTCAAGGCCCTCGGCGCGACGCTTGAGATGGACGACGATACCGGGATGTGCCTCCTCTCGGCATCCAGACTGCGCGGCACATACATGCTGCTCGATGAGGCGTCAGTCACAGGCACGGCCAACATCATCATGGCCGCTGTGATGGCCGAGGGCACCACGACCATTTACAACGCAGCCTGTGAGCCCTACATCCAGCAGCTCTGCAGGATGCTCTGCTCGATGGGCGCGAAGATCTCGGGCATCGCCTCCAATCTGATTACTATTACCGGAGTCAATGAGCTGCACGGCACCACTCACCGCATCCTGCCCGACATGATCGAGATAGGCAGCTTCATAGGTATGTCGGCGATGCTCGGCGGCGGGCTCACCATAAGAAACTGCTCAATAGCCGACCTGGGCATCATCCCCGAGACATTCCGCCGTATGGGCATCCATATCCGCGTCAGGGACGACGATATTATTATTCCCGAGTATACGCATTATAAGATAGAGACATTCCTGGACGGTTCGATCATGACCATCAGCGACGCCCCGTGGCCGGGCCTCACGCCCGACCTGATAAGTGTCCTGATAGTGACGGCCACGCAGGCGCTCGGCACGGTGCTTTTCCATCAGAAGATGTTTGAGAGCCGTCTCTTCTTTGTGGACAATCTGATCTCCATGGGCGCGCAGATCATCCTCTGCGACCCTCACCGTGCAGTGGTGGTGGGGCACAATCATAAGTTTCCCCTCAAGGCGCGCCGCATGGTGTCGCCCGACATCCGTGCCGGCATCGCCCTGCTGATAGCCGCGATGAGCGCCGACGGCGTCAGCCGCATCGACAATGTGGAGCAGATAGACCGCGGATACGCCCTCATCAGCGAGCGCCTCAATAATCTCGGCGCTAAAATCACAAGAGTAGACTGATTATGCCTTTGGACAATTTGCTTCACATAGGCCGTTTGACCGGCAGGCGCCCCTCGCACGGCGATGTGCAAGTCAGGCTGCGCGGCATACGCGGCGATATGTTTCACGGTAGTTTTCTTTTTCTCGACATCGACGGTCTGAAAGTGCCCTTCGGCATTGAGGAGATGACTGTACGCGACGACTGCATTTTTGTGGCCTTCCGCGAGAAGGATGTCGACTACGCCATGATCGCCGATACGGACGTATATGCCAGCTCGGAGGACATAGACGAGCCCGACGACGACATGCTCCGCGATGATCCCTCTCTGCTGACGGGCTTCAGTGTGATAGATGCCGAGGCGGGCCGCTTAGGACGCATCGTGAGCGTGGACGACAGAACGGCAAACTGTCTCCTGACGGTCAGGGGGAGCAGGGAACTGCTCGTACCCCTAGCGGAAAACCTCGTGGACCATCTCGATGTGGCCCGCAGGGAGCTGCATGTGCGTCTGCCGCAGGGGCTGATACAGATTAACGACGACACGAAAACAGAAATATGAAAGACGATAAGAAACATATAGCCGTGCTCGGCTCAACGGGCTCTATCGGCCGCCAGACGCTTGATGTGATAGCGGCCCACCCGGACGAGTTCACGGCCGAGGTGCTCACGGCCGGCAGCAATGCCGAACTGCTTGCGTCGCAGGCCGAGAAGTTCCGCCCCGACAGCATCGTGATCGCAGACGAGAGCAAGTATGATTATCTCAAGTCGCGGCTCGAAAATCTCGACATCAAGATATACGCCGGCTCAGAGGCCATCTGCGATGTGGTAGAGGGCAGTAATGTGGACGTAGTGCTTGTGGCGCTGGTCGGCTTTGCTGGGCTGAAACCTACGGTCAGGGCCATCGAGGCCGGCAAGGTCATCGCGCTGGCCAACAAGGAGACGCTCGTAGCTGCCGGCGAGGTGATCAACTCCCTGATAGCGCAGTACAAGACACCGCTGCTGCCCGTCGACAGCGAGCACTCGGCTATCTTCCAGTGTCTCGCGGGCGAGGGGAGCAACAAGATAGAGAAGATACTGCTCACAGCCTCCGGCGGACCGTTCCTCAGCCTCGGGCGTGAGGAGCTCGAGCACGTCACACCGGCGCAGGCCCTCAGGCATCCCTCCTGGCGCATGGGCGACAAGATAACCATCGACTCGGCCAGCATGATGAACAAGGGCTTCGAGGTCATCGAGGCTCACTGGCTCTTCGGCGTCCCCGTGGAGAGGATAGAGGTCGTTGTCCATCCGCAGAGCATCGTGCACAGCGCTGTTCAGTTTGCCGACGGCGCCGTCAAGGCTCAGCTCGGCATGCCGGATATGCGCATACCGATCCAGTACGCCCTGTCCTATCCCGCCCGCATGGAGCTCGATGTGCCGCGCCTCAGCCTCTCGCAGACAGGCAGCCTCACATTCATGGCCCCCGACGTGGAGCGGTTCCCGTGCCTCGGTCTGGCGTTTGAGGCCATGAAGACGGGCGGCACAATGCCGTGCATCCTCAACGCCGCCGCCGAGACAGCCAACCTGGCCTTCCGGGAGGAGAGAATAGGCTTCATGGACATGCCGCGCGTCATAAGCGCCGTCATGCAGAGCTCTGCGAGCGTCGCTCACCCCACGCTCGACGACATTCTCGCCGCTGATGCCGAGGCTCGCGCCAAGGCCGCTGAGATTATCGACAATAACACATATCTTAGTATTAATCACGGAAAATAGAAACTATAAATGGAAACATTTCTGATACGTGCCTTGCAGCTGATACTCTGTTTCTCCATTCTCATCGTACTGCATGAGGGAGGACACTTTTTGGCCGCGAAGATCTTCAAGGTGAGAGTAGAGAAGTTCTGTCTCTTCTTCGATCCCTGGTTCACGCTCTTCAAGTTCAAACCCAAGCACAGCGAGACCATCTACGCCCTCGGCTGGCTGCCGCTGGGCGGCTATGTGAAGATAGCCGGCATGATCGACGAGTCGATGGATACCGACCAGATGAAGCGTCCCCCGCAGCCGTGGGAGTTTCGCGCGCATCCCGCCTGGCAGCGCCTTATCATCATGCTCGCGGGCGTCTTCGTCAACTTTATCGTGGCCCTCTTCATCTACGCCATGATTCTCTTCGCTTGGGGCGAGACCTACACGCCGGTCGAGAACATGACCTACGGCATGCAGTTCAACGAGCAGGCGCACAAGCTCGGCTTCCGCGACGGCGACATTCTGCTGGGCACCAACACCGAGAAGTTTCTGAGCTTCGACAGCAACGAGAGTGTAGGCCGCGTCTACAGGGCACTGTCCAACTCGACCATGGCCTATGTCCTGCGCGATGGCAAGCGGGTGTCTATCCCTCTCTCGGGCGACATGAACATGCTCACGATGATCAAATCGCTGCCTCCGTTCGTCCAGACCCGCATCCCGTCGGTGGTGGACAGCGTCATCCCCTCTTCGCCCGCCATGAAGGCCGGCATGAGGGCGGGGGACCGCATCCTCGCCTATAACGGCCGCAGCGTAGAGACGTGGAATGAGATCAACCTCCAGCAGAGCCGCACCAGCGACGCGCTCACCACCGCCAACCACGCCGACAGCATGAATCTTCGCCGCCTCTCGCTCGTAGTGCGCCACAAGGGCGCGACGACCAATGACACCATAGCGCTCACCATGGACGCCGACTACAAGATGGGCGTCACCTACGGACAGGTGCTGCGCAACTACGGCACACGCAAGGTCAACTTCGGGTTCTTTGAATCCTTCCCCGCCGGCATCAATCACGGCGTAAAAGTGCTGCGCGGCTATGTGGACGACCTCAAGTATGTCTTTACAAAGGACGGAGCCAAGAGCATGGGCAGCTTCGGCGCCATCGGCAGCATGTTCCCCGCGAAGTGGAACTGGCAGCGCTTCTGGGAGCTCACCGCATTCATCAGCATCATCCTGGCCTTCATGAACATCCTGCCCATCCCTGCTCTGGACGGCGGCCACGCCTTCTTCCTGATATGCGAGATGGTGTCGCGCCGCAAACTGTCGGAGAAGTTCATGATCCGCGCGCAGATCATCGGCATGACATTGCTTGTGCTGCTGATGTTGTGGGCTATCACCAACGACGTGCGCAATTATCTCTTCTGACCCCGGGAGACGACATATAAACAGGCCGCGCAAGGTTAGCGAAATAACCTTGCGCGGTTTTTGCTTACTTTTGCGGCGGCTGGGGCTTTCCCAGTCAACTTTGCCCCAGGCCTAATCGCGATTCTCGTACTCCCAGCTAACTTTGGCCAAGACTGAGAAAGATTTACACAGATATAAGTCCACCTTCCCCGGCATACCAATATAACTTCGCCTTCCGAAACAACTGCGCTATTTCCGCTTATTGGGAAAGGCATTCCCCTCACTTCAAGAAACCGTCCCGCATGCGCGGATTCTCACATAGGACACGAGGAAAACTACATTTGAGATGTTTCAAAACGTCTCAAATGTAGTTTTGACCTTCTGCGGACACTGAAAATCACGTAGTTATAAAGGGCGAAAAATCGCCTTTATAGGCTCATCTAACGGGGGCACGGAGAATCAATAAGCGCGGGAAATAGCTGGGAGGGCCGCTGCCCTCAGCGGCCGCATGCCCAATAAGGCAAAGCGCGAAGTAATTTGTGTTGCAAAGGCCGCATGATAAACAGAATAACACATAGCATATCATGCCATTCTATTCTTTTCGCGGAGGCCCGCCCAGCTAAATTGTTCCGAATGTATATCGCGCGCTCCTTCGCGCACATTCTTATGCGGCGGACGGGCCGCGCTGCAGCGGCCCTCCCAGTTATTTCTCGCGCATATGCATTATCGCACCTCATCGCGTTATTCTTATGCGGCGGCTGGCGACCGTAGAGGCAACGGCCCTCCCAGCTATATATTCGCCATCCGAAACAACTGCGCTATTTCCGTTTTTTGGAAAGAGCATTCTCAAAATTTCAAAAAACTCTTCCGCATGCGCGGATACTCACATAGGACTTGAGGAAAACTACATTTGAGATAATCTAAAACGTCTCAAATGTAGTTTTGGCCTTCCGGAGACGCTGATTTTCATACACATACAAGGCGGATTTTTGGTCTGCTCTTGAGAAGAGAACGCAACTTATCCCCACGTGCATATTATTAATGCATGGTGGACGTAACCTTGAAAGCGATTGCTTTAATCATAAAGAAATCTCTTTGCGGGCGGTGATTTTGACAAAACTCAAATATTTTTATCTCCAGATGTAAATTTTTTGCGATTATTGTTTGTAGTATTTGTTGTATTTCCTACATTTGCAAAAAATCTAATACCTATTAATATGAAAATAGTTTCAAATAAATTTTACTTATTAGTAATCATGTTACTAGTCCAGATTGCATGCATTAAAAGTCATGCACAGGAAGAGCCACAAAAAACGATTCAAGTAAGTAAAATTTCGCAACAAAGAAGCTCTACTGGACAAACGGGAAGCGACATATATGAAGAAAAGCTTCTGCATAATATATTGCCGGTAGCTCCAACGGCTGCATCTTTAGGCATGTACGGTACATATCCAGTTGCCCTCTCTAACGGGACTTTGCCTTTGGATATCGTATTATACGAGATAAAATCAGGAGATTTGAGCGTTCCCATTACTCTTAAATACCATAGCGGAGGAATTAAGGTATCGCAGGAAGCATCGTGGGTCGGCCTTGGATGGGATTTGGATTTCGGAGGGGCCATCGTAAGGACGGTAAACGGATTTCCCGATGAAGACGAGAATTCCACTGTACCAGATGAAATGTCCGTAATTAATGATATGGAAGAACACATGCAGGATGGAGAGGGTTTTGATTTATACAGCCAATGGAATAGAGCCAAGAATTCTCAATATTCGTTTAGGCCGGACAACTTTTATTACAGCGTAGGTAAATATTCCGGCAATTTCTTCTTAAAAGGTGACACGATAATACCGATTGCCTTCATCCCTGTCAGTGGAACGCTAACCAAACTCCGCGCACAGATTGTTTCACCGGAAGGCAACGTGTATCTCTTTAACGCTTCCGAAACAACCAATCTGACAAGTTCATACACTAAGCAACCTAAATATGTTTCTACATATTACATTAAATCGATAGTATCACCTAATAGAACAGATACGATACGATATACCTATCAACAGAGTGGTGTATACAGCACCACAACATCTTATTCCTTCGAAGGCTTTTCTGAAATAAGGAACACAATTCTCGGTTTTGGCAGCGGTTCTTCTGATGGAGAAGCTCCGCCTCAATACGAGATAAAGCCTATTGCGGTTTCAGGAGAAGTTTATAGAGCGAGAGTGACGACAGTTAAGCCGCAATACATATATTTTAAAGGCGGGAGAATTTCTTTTAACCTATCAGACAGGGACGACTTATACACGGAAAGTCAAAGCGACAAAGCAAAAAAATTGGACCGCATAGTCATAGAAAAAGAAGAAAAGGGCCGATACACTCCCATACGAAGGTTTGATTTCATATATTCGTATTTCAATGGCAATGCCGGCACCGGATACTATGAAAACCTCAGACTTTGCTTGGATGCCGTAAGAGAGACCGGAATGGCCGGAGAAGAGACAGTATCAAGGCCTATTGCCAGTTTCGAGTATTACGGCAAAGATAAAATGCCGAATAAGCATAGTTATAGTACGGATTACTGGGGGTATTATAACGGCAAAGCCAACTCAGGGCGCATCCCCCAAACAGACATGTCTTCGTATAAGCCCGCTTTCGGTATAATGGGAAATGCAGACCGGACACCGAACGAAGACTGTTTAATATATGGTTCATTAAAGAGTATTACCTACCCTACTCAGGGCCGTAGTGACTTTATATGGGAAATAAACCGTCTCAATCTCGAGAAGCCTCTGTACAAGAAATCCGGCAATATGTACCAAGATAGAGCAGAGAAAAGGGTTCTCGTAGCCCCACCAGACACAGTGAGCTGTCAAAACCGAAATAGTTACCTACCTTCTCGACTTCAAGAATTTAATCCATGCTACGCAGGCACTGACTTCTACTCGTATATACAGCAGACTGCAAAGCTGACGTATAAAATCAAAAGAAAAGTTACTAGCAGCTTATCACACAATAAGAAAGACAGTTGCGTTATATACTTGAACGAGCAGCTAATCTCCGGCATACAAGACGATAAGGAGGAAACTGTAAACGTGACATTGGAAGCCGGTGAACATTATACATTGCGAATTATGGCAAATTGCGGCAACATTGAAGCACAATGCAGTATTGTCTATGATGCTTACAACCCATCTGATACTACCAGCAACAACGAAAAATATAATTTCCCATTCACGGGCCTAAGGATAAGGAAAATCATACAAACCGACATGGATGGGAAACTAATTAGTAGCAAAATTTACGACTACAAGAACGCCGAAGGCAAATCAAGCGGGATAATAACAACTACCACAGAATTCTCAAACATAAAGAACGTCACAAATGTTTACGAAGAAACAGTCAGTGGCACAACCTATCTGACAAAATGTGAGAATAGCCTCATCTCATCCACCCTGCAAAGGGGGCCAGGAGAATCGGATCTGATATATGAAACGGTAACAGAGACCGTGGTTGACAATATAGGCGCTCCCAAGTCGTTCATTCAATACCATTATTCCACCGAAAAGGATGATTACAAAGGCTGGAACATTCCGGTAGTAAGTAAATCACATCTTCGCGGCAAACTGCTTTTAAAACAGGAGTACGACTGCTCGCAGAATAAGCCCCAATTGGCAAGAGAAACGCGATGCTACTATAGTATAGACCCACGTATACAACACTTGAGAAAAGGATTTGTAATGAACTCTCCTTACGATATAGCAAACGAGACTGTACTAAAGCATTTCTATAAATTTGGCGACATGGCTAATAATATTCGAGAGGTTTTCGTACCGTCGAATTACATACTTACCTCCGTATGGGAGCATATAGACAGTACGACAACTACGATATACAAAGACGGAGCGCCCCTAGAGCACAGCAAAATAGAGTATACATACGGTAACGCCAAGCACCTACAGCCTACGACGTCTACAACAACGACGGGCGAAGACAAGGCCATTACAAAGATAGTCTATCCTGCGGATATTAACAATGGCGTGACAAAAGAAATGACAGACAAAAACATGCTATTATATCCTATCGATGAAACAAGATATGTTAGGCATTTAAACAATTCTGAAATCTTAAGAGGAGGCATACATAATGAATATAAAAAAGATGACAACGGAAATATCGTTTTGTCCGGCATCTACGAATATCTCCAAGATGGCAGTATGCGCAAGTTGTATACATACAAATACAACAGAGCCGGTAAGCTTATAGAGGAAATGGGCAAGGATAGTCTGCTTACATCCATATATTGGAATAATCATATCGCAGAGCCCGCAGTCATTGCACAAGGAATGGCATACGACCCTTGTCTTGCTAATTCCGTTTCAACAGGAAATTATTCTCCCTTTACGCTATATCTTTCACCTCTATGCGCGAAAGCGCACATTACTACCTTTACATATTCTCCGCTAATTGGCATCACTTCCATTACGAAGCCTGACGGTTACACCGTCTATTATCAATACGACGGATTGGGACGGCTGGTAAAAGTAAAGGATACTCTAGGGCATACGCTTAACAGCTATCACTATAATTACGGTACAAGAACTCAAAAATAGTCTCGTCATGTGGAAAAAGTACACTTTTCTAATTGCTATATCAACTACTGTACAGATATGTCTATCACAAAACGTGCTTACAGCGGATATCAATATGATGCGCGACGGGGATGTTTTGACAGGGCAGCTATTGAAATTCATAAGCGCGGGAGATAACGGCAAAAACGCTGTATGGGATTTCAGCAATATAGAGCTTCAAGATAAGGAGCATCGTATACTATATCATTATAGTAAGGACTCGCTATTTTATGAAATAGGACCTAAGTCCATGAACAAATACAAACTGCACAAGGATTCCCTATTTCTTGTCAATTACCAGAACCCTATAACAACCTTAGACTACGAAATTCCCGTTTTGGCTGTCAAATATCCCTTATTATATGGCGACACATATACATCCAGTTATAAGGGACATGGCATGTACAGCGGTAAAAATGCTTTGGAGGCGAAAGGTATAATAAGTGTAGAAGCTGACGGTTGCGGCTCAATAATGCTTCCGAAGGGGAGAACCATAAATGATGTACTTAGAGTACATACGGTTATGACTTCTTCCGTAGGATTGGAAGAAGATTCCGTAGTAAGGGATGCAACAGATAGAGTTTTAGAGATTATTGAGTATTATAGATGGTATGCAAAAGGATACAGGTATCCTTTGTTTGAAATGCAGACTACTTCGTATTTTCACAATGCCGATTTCATCAAAAGCGAGCAAACTGCGTATAAATACGCAAGTGACGCCGTTCCGCCAGCCGAAAATAGCGCAGAGTCTGACGACTCTGTAAGTACGGGCATACCTACCGCGAAAGACAGCATAATAAGATATAATATACAGAATGAAAACAACATTATCATTATAAATTATAGCTTGTCGCAAAAAGCAAGGATTTTAGCTTTAGTTGCGGGAGTGATGGGCGAAGTATATCGCCAAGGACGACAGACTAACGATGCAGGGGATAATTATTGCCTAACATTAGATTGCAATGGTTTGAGAAGAGGCGAATATATCCTTTACTTAAATGTCAATGGCAGAGCTTACAGCCACAAAGTATCCATAAGGTAAATACGCGACCGACCATGAAGCAAGCATTAATGCAAATATCAAGAGCCGACATTAGGGCGTCGAAGGCGCGGGCAGGAGCTTCGGCATTAGCTGCGCCGGCCATCGCGGCTATGGCTGTCATGGCAGTGATGATAATGTCGGCCGTGTTCCCTATAGCGGCTGAAGCGCAGAACAACAGTTACAACTACATCGCCTCGGAGACAATGCTCAACGAGGAGGGTACGCGCAAAGCCATTTCCGTACAATACTTCGACGGGCTCGGACGACCGGAGCTCACTGTTTCCAACGCTCTAAGCGCACAAGGGCAGTATCTCCATACTGCCGTCAGATATGATGCGCTCTCCAGAGTAGTAGAGGAATGGCTGCCGGCGCCCGTGACAAACGCTCCCGAGTACATAATGCCCGACGTGGTTATGAAAGCTGCGATACAAACGCACCAGGGGGACAGTGTGCCGTACACGAGCTATGAATACGACGCTTTCGGCAGAATGCTCTCCTCCCGAAGGCCCGGGGCACAATGGGCCGGTAAGCGCGCTGCCTATGTACATAGAGCCAATATCTTTTACAACTGTATAAACCGATATCGTGCGGACGAAAGTGGCAGCGGCATCCACTGCGACGGCTATATCAATCCAGGGACGCTGAAAGAAGAGACTGC
>Ga0256406_1003307_pt1 | contig 20249 bp, 17 predicted proteins | sample RumenRJG_03DNA_FD_185986 | JGI IMG/M metagenome (GOLD analysis project Ga0256406, IMG submission 185986) | Bovine rumen microbial communities from Lethbridge, Alberta, Canada - RJG_03 | ecosystem: Host-associated > Mammals > Digestive system > Stomach > Rumen | place: Canada: Alberta | collected... | reverse complement strand
TAACTTTTGACTATAGCCATGCAAAGGTACAAAATTGAAAAGTACACGTAAAGTATATGCTTGTAAATGTCTGACCTAAGGGCAGTTTAAGCGAATGTTAAAGGATTTAAGTGGACACTAGTGATTTAATTTATAGATTGACGGCAAAATAGACAGACGTTAACCTATAATATTAGGTTAATTCTTTGGAGAAAGAAAAATAATGGTTATCTTTGTGGTCGAAAGGAAGATACGCTTATGATAGTTCACATTGCAAATCCGATTTACGATTCCGTCTTCAAGTATTTGATGGAAGACGAGAGGATAGCCAAGACGATACTGTCGGCACTGCTGAAGAAGGATGTCGTCGGCATCTCGGCGCGTCCTCACGAGTATGCTAACGAGACTCGCGACAAGATATCCATGTTCCGCATAGACTTTGCCGCTACTGTCCGTGAGCCCGACGGCAATAAACATCTTATCTTAGTGGAGTTGCAGAAGACATGGCTGGAGACGGAGACCTTGCGCTTCCGCCAGTACCTTGGCGCTCAATACAGCAACAAGCGTAATATCGACAAGGACAGTCATGCGGGTTATGCCATTCCGATGGTTACCATTTACCTTCTCGGACACCGTGTCGGTGAGATTGAGGAGCCGGTGGTTTACGTCAATCATAAGTCGTACGACTATGACGGCAACGTGATTACCAAGGGCGTCCCCGACCCGTTTATTGACAGTCTTGTGCATGACAGCATCATTGTTCAGATACCGCTTCTTCACGGTCAGGTTAACAACCGGCTGGAGAGGGTACTCAGCGTGTTCGACCAGACAAAGGCGGATGCCGATGATCCACATATCCTTAGTCTTGACGAGAGAAACTATGCCGGCGACGAAAGTATGGAATATATCGTTCACCGGCTTACCCAGGCTGCTGCCGACAGTGATATGCGTCAGGACATGAATGTAGAGGATGAGTATTATTCTGCCATAGAGAACCGTGATACCGCGATAATGCACCGCGACAAAAAGATTAAAGAGCAGGAGAAGCAACTCACTGAGAAGGATGCTCAGATACGTTCTCTTGTCTTGGCCTTGAAGGGGAAAGGTATGTCGTTATCGCAGATATCTTCTATTCTCGGCCTTGATGAAGAAAAGGTGAAGAGTATCATTGGCTGAGGTGGAATGTGATAAGAAACAAATGGCGTAGGGGACACTTACAATTAAGAGTAATGCTGGCGATTGCGTTGTTGGTCTTAAGTCCATAGTTTCAGGTGTCACTACAGGCATTAATCAAGTTATTAGAAATCTTACTAGTGGCAAGTGGTATAATATTAAGGGTCAGATGGTTAGCTCGTCCCAAATTAGACGGGGCATCTTCATTAATAAGGGGAAAAAGGTTATAAGAAGATAGTAGGCTATTGCGGAGAAACGTAGTCCTGTTCAATATTCCTTGCGTCGGTGTAAAAACATTTGACGCAAGGATTTTCTTTTTATAATATTAGGCTAATTCTTTGGAGAAAGAAAAATAATGGTTATCTTTGTGGTCGAAAGGAAGATACGCTTATGATAGTTCACATTGCAAATCCGATTTACGATTCCGTCTTCAAGTATCTGATGGAAGACGAGAGGATAGCCAAGACGATACTGTCGGCATTGCTGAAGAAGGATGTCGTCGGCATCTCGGCGCGTCCTCACGAGTATGCTAACGAGACTCGCGACAAGATATCCATGTTCCGCATAGATTTTGCCGCTACTGTCCGTGAGCCCGACGGCAATAAACATCTTATCTTAGTGGAGTTGCAGAAGACATGGCTGGAGACGGAGACCTTGCGTTTCCGCCAGTACCTTGGCGCTCAATACAGCAACAAGCGTAATATCGACAAGGACAGTCATGCGGGTTATGCCATTCCGATGGTTACCATTTACCTTCTCGGACACCGTGTCGGTGAGATTGAGGAACCGGTGGTCTACGTCAACCATAATTCGTACGACTATGATGGCAACGTGATTACCAAGGGCGTTCCCGACCCGTTTATTGACAGTCTTGTGCATGACAGCATCATTGTTCAGATACCGCTTCTTCATGGTCAGGTTAACAACCGGCTGGAGAGGGTGCTCAGTGTGTTCGACCAGACAAAGGCGGATGCTGATGATCCACATATCCTTAGTCTTGACGAGAGAAACTATGCCGGCGACGAAAGTATGGAATATATCGTTCACCGGCTTACCCAGGCTGCTGCCGACAGTGATATGCGTCAGGACATGAATGTAGAGGATGAGTATTATTCTGCCATAGAGAACCGTGATACCGCGATAATGAACCGCGACAAAACGATTAAAGAGCAGGAGAAACAACTCAAGGCTAATGCGAAGCAACTCTCTGAGAATGCGAAGCGACTCTCTGAGAAAGATACTCAGATACGTTCTCTTGTCTTGGCTTTGAAGGAAAAAGGTATGTCGTTATCACAGATATCTTCTATAGTCGGCCTTGATGAGGAGAAGCTGAAGAGTATCATTGGCTGAGGGAATTTGTGAATAGCGACTTACACAATCTTGCGTTGTTTGCGTGCGATGAGGTGCATGTACCTGTCTGCGACTTCTTCGGAGATGTCCGCCCATGAGCGCACAAGGGTGCGTGAAGCCATGTCGCCGGCGTGGCTGATTAGTCCATAGCGGTACGGATGGCGCATGGGCACTGGTAAGGAAAAATAGGGACAGACCATGAAGGGATATTTTGATGGCTGGAGTCCCGGCTCGTCGGGTGTTACCACGCATAGGTCGTGTCCTTGCTCATGGAGGTTCTTGGCGAGGTTACTGACGGTCATCGACACCCCGTCCATCACTGGAGGAAAACATTCATTAAATAATCCAATCATAGCATACCTTTCTTTTAGTACGCTACAAAGTAACGGCTTTCTTGTTTCTCCTCCGTCTCATTGACGTTACGATTTGGTGAAAAAGACAATAAGCTTGATAGACTACAAGTCTAAGACAAAAAAATCCCCAATATGCGGTATGGCATATTGGGGATTGACACTATATATAATAATGTGTCGTTTCCGATTAGTGGAGGTTCGGGTTGAGCTCAGACCACTTCTCTACTGGAGGCAGCACGCCGAGGTCGATAACCTCCTGGCGCATGGTAACGAGATGGTCGTAGCTCTTCTTCAGAGCTGCTCTCTCCTCGTCAGAGCCCAGCGGCTCCTCGTAGTAAGCGCCGTCGGCGGTGATGCGTGTGTCGAGAGCCATCATGACATGCTCCAGTCCTGAGAGGTTGCTGTAGCGACCTGCCGGCCATGTGAAAGGCTCGCCGCCCATAGCGCCTTCAATCATCTTGACAGCTACATAAGCCGGGCTTTGGAAAGAGGAGCGGCCACGGAGCTTGATGATGTTGCTGCCGCCCTGTACGGTCTTGTGCTTGATCTCTTCCCACTGCTCTTCAGTCAGCTTGTCGGTGCCGATGAGCTCTGTCAGCGGTGTGCCCTTTACCTTCGCGCCGCTTGCGAAGACAGCCATAGCCTCACCGTGGCCACCATAGGTGTGGCAGCCGGTAACGTCGCTCTGGTTCACCTTGAAGAACTTAGCGAGCTCGCTCTGCAGACGGATACTGTCGAGGGCAGCGAGTGTCGTTACCTGTGATGGACGCAGACCAGACCAAATCAGGGTGATAAGGCCTGTGATGTCGGCTGGGTTGAAGATAACGACGACGTGCTTAACGTCTGGGCAGTACTGCTTGATGTTCTTACCAAGCTCCTCAGCTACACCTGCGTTACCTTTCAGCAGGTCCTCGCGTGTCATGCCGGCCTTACGTGGAGCGCCACCGGATGAGATAATGTATTTAGCATCTTTGAAAGCCTCTTTGACGTCTGTAGTGTAAGTGAAGTTGACACCGTCGAAGCCACTGTGACGCATCTCCTCGGTTACACCCTCCAGTCCCGGCTCATACACGTCGTAGAGACAGATGTTCGGAGTGAGACGGAGAATGGCTGCAGTCTGAGCCATGTTGGAACCAATCATGCCGGCAGCGCCGACGATTGTCAATTTGTCATTAGTTAAAAAATTCATAACTGTTGATAATATTTTAAATTTGTTAGTATTCACTCGTTATTCCACGGCAAAGTTAACAAAAAATCGTGTACATTTCACATTAATATCATATTAAATTAGTTATAAAACCTAAAACACCGGGAGTTTGCAAAGTGAAGGTTGCAAAAGGCTATTGATTTGCCTTCTAATCTGTAAGGAGGTTCTATATCTCCTTTGTCATTTTACAAACTGCCTTGTATATTCTTTCTTTTCCTCTTATCCATTGTAAATGAGCGCAAAAGTGAAAAAACAATGGGAAAAGTTTGTGTATTTCATAAAATAGATGTACTTTTGCACCCGCTTATTGTGGCAAGTCCATGATGGGCAATGGTTTAACAATTTAAATAACAAAAAACAAAAGAATGATTATTGTACCAGTAAAGAACGGTGAGAACATCGAGAGAGCTCTTAAGAAGTTCAAGAGAAAGTTTGAACGCACAGGTGTTGTACGCGAGCTTCGCGCACGTCAGCAGTATGAGAAGCCATCGGTGAAGAAGCGTCTGAAGATGGAGCATGCCGTCTACGTTCAGAAGCTCCGTGACGCTGAGGAGTAAAAAATTCTCACGAAAAATTTGGTAGTTTGGATTTTATTCCGTAAATTCGCTCTCAAATACTAATGAAGAGCGTTTTCTGCTGATGATAAAGGAATTTTTGGGCTACCTACAGTTTGAACGAAACTACTCGCCACAGACTCTGGAGAGCTATGGTAGGGACTTGAATGAGTTTGAACAGTATTTCAAAAATTTGGACGGTCATCTCTCATGGGATACGGTTGACGAAGATGTCATCCGTGACTGGATGAGCAGCATGATGGACAGAGGAAACACTGCACGGTCGGTCAACAGACGGCTCAGTGCGCTGCGTTCTCTGTTTCGGTTTGCTCTCAGCCATGGTCTCGTTGAGAAGGATCCCGCTCATCTTATCACCGGGCCGAAGGTCGACAAGCCTCTGCCTTATTTCCTCCGAGAGAAGGACATGGACAGGCTGCTTGATCCACGGATGTGGACAGACTCTTATATAGATGTTCTCGCGCGTACATTAATTATTACGTTCTACGAGACAGGAGTCAGACTATCGGAACTTACAGGACTCGATGATGATGATGTGAACTTTGTCAACAGCAACATCAAGGTAACGGGTAAGCGCAACAAGCAGCGCATCATACCCTTCGGTAAGGAACTCGCCGACACGCTCCATAGTTATATGGAGAGACGTGACAAGGAGATAACACGACTTACCGACGGACTCTTTCTGAACCGTAAGGGTAGGAGAGTGTCTAACCAGCAAGTGAGGAAACTCGTAGAGGACAACCTCGCGAAGGTTACCACGATGAAGAAACGCTCACCGCATGTGCTGAGGCATACTTTCGCGACAGCGATGCTGAACCACAATGCGGAACTCGAGAGTGTGAGCCGGCTCCTTGGCCATGCCAGCATAGCCACGACGGAGATATACACCCACACAACTTTCGAGCAGTTGAAGAAAGAATATCAATCAGCCCATCCACGGGCATAAACCTTTTAAAACTGGAGGTAACTATGGAAATTAAAATTCAGTCGATACATTTCGATGCTACCGAGAAGCTACAAGAGTTCATTAACAAGAAAGTCGCAAAACTCGAAAAGTCATTCGAGGACATTCAGAAAGTAGAGGTGCAATTAAAGGTAGAGAAACCTGCCACGGCACTGAACAAGACTACCAGTCTCAACGTGATCGTTCCCGGCAACACTCTCCACGTGGAGAAAACGGCCGATACATTTGAGGAGGGAGTAGACTTGTGCCTGGACGCAATGAAGGTTCAACTTACCAAGTTTAAAGAAAAACTTCGCAAACATTAAAAAAAAGTGCCCGAAAATTTGGGTGAATGAAAAATAATGTCTATCTTTGCAGCCGCTTACAGAAACGAAAGCTTTTCAATAGGCTTTAAGCGACTGCAAAGCATAGCAAAGCAAAGGCTTGCCTCTTTAGCTCAGTTGGCCAGAGCACGTGATTTGTAATCTCGGGGTCGTTGGTTCGAATCCGACAAGAGGCTCAAACAAAGGGTGGTTTCCAGAGTGGCCAAATGGGGCAGACTGTAAATCTGCTGCTTCTAGCTTCGGTGGTTCGAATCCATCACCACCCACTTAAAACATTCCTGTTGGAATGAATTTGCGGAAATAGCTCAGTTGATAGAGCACTAGCCTTCCAAGCTGGGGGTCGCGGGTTTGAGCCCCGTTTTCCGCTCTAAAAGTGTTGCTGTAATAGCTCAGTGGTAGAGCACTTCCTTGGTAAGGAAGAGGTCCTGAGTTCAACTCTCAGTTACAGCTCTCTTTTGTCTTGTGTGAGTGAAGCAGAAACATAACACAGATTATTTTTATAAAAATTAAAATAAAAAAGAAAGAAAGCTATGGCTAAAGAAGAATTCGTGCGCACCAAACCGCATGTAAACATTGGTACTATCGGTCACGTTGACCATGGTAAGACTACCCTGACTGCAGCTATCTCTAAGGTTCTGCACGAGGAACTCGGCACTACTGAGGATGTAAAGTCTTTCGATGAGATCGATAATGCTCCTGAGGAGAAGGAGCGTGGTATCACCATCAATACCGCACACATTGAGTATGAGACAAAGAAGCGTCACTACGCTCACGTTGACTGCCCGGGACACGCTGACTATGTCAAGAACATGGTTACTGGTGCCGCTCAGATGGACGGTGCTATCCTGGTTGTAGCTGCTACTGATGGTCCTATGCCTCAGACTCGTGAGCACGTGCTGCTCGCCCGTCAGGTAAACGTACCGCGTATCGTTGTCTTCCTGAACAAGTGCGATATGGTCGACGATGAGGAGATGCTTGAACTCGTTGAAATGGAGGTTCGTGAGCTTCTCGAGCAGTACGGATATGAGGAGGATACTCCTATCATCCGCGGTTCTGCACTCGGTGCTTTGAACGGTGTTCCTAAGTGGGTTGACTCTGTAAAGAAGCTCATGGATACCGTTGACGACTGGATTCAGGAGCCTACTCGTGAGGTTGATAAGCCATTCCTTATGCCTGTTGAGGACGTCTTCTCTATCACTGGTCGTGGTACAGTTGCTACAGGTCGTATCGAGACTGGTAAGTGTAAGATCGGTGATGAGGTTCAGCTCCTTGGCCTCGGTGAGGATAAGAAGTCTGTCATCACTGGTGTTGAGATGTTCCGTAAGACTCTGTCTGAGGGTGAGGCTGGTGATAACGTTGGTCTGCTCCTTCGTGGTATCGATAAGGACGAGGTTAAGCGTGGTATGGTTGTTGTGCACCCGGGTGCTATCACACCGCACGATCACTTCAAGGCTTCTATCTATGTCCTGAAGAAGGAAGAGGGTGGCCGTCATACACCATTCGGTAACAAGTATCGTCCACAGTTCTATCTCCGTACAATGGACTGCACAGGTGAGATCAAGCTTCCTGAGGGAGTTGAGATGGTTATGCCTGGCGATAACGTTGAGATCGAGGTTAGCCTTATCTACAAGGTTGCTCTGAACGAGGGTCTTCGTTTCGCTATCCGTGAGGGTGGCCGTACCGTTGGTTCTGGTCAGATCACAGCTATCCTGGATGATCTTCCAGAGGGCTGGCAGAACGAGAAGAAGTAATCACTCTTAAAAGATTACATACTAGTTTCCGCATCATTGCGGTGCGGAAACTATCCTACGGGTTTAGCTCAGTTGGTAGAGCACTGGTCTCCAAAACCAGGTGTCGAGGGTTCAAGTCCTTCAACCCGTGCTAATCAAAAAGTAATATGTTTAAGAAGTTCGTAAATTATTGCAAGGCTTGTTACGATGAACTGGCCCATAAGACTACTTGGCCTACAGGTGCCGAACTTACCCATAGCGCAATGATAGTATTATCTGCTTCCCTTATCATTGCACTTGTTGTTTGGGTAATGGACATCGTGTTCAAGAATATTATGGCGTTTGTTTACGCAGTATAAGCTGTTAGGAAGTTATGGCTAATTCAAATATGAAATGGTATGTGCTCCGCGCTATCAGCGGTAAAGAGGCAAAGGTGAAGGAATACATCGATGCCGAGATAGGTCACAACGACCGTCTTGCCGCGCATGTCGCTCAGGTGCTTTTGCCCACTGAGAAGACAGCTTCATTACATAATGGCAAGCGTGTAGTCAAGGAGAAGTTAAGTCTTCCTGGCTATGTTCTTGTTCAGGCCGACTTAAGCGGGGATATTGCTTCAACTCTCCGCTTCATGCCTAACGTTCTCGGATTTCTTGGCGGTACTGACAAGCCGTCACCAGTACGTAACTCTGAGGTGAACCGCCTTCTTGGTAATGTTGAGGAGACTGAGCTCGAAGAAACTCAGGAGATCCCTTACGAGGTTGGTGAGACCGTTAAGGTCAACGATGGACCGTTCAGCGGTTTCCATGGTATCATCCAAGAGGTTAATGCTGAAAAGCATAAGGTTAAGGTGATGGTTATGATTTTTGGTCGCGAGAATCCGCTTGAATTGAACTTCGGACAGATTGCAAAGGAGGAGTAACGTATAATGTTACGGATACGCTGGTCTTCCAAACGTTTCAAATTTTAATTTAAACAAAGAAATGGCTAAAGAAGTTGCTGGATTAATCAAATTACAGATTAAAGGTGGCGCTGCAAATCCTTCCCCTCCAGTAGGCCCGGCTCTGGGTTCTAAGGGTATTAATATCATGGGATTCTGCAAGGAGTTCAACGCCCGCACCCAGAATAAGGCAGGTAAGGTATTGCCAGTAGTGATAACTTACTATACCGACAAGTCTTTCAGCTTCGTCGTTAAGACTCCTCCTGCTGCTGTACAGCTGCTTGAGGCATCTAAGGCAAAGAAAGGCTCTGGTGAGCCAAACCGTAACAAGGTCGCAAGCGTAACTTGGGATCAGGTTAAGGCTATTGCTGAGGATAAGATGGCTGACTTGAACTGCTTTACTGTAGAGTCTGCCATGAAGCTCATCGCGGGTACTGCTCGCAGTATGGGTATCACTGTAAAAGGGGACTTCCCTGGTAAATAATTTAAAACTTCAATTTAGAAATGAGTAAACTGACAAAAAATCAGAAATCAGTAGCTGATAAGGTTGAAGCAGGGAAGGCATACACATTGAAAGAGGCTTCGGCTCTGGTAAAGGAGATTACCACTACCAAGTTTGATGCGTCTCTCGATATGGATGTACGTCTGGGCGTAGACCCACGTAAGGCTAACCAGATGGTTCGTGGCGTTGTTTCGCTTCCGAATGGTACTGGTAAGGTTACTCGCGTGCTCTGCCTCTGCACTCCTGATCAGGAAGAGGCTGCTAAGGCAGCTGGTGCTGATTATGTTGGTCTCGACGAATATATCGACAAGATCAAAGGCGGATGGACTGACGTTGATGTCATCATCACTATGCCATCTTGCATGGGTAAGGTTGGTCCTCTGGGCCGTGTTCTTGGTCCTCGTGGCCTTATGCCAAACCCAAAGAGTGGTACTGTAACTATGGACGTTGCTAAGGCTGTTAAGGAAGTCAAGCAGGGTAAGATAGATTTCAAGGTTGACAAGGCTGGTATTATCCACTCTTCTATCGGTAAGGCAAGCATGACCGCCGATCAGATTTATGGTAATGCTAAGGAGTTCCTTGCTACTATCATCCGCCTGAAGCCTGCTACTGCCAAGGGTACATATATCAAGAGTATCTTTATTTCAAGCACAATGAGTAAGGGTATCAAGGTTGATCCTAAATCAGTTGTTGAATAACTCTAAAAGTTTTGTAAGATGAAAAGAGAAGTAAAAGATACTATTATAGCTGAACTCGGAGAGAAACTGAATGAGTATCCGCATTTCTATCTCGTAGACGTTACAGGTCTGGATGCTGCTGGTACAAGTGATCTCCGCCGCAAGTGCTTCAAGAACGAAATCAAGATGGTCGTTGTGAAGAACAAACTTCTCCGCAAGGCTCTTGACGCTTCTGAAGTAGATTATGAACCGCTCTACGATTCTTTGAAGGGTAACACGGCTGTCCTGTTCTCACAGGTTGCCAACAAGCCTGCAAAGCTTCTGAAGGAATACAAGAAGGCTGGTATCCCAGCACTGAAGGCTGCTTATGCTGAGGAGTCTGTATTCGTAGGAGCTGACAAACTCGAAGAACTCGCAGCTCTCAAGAGCAAGGCAGAACTTATCGCAGACGTTGTGGCATTGCTGCAGTCTCCTGCAAAGAACGTTGTCTCTGCTCTGCAGTCAGGCGCAAACACCATTCACGGTGTGCTTAAGACCTTAGGCGAGCGTGCTGAATAAGCAATAGATTAATGGTGGATGACAAGAAATAATGTTTTTTCCACTTTTAATTCATAAGGTTACAGATTATTAACAATTACGAATAAATAAAATAAAGAATAAAATGGCAGACGTAAAAGCTATTGCAGAAGAGTTAGTAAACCTTACTGTAAAAGAAGTAAATGAATTGGCACAGGTCCTGAAGGACGAGTATGGAATTGAGCCGGCTGCTGCAGCTGTTGCTGTTGCAGGTCCTGCTGCTGGTGGCGCTGCTCCAGCTGCTGAGGAGAAGACTGAGTTCGATGTTGAGCTGACTGAGGTTGGCGCAGCTAAGCTGAAGGTCGTTAAGGCTGTCAAGGAAGCTTGCGGTCTTGGACTGAAGGAAGCTAAGGACCTCGTTGATGGTGCTCCTTCTATCATCAAGGAAGGTATGGCTAAGGAAGAGGCTGAGAACCTCAAGAAGACCATCGAGGCTGAGGGTGCTAAGGTTACCCTTAAGTAATCTTACTCTTCTGATACTGTCTTGGCGTTATTATAGCGCCAGGACGTTAAGAAACAATAAAACGGTTGGGATTTGCCAAGTAGGTGAGTCCCGGCCTTTTTGTGTCTTTTGACACTTTGTTTTACAGCCAGTGTGCTGAAAATCCCTAAAATACATCCAATAGTAACAATATTTTTTAATGGCTACACAGAAGAATAACGAAAGAATAAGCTTTGCTGGCGTTAAGAATCCTTACCCATATCCGGATTTCCTCGACGTGCAGCTGAAGTCTTTCCGCGATTTCCTACAGTTGGATACTCCGCCTGAGGAACGCAAGAATGACGGTTTGTATAAGGTGTTCTCAGAGAATTTCCCTATCACCGACACACGTAACAATTTCGTTCTTGAGTTCTTGGATTACTATATCGACCCGCCGCGTTACTCTATCGATGAGTGCCTTGAGCGTGGTCTTACTTATAGCGTGCCTTTGAAGGCTAAGATGAAACTCTACTGCACGGATCCGGATCATGAGGACTTCGGTACATTTATCCAGGATGTGTTCCTTGGCACTATTCCTTATATGACGGACAATGGAACGTTCGTCATCAATGGTGCTGAGCGTGTCGTGGTATCACAGTTGCACCGTTCGCCAGGCGTGTTCTTCGGACAGGGTGTTCATGCCAATGGTACCGTTCTTTACAGTGCGCGTATCATTCCTTTCAAGGGTTCTTGGATTGAGTTCGCTACGGATATTAATAATGTCATGTATGCGTATATCGACCGTAAGAAGAAGTTGCCGGTAACAACTCTTCTGCGTGCCATCGGTTTCGAGAGCGATAAGGATATTCTTCAGATCTTCGACCTCTGCGAGGAAGTGAAGGTAAACAAGAAGAACCTTAAGGAGGCTATTGGACGGAAGCTTGCCGGTAATGTCATGAAGTCATGGAATGAGGACTTCGTTGATGAGGATACCGGTGAGGTCGTTTCTATTGAGCGTAACGAGGTCGTTGTAGAGCGTGAGACGGAAATCACAAAGGAAAACATTGATGATATTCTTGACAGTGGTGCTTCGTCAATACTTGTTCACAAGGACGAGGAGGCAGCAAACAAGTATGCTATCATCTTCAACACTCTCGCTAAGGACCCGAGCCACTCTGAGAAGGAGGCTGTCCTTTACATCTACCGTCAGCTCCGTAATGCAGACCCTGCTGATGATGCCAGTGCACGCGAGGTGTTCCAGAACCTCTTCTTCTCTGACAAGCGCTATGACCTCGGTGAAGTAGGACGTTATCGTATTAACAAGAAACTTGGTCTCGATATCGACATGGATACTCGTGTCCTGACAAAGGAAGACATTATCGAGATTATAAAATATCTTATACAGCTGATTAACTCAAGTGCTACGGTGGATGATATCGACCACCTGTCAAACCGTCGTGTTCGTACAGTCGGTGAGCAGTTGAGCAACCAGTTCTCTGTAGGTCTGGCACGTATGGCACGCACCATCCGTGAGCGTATGAACGTTCGCGACAATGAGGTGTTCCAGCCTACTGACCTTATCAACGCTAAGACAATTTCCAGCGTTATCAACAGCTTCTTCGGCACAAACCCTCTGAGCCAGTTTATGGACCAGACCAACCCGCTTGCCGAGGTAACTCACAAGCGCCGTCTGTCGGCCCTCGGTCCTGGCGGTCTGTCACGTGAGCGTGCAGGCTTCGAGGTTCGTGACGTGCACTACACTCACTATGGCCGTCTCTGTCCTATTGAGTCGCCTGAGGGTCCAAACATCGGACTTATCTCGTCGTTGTGTCTGTATGCAAAGATAAATGACCTTGGATTCATCGTAACACCTTATCGTAAGGTTAACGATTCTAAGGTGGACATGGACAACAAGGATGTCATCTACCTCACTGCAGAGGAAGAGGAAGATAAGATTATCGGTCAGGGTAATGCTCCTTTGAACGATGACGGTACTTTCATCCGTAAGACCGTCAAGTGTCGTCAGGATGCTGATTATCCAGTTGTTCCGCCTTCTGAGGTGGATCTGATGGATGTGTCGCCTCAGCAGATTGCCTCTGTATCTGCAGGTCTCATTCCATTCTTGGAGCATGATGACGGACACCGTGCGCTGATGGGATGTAACATGATGCGTCAGGCTGTTCCTCTGCTTCACAACGATGCTCCTATTGTTGGAACAGGTCTGGAGAAGCAGGTCTGTGAGGACAGCCGCACTCAGATTACCGCTGAGGGCGATGGTGTGATAGAATATGTAGACGCAACAACAATTCGTATCCTTTACGATCGCGATGAAGAGGACGAGTTCGTAAGCTTCGAGCCAGCAACAAAGGAATACCGTATTCCTAAGTTCCGCCGTACCAACCAGAACATGGTTGTTGACCTTCGCCCTATCTGCAACAAGGGACAGCGCGTGAAGAAAGGCGATATTCTTACAGAGGGATACGCTACAGAGAACGGTGAACTGGCCCTTGGTCGTAACCTTCTGGTGGCTTACATGCCTTGGAAGGGTTACAACTATGAGGATGCTGTCGTCATTTCTGAGCGTATGGTCCGTGAGGACGTGCTTACCTCCGTTCACGTCGATGAGTATTCACTTGATGTCCGTGAGACAAAGCGTGGTGTTGAGGAGTTCACCTCCGATATTCCAAATGTCAGTGAGGAGGCAACGAAGGACCTCGACGATAACGGTATCATCCGTGTCGGTGCACGCGTGGAGCCGGGCGACATCCTTATCGGTAAGATTTCGCCTAAGGGTGAGAGTGATCCGTCGCCAGAGGAGAAACTTCTCCGTGCTATCTTCGGTGATAAGGCTGGCGATGTGAAGGATTCTTCTTTGAAAGCCAATCCTTCTCTCAGCGGTGTCGTTATAGACAAGAAGCTCTTCTCCCGCGCCATTAAGACCCGTGAGAGCAAAAAACAGGATAAGATTACTCTTGAGAAGATTGACGAGGAGTACGAGGCAAAGTGCAACGACCTTAAGGATATGCTCGTCGACCGTCTGATGACACTTACCGATGGTAAGACCTCACAGGGCATCAAGGACTACTCTGATGCAGAGATTATCACTAAGGGCGCTAAGTTTACTGTGGCTGCCCTGAAGAACCTCGACTATGAGGGAATACAGAGCAGTGGGTGGACAGACGATGAGCATACCAACGGACTCATCCGTCGTCTCATCATGAACTACATCCGTAAGTACAAGAAGATGGATGCTGAGCTGAAGCGTAAGAAGTTTGCCATAACAATCGGCGACGAACTGCCTTCAGGTATCCTTCAGATGGCTAAGGTCTACATCGCCAAGAAACGTAAGATACAGGTCGGTGATAAACTCGCAGGTCGTCACGGAAACAAGGGTATTGTTTCGAAGATTGTACGTATGGAGGATATGCCATTCCTGGCTGACGGTCGTCCTGTTGACTTGGTACTGAACCCTATGGGTGTGCCTTCACGTATGAACCTTGGACAGATCTTTGAGGCTATTCTCGGTGCTGCCGGTAAGCGTCTTGGCGTGAAGTTCGCTACACCTATCTTCGATGGTGCTAAGCTTGACGACTTGAAGGAGTGGACCGATAAGGCTGGCCTGCCTAATCTCTGTTCTACATATCTGTACGACGGTGAGACCGGTGAGCGCTTTGACCAGCAGGCTACGGTAGGTATCACTTACTTCCTGAAACTCGGACATATGGTTGAAGACAAGATGCACGCCCGTTCTATCGGTCCGTACAGTCTTATCACACAGCAGCCGCTCGGCGGTAAGGCACAGTTCGGTGGACAGCGTTTCGGAGAGATGGAGGTCTGGGCTCTCGAGGGCTTCGGTGCTGCCCATGTCCTTCAGGAGATGCTTACTATCAAGTCGGATGATGTGACGGGCCGTTCAAAGGCTTACGAGGCAATCGTCAAGGGCGAGCCAATGCCTACTCCGGGTATCCCAGAGTCGTTGAACGTACTTCTTCACGAGCTCCGCGGACTCGGACTGAGCATAAAGCTTGAGTAAGTTTTTAAGTTCTTAAGTTCCTGGACGTTAGTGTTATGGTATAATAGAACCAAGAGAACACCGGCGTCCACAGACTGAAAACTCATAAACTAACAAACTAAAAAAGAGAATATGGCTTTCAAAAGAGATAATAAAGTAAAAAGTAATTTCAACAAGATTACTATCGGTTTAGCATCACCGGAGGAAATCCTTGAGAATTCCTATGGTGAGGTTACCAAGCCTGAGACCATCAACTACCGCACATATAAGCCTGAGCGTGACGGACTGTTCTGTGAGCGCATCTTCGGTCCTACAAAGGATTATGAGTGCGCCTGCGGAAAGTACAAGCGTATACGTTATAAAGGCATTGTCTGTGACCGTTGCGGCGTTGAGGTAACAGAGAAGAAGGTGCGTCGTGAGCGTGCCGGACATATTGAGCTCGTCGTTCCGGTTGCTCATATCTGGTACTTCCGCAGTCTGCCTAACAAGATTGGCTATCTGCTTGGTCTTCCGACAAAGAAACTCGACTCAGTAATATATTATGAGAAGTACATTGTCATCAATCCCGGCGTCGTCGAGAACATGCAGGATGATAACGGTGAGGAACTCAATGGCTCTCACAGACTCGACCTCCTCTCCGAGGACGAGTATATAAATATTGTTGACAACCGGCTGCCGGAAGGCAATGAACTGCTGCCGGATGATGATCCAAAGAAGTTTGTCGCCAAGATGGGTGCAGAGGCTGTTTACGACCTCCTGAAGGACCTTGACCTTGACCGTCTGGCTGGTGAGCTCCGCGACCGTGCTACTACCGACTCTTCGCAGATGCGTAAGACGGAGGCTCTGAAGCGCCTTCAGGTTGTAGAGGCTTTCCGCCAGTCGAAAGGTGTGAACCGTCCTGAGTGGATGATAATGAAGATTATTCCAGTCATCCCGCCAGAGCTCCGTCCGCTTGTCCCGTTGGATGGCGGTCGCTTCGCTACTTCCGACTTGAATGACCTCTACCGTCGTGTCATCATCCGTAACAACCGTCTTAAGAGACTTATAGAGATAAAGGCCCCGGAGGTTATCCTTCGAAACGAGAAACGTATGCTTCAGGAGGCTGTAGACTCACTCTTCGACAACAGTCGTAAGGCAACAGCCGTGAAGAGCGAGAGCAATCGTCCTCTGAAGTCGCTCTCTGACTCTCTGAAAGGTAAGCAGGGACGTTTCCGTCAGAACCTCCTCGGTAAGCGTGTTGACTACTCAGCACGTTCCGTTATCGTTGTTGGTCCTGAGTTGAACATGGGAGAGTGTGGTCTGCCTAAGCTGATGGCAGCCGAGCTCTACAAGCCGTTCATCATCCGTAAGCTCATTGAGCGCGGTATCGTCAAGACCGTAAAGAGTGCTAAGAAGATTGTAGACCGTCGTGAGCCGGTCATCTGGGATATTCTTGAGAATGTCATGAAGGGTCATCCTGTTCTGCTGAACCGTGCGCCGACGCTTCACCGTCTGTCAGTGATGGCATTCCAGCCGAAGCTTATCGAGGGTAAGGCTATCCAGCTGCACCCACTGGCATGTACACCGTTCAATGCCGACTTTGATGGTGACCAGATGGCTGTACACCTTCCACTGAGCAATGAGGCTGTTCTCGAAGCACAGATTCTGATGCTTCAGAGCCATAACATCCTGAACCCAGCGAATGGTGCTCCTATCACCGTTCCTTCGCAGGATATGGTGCTTGGTCTTTACTACATCACCAAGCTCCGTCCGGGTGCGAAGGGTGAGGGCCTTACGTTCTATGGTCCTGAGGAGGCTGTCATCGCATATAACGAGGGCCGTTGCGACCTTCACGCCTCTGTAAAGGTCATCGTTAAGGACCTTATCGATGGAAAGATACAGAACCACCTCGTAGAGACATCTGTCGGACGTGTCATTGTAAACCAGATTATTCCTGATGAGATTGGCTTCTTCAATGGTGTTATTTCCAAGAAGTCTCTCCGCGGACTTATCGCCGATGTTATTAAGTCGGTAGGTATGGCTCGTGCATGCTCATTCCTTGATGGTATCAAGAACCTTGGTTACCGCATGTCGTACCTCGCCGGACTGTCATTCAACCTCGACGATATCATCGTTCCGCCAGAGAAGGTCGAGATCGTCAATAAGGGACAGGCTGAGGTCGACGAGATTACCAATAACTATGATATGGGTTTCATTACCGATAACGAGCGTTACAACCAGGTTATCGATACATGGACACACGTGAACAACAACCTTAAGCAGGCTGTCATGAAGCACATGACGGAGGCTGACCAGGGATTCAACGCTGTTTATATGATGCTTGACTCTGGAGCCCGTGGCTCTGCTGACCAGATTGCACAGCTTGCTGGTATGCGTGGACTTATGGCAAAGCCTCAGAAGGCAGGAGCCGAAGGCCGTGGTACCATTGAGAACCCTATCCTTTCCAACTTTAAGGAGGGTATGTCCGTTCTGGAGTACTTCATCTCCTCACACGGAGCACGTAAGGGACTTGCCGACACTGCCATGAAGACGGCCGACGCAGGATACCTCACACGTCGTCTGGTTGATGTCTCTCATGATGTTATCATCACGGAGGACGACTGTGGAACACTTCGCGGACTTGAGTGTACAGCACTTAAGAACGGTGATGAGATTATCTCTTCTCTCTACGAGCGTATCCTTGGTCGTGTGTCTGTTCACGACGTGGTCAATCCACATACCGGCGAGCTCATTGTCGCTGCTGGTGATGAAATCATTGAGGACAAGGCAAAGGCTATTGAGGATGCAGGTATCGAGATGGTGGAAATCCGTTCTGTACTTACCTGCGAGAGCAAGAAGGGCGTATGCCGCAAGTGTTACGGCCGTAACCTTGCTACAGCCCGCATGGTACAGATTGGTGAGGCCGTCGGTGTCATTGCTGCGCAGGCTATCGGTGAGCCGGGTACTCAGCTTACCCTTCGTACCTTCCACGCCGGTGGTATCGCCGGTGGTGCCGGTGCCAACTCTGGCATCGTCTCTAAGTACGACGCAAAGGTGGAGTTCGATGAGCTCCGTGCCGTACCGTTCGTCGATGATGATGACAATAAGTGTCAGATGGTTGTCAGCCACCTTACCGAGATCCGTTTCCGCGATCCGAAGACTGACATCGTGCTCTCTACGCTGAACGTTCCTTATGGTAGTACCCTTTACTGCAAGGATGGTGATGTCGTGAAGAAGGATGACAGAATCGCTAAGTGGGACCCGTTCAATGGTGTCATCGTCAGCGAATATGCCGGTACACTGAAGTTCAAGAATGTTGTTGAGGGTGTTACCTTCCATTCCGAGACCGACGATACTACCGGTATGACCGAGCGCATTATCATTGAGCCGAAGGATAAGACCATGGTGCCGCAGGTAGAGATTATCGACAAGAAAGGCCAGGTCCTCGCAACATATAACTTCCCGGTGAAGGGACACATCGCCGTAGAAGACGGTCAGACCATCTCTACCGGTGCTACTCTTGTCCGCATACCTCGTAACATGTCGAGTGGTGCCGGTGATATCACCGGTGGTCTGCCACGAGTAACAGAGCTTTTCGAGGCTCGCAACCCGTCGAACCCTGCCGTTGTAAGTGAAATCGACGGTGAGATTTCTATGGGTAAGGTTAAGCGCGGTAACCAGGAGATTATCGTTACCTCCAAGACAGGCGACCAACGTAAATACCTCGTTCCTCTGTCGCGCCAGATTCTGGTGCAGGAGCGTGATGCCGTACGTGCCGGAACACCGCTCTGCGATGGTGAGATTACACCGTCCGACATCCTTGCCATCAAGGGCCCTACGGCCGTTCAGGAGTACATTGTCAACGAGGTTCAGGACGTCTATCGTCTGCAGGGTGTGGCCATCAACGACAAACACTTTGAGATTATCGTGCGTCAGATGATGCGTAAGGTTCAGATCAATGATGCCGGTGATACCACATTCCTTGAGCAGGAGCTTGTCGACAAGCTCGACTTCGCTGCAGAGAATGACCGTATCTGGGGTAAGAAGGTCGTTGTAGACCCGGGAGACAGCGAGAACTGCTACAAGGGTCAGATCCTCTCCGTTCGCAAGCTGCGTGAGGAGAACTCTGCTCTGAAGCGCCAGGACAAGAAGATTGTCCAGGTCCGCGATGCCCGTACCGCTACCGCTACACAGATACTGCAGGGTATCACATGTGCCGCTCTCGGAACAAAGAGCTTCATGAGTGCCGCATCATTCCAGGAGACCACAAAGGTTCTGAACGAGGCTGCTATCCGTGGAAAGTCCGATTACCTCGAGGGAATGAAGGAGAATGTAATCTGCGGACATCTCATCCCGGCCGGTACTGGTCTGAAGCAGTGGCAGAAGCTTATCGTAGGCTCGAAGGAGGACTACGAGCGCATGGAGGCCAACAAGAAGAACGTTCTCGACTTCGCAAATCAGGAAGTCGCAGACGCTCCAAAGGAGAAGTAAAGAAGAAAGCCTAACCAAGCCTTAAAGCCTAACCAAGCCTTCCCTAAAGGGAAGGATGTTTAATCACTTGGTTAAACATCTAGCTTGATTTGGTTTACATATAAAAAATGCCGTGAGTCATTCGTTTGACTCACGGCATTTTTGTCTTAAGACAAATTTTCCTTTCAAAAATTTTGTTTTTTCATTTATTTCCTATAAATTTGCAAACGTGAACCATAGCTATACAGCTGTGGTGATCGGAAATATGAGAAAGGCGTTTACTTGACGCTTTGTTCTTGACACACAGAAATCTGGTAAATTTCAATCGAAGTCAAGGAACATTGCAACAGTAGATGTCCATCAGTGTGTAATCACATCATTTGACATGCTCTAAGAGTATGTCAAATATTAATGCTTGCATACAGCGTGGGCTCTGGTGTTGCTCGTTCTGACTTCGATGGGCAGTACCAGAGCCTCTGTGTGTGGAACGGGTAACAGGTACAGTTCCCACGCTTTTTCGTATACCTAAAAACTAAACCTTATTATTAACTAAGATTCTTTGGGAACGTGAATCTTTAATCCGAAGATAGGATGAAACCTAACTTTAATCTGTCTATGGATGAGACCTTTAGAAATCTTTTTCCGACTGTACTTTCTTCTCCTAGATTGGGAAAGGTTTTTAATTCAGGTGAATTCATAGTCGAATTTAAACTGATGTATGCTCCAGTTTATAATGACTTCTTGGAGAAAAAAGGAAAACAATTGTTACACATGCGTATTGGTTGGGTCTTGAGTAAATACAGTAACAATTTTAACGTGGTTAAAATCGGTAAGAAGAATAATCAGACCCAATGGAGAAATCAGAATAGAAAGTAATGTTAAACTTAAATTCATTCATGATATGAAACGTACATGAAAGGCTTCGCCAAAGGGAATGAAAAGGGATTTTTTGTATCTTTGCCACAGATAACCCTTAAACCCTACAGATATGGCGACACAGAAGAACGAAGTCTCCTTTGAAGAG
>Ga0256406_1003305_pt1 | contig 20261 bp, 8 predicted proteins | sample RumenRJG_03DNA_FD_185986 | JGI IMG/M metagenome (GOLD analysis project Ga0256406, IMG submission 185986) | Bovine rumen microbial communities from Lethbridge, Alberta, Canada - RJG_03 | ecosystem: Host-associated > Mammals > Digestive system > Stomach > Rumen | place: Canada: Alberta | collected... | reverse complement strand
TAAACCTTATTATATGCGGCTTGTGCTTGACCAAGGTTATTACCCGGATGGCATCTGGACAGCTCCGTCAGACAGTGCATTGCGGCGGGATGTGGAATTGGGAAAACAAGCCGGATTCAATGGTGCCCGTCTTCACCAGAAAGTTTTTGAGCAGCGCTGGCTGTATTGGGCCGACAAACTTGGCTACCTGGCTTGGGGTGAGTCTCCAAGTTGGGAAATGGACTGGACAAGTCCCGTGGCAGCGCGCAATATGCTCTCTGAATGGGAAGAATTTATTGACCGGGACTATAATTCACCATGTATCGTGGCATGGTCGCCTCTCAACGAGACGTGGCAGGATGACAACGACGGACAGCGTGCACGCCTCACGCGCGACCTCTATTACGCGGCGCATCGCATAGACCGCACTCGTCCTGTCGTCAGCACGAGCGGTGGCTATCATGTGGGGCTGACTGATATTTATGCCGAACACAACTACGAGCACGACCCTGTGGCTTTATGGCAGCAGCTCAAGGGCGGCGAGGAAGGTCACCCATACGTAGGACATGCAGACAAGAGCTATCCCTATCAGGGTGAACCGTATGTGCTTGACGAATTTGGCGGCTTCACATGGAAAAATGATGATGACCATGCGATGACGTGGGGATATGGCACACAGGCGGACAGCAAGGAGGCCTTCTACCGGCAACTGGAGAATATCGTGGACGTTGTCTTAAGCATGAAGCATATCTGTGGCTTTTGTTACACACAACTCTATGATGTAGAACAAGAACGCAACGGCATCTTCACCTATGCAAGAGATAGAAAGTTTAACATGAACCGGATATATGGCATCTTTACGAAGTCACGCGAAAAGGCTCAGGAACACGTCAAAGAGCTGTTAAAGCAGGCTTCAACAACAAAATAATATTGCTAAGCCAAGCAAAGGTGAAATTGAAAGTATGACAGATCATCTCAAGTATATTATTCTATTGGTGATAGGCTTGTCGTGCGCCACCATAAGGAGCGCGGCAGGCTCTTTTGCATTCCGTCATATAGGCCGTAGTCAAGGCCTGCCCCATCAACAAGTTGAGGCGTTGGCTCAAGATCGGTTTGGCCGTATATGGATAGGTACGCGAAATGGATTGGTCTGGTATGACGGCAATGCCATCAACCCTTATTATCATGACAGTTCCAAGGGATCTATTGCCCACAACTTTGTGCATGGGCTCTTAGCTGACCATCATGGCCGGGTCTGGGTGATCACCGAAGGTGGATTAAGCCGGTACCGATATCTCACGGATGACTTTGTGAATTATCGGCACAGCATAGGTGACTGCTGGACGATCGCAGAGACCCGTCACGGCAAGGTGTATGTAGGCGGAAAGGGGTTGTGGCGCTATGATGCCGCACACGACCGTTTTCAATCAGTGCTGATTGCCAATTTCAGTATGGTGTATTCCTTGGCTGTGGATAGAAAAGACAATTTGTATGCCTACACTGACCGTGGTGTGTTCTGCTTCAATGCAAGCTTCACGCAGGTACATGCGGTAGCGCCTCAGCTTATTCCTTCCTATCCCAACGGTGATCATGGACTGATGCCTTTATTTATTGATAGTAGCGACAGACTATGGGCAGGCCTCAATGGCTATGGTCTGGTTGGCATTAATCTTAGGACAGGACGTAAAGTTGCCGGCTATGATAACAAACAGGTGAAGGGAGCGGTAAGAACAATAGCCGAGGATGGAAGCCACAGATTATGGGTAGGAACGGAAAATGGTATTTACATCATTGGAGCAACAGGTATTCAGTACCACCTGCAATATGAGTTCTATGACAATAATGGCTTAAGCGACAATGCCATTTATGCCATCCTGTGTGATACCCAAAAAAACATTTGGATTGGCTCATATTTTGGCGGTGTTGATGTGTTGCCTGCTCGCAACAGCCTTTTTACTCTTTATAATCCCGGAATAAAGCCCAATGAAATTCACGCCAGAGTACCTCGAGGAATCATAGAATTGCCAACAGGCGAATGCTGGATCGCAACGGAAGATGGTGGCATCAACATCTTGAAGGATGGTGTATTCACCAAATTCAATGGCATCAGCGGATTGGACGTGAATGTCCATTCCCTTTATTATGATGCACAGCGACATAGCGTGTGGATAGGCACGCGTTTTCAAGGACTTTTCTGCTACGACCTGTACAAACATCAAGCAAAACATTATCAGTTGAGCAAGGCCGTTCACGGTGAAGCTGTATTCGCTTTATGCCGTCAGCCCAATGGAAAGCTTTGGGTCGCCACAATGCAGGGGCTGTATTACTATGATGCGGCACACGACCGTTTCTTGCCAATCCATCATCCACAATTATCAAACACCTATATATACAGCCTGACTACCGATCATGACGGTAATCTCTGGGTGGGGACAGTGGCTTATGGAGCCTTTCGCATTAGTTTAAAATCAGGACGGATTGATCAGTTAGTGCCTAAGGAAGAAGGTCTTAGAGATAAATATATCATCTGCCTTTTCACTGATAGCAAAGGAATGTTATGGGTAGGTACTAATAATAATGGACTGCAATGTATTGATCCCCACACAATGAAAGTGGTTCGACTAAAGATTGACGAAGTACTAAAGCGTTGCACAGTCAGCAGCATTGCTGAGGACAGAAAGGGCGCACTGTGGATTGCCACCAGCATAGGCTTGTGGCAGTATAACCTCAGCAACCATGTCCTGACTCCATATACCAGTGAGGACGGATTGCCCGTATCACAATTCAACTATAATTCCGCATTCCGTCTTTCTACGGGCGAATTGCTCATGGGCACCACTAACGGCCTCGTGCGCTTCAATCCCCTGACGGTACAGCGCCACCACCAGCCGCTAATCGTGCATCTCGTCCGGCTGCTGCTCAACAGCCAACCGATTGTTGCAGGAGAAGAAAGCCCTCTCAAACATAATATTGACTGCACCCAAAAACTTGTGCTCAGTCACCGCGAAGCACAATCAGTATGTATTGAGTATGGTGTTGTCAGACCTCTCAATGCCACATCGGTGGAATATCAGGTGATGCTCGATGGCGTTGATAAATCTTGGCGTGACGTAGGTGCCGACCGGAAGTTTTACATCAACAACCTTTCTCCAGGTACCTACAAACTGCATATTCGGGCCAACGACAGCAATGGCCAATGGGATGGTTGTCCTACAAAGACGCTTGAAATAGTAGTCAAGCCCCCTTTATTGCTGTCACCTTGGGCGCTCGTGTTCTACCTCGTGCTTGTTGTAATAGGTATACGACTTGCTTTCCGCACATTTAATGCAAGGATGAGTGAGAAGAACGCGATGAGAATGGCTGTCTTGGAGAAGAAGAAACTGGAGGAAGTCGATCGGACCAAGTCTGAATTCTTCACCAATGTATCCCATGAACTGAAAACTCCTCTGTCATTGATCGTCGCTCCGCTAAAGTGCATCTCTCGTCAGACCATTGATGAGGAGACGCGAAAGCATCTCGACACGGCACTGCTCAATACGCGTAAACTGGAGACGCTCATCAACGAACTCGTAACCTTTAATAAAGTTCAGAGCGACAACTTCCCGTTCTATGTGCAACGGGATAACCCGTTGGATTTCGTCGAACGCATTGTCGCCCTCTTCCGGCATGCCGCTACAGCCCACAACATTACGTTGGCTGGTCATTACGAGAACAACGGAGAATACGTGTGGTTTTCACCATCTTACGTGGAACATATCCTCGACAACCTGCTCTCCAACGCACTGAAGTTCACTCCATCAGGCGGACGAGTTACGGTTCGCGCTGCCATAGTTAAACAAGTGAAGAAAGAAAGTGAACTTAATGGCACATATCTCTCATTGGTCGTCAGTGACACCGGAATTGGAATCGCAAAGAAAGAGCAGGAACATATTTTCGACCGTTTTTATCGGACAAGTCGTGGAAGTAATGCCGACCATAGTGGTTGGGGCATCGGGCTGGCATTGGTAAAACGACTGGTTCAGATACATCATGGTTCTGTATCCGTAGAGAGTACCCCAGGTAAGGGTACTACGTTTACCGTGTTGCTCAATGTAGAGAAACAGGCTTTCCTGTCAGACCAGCTCGTGACCGATGACAAGGTCGTCTCTCAGTTGTCGGATTATCAGTTCAGTCATACTGCCGATATGTTCCGCCCGGTTGAAGACAAGGAAACCGATGATCATGAAGACAGCCGTCACACGCTGCTCCTTGTTGATGACAATGATGATTTGCTTGAATTCCTCGGCAACTTCCTCTCCGGCCAATATCATGTGCTAAAGGCCAAGAACGGTGAAGAAGCACTGAGAATGGCGCATGAAGAAGATGTCGAGATTATCGTGAGCGACATCATGATGCCTGGGATGGACGGTGTGACACTATGCCATACGATCAAGGCCGACGTGGCCACGTCACATATTCCTGTTATTTTGCTGACTGCCAAAAGTGAACCAGGTGATGTAATAAAAGGCTACGAGCAAGGAGCTGATGCTTACGTGACAAAACCATTTGATCCTCAAATCCTTGAACTGCAAGTAAATAACATCCTGCAGTTGGTCAAGAACCGGCAGATAGACATCATGACCGACGGTGACACATCGGCGGGGGAGAGCTCGCTCAATGAATTGGACAAAAAGTTTTTAAATGAGGTAAACAAATTGATAGAGGACCATATCGAAGACAGTGAGTTTGGCGTTAATGACGTGACGGAGGCGCTCCACATCAGCCGTACAACGCTGCACTTGAAGATGAAAAACCTTGTCAATATATCAATGGGTGGCTATATCAGGCATAAGCGTTTGGTCAAAGCCTGTGAACTGCTCAAGCAAGGATACAATGTCAGCGAGACTGCGTATGGAGCAGGATTTGCTGATCCTAATTATTTCTCTAAAGTGTTTAGAAAGGCTTTCGGGGTAAGCCCGACTCAATACACAAACAATGAAAAAAAACATAACAATAACTCTTAAAACGTTTATTTTGATAAAAATCATGATCACACTATTTAGTAAAAAAGGCACACTGATGTTTAGACTAAAACATGATGCGGCACATTCCCATTCAACTGCCCGGGCCATATCTTTACAGATAGTCAGTGTCGCATGTTCGCTTTGGACACTGCCTGTTTCGGCACAGCAATACGTCATCGATGACCAATGTCAGCAAAAAGCACGTGAGCTGGTGTCAAAGATGACCTTGGAAGAGAAGATTGATTATCTGGGTGGAGATGTAGATGGCTTTACCATCAGAGCCATTCCCCGCCTTGGGCTGCCTGCCGTCAGGATGGCCGACGGACCGCAAGGCTTGCGCAATGGCGTTCAGAGTACGCTCTATCCCTGCGGCATTCTTTCTGCCGCGTCTTGGAATCGCAGCATGGTCAGGAAGGTGGGCAACAGCTTGGGCAATGATTTTCGCAGCTATGGTGTGGGCATCATCTTAGGCCCTGGTGTCAATATCTACAGGGCTCCCATGAACGGACGCAACTTTGAGTATTTCGGAGAAGACCCCTATCTGGCAAGCGAAACAGCGCTCAGTTATATTGAGGGCGTCCAGGATAAGGGCGTCATTGCTACGATTAAGCACTTCGCGCTCAATAACCAAGAGTGGAGCCGCCATAAGGTGACATCAGACGCTGACGAGCGCACAATGGAAGAAATCTATTTCCCGACATTCCGCAAAGCAGTAGAGAAAGGGCATGTAGGTGCCGTCATGTGCAGTTATAACTTGGTGAACGGGCAGCATGCCTCGGAAAATCCATGGTTACTGCAAGACAAACTGAGAAAAGAATGGGGATTTAAAGGCATTCTGATGAGTGACTGGAACTCGGTCTATTCTGGTTTTAACGCGATCATGGCAGGCCTTGACTTAGAGATGCCGAATGCCTCCTTCGCCAACAAAGCTACTTTGATACCGCTTGTCCGCCAAGGCGTCATGCCCGAAAGCGTGATTGACAATCATGTACAGCACATTCTTCAGACGCTGCTGGCTTTCCACCTGCTCGATAAGCCTCTTTCAGCCAACCATCCTAAGGACGGTGACCTGCCGGCATCTAAACAGGTAGCCCTCGATATGGCACGCGAAGGGATCGTCCTCCTTAAAAACGACCATGTATTGCCATTAAAAGGTACTGTGGCTGTTATTGGCCCTAATGCGGATGTCGTAGCCAAGGGAGGTGGCAGTGGCGAAGTCAATCCATTCCAAGCTGTCTCTCTGTGGCAGGGGCTCCACCAAGCCACGTCACACGCAAAGCTGATTAGTGATGAGGTATGGAAGACAGCAGTACCCTTAACTTTTAAGGCACAATATTTTAACAACCAGAATCTGCAAGGCCGGCCGGTCGTGGAAAAACAAGAAGAAGGCATAGCGCATAACTGGGGTAACGGCTCCCCTGCTCATGGTGTCAATGCCGATCATTTCTCTGCAAGATGGACTGCCGTCTATACGCCTGCTAAAGACGAGGAGCTGTTGGTCACAGCAAGAGGCGACGATGGTTTCCGGGTGTTTGTCGATGACAAAGAGGTCATCAGCGACTGGTCGAATCATGGTGTGCAACAACGCCACACGATAGTTCATTTCAAGCAAGGCCAGTCATATCGCATTGCCTTAGAGTATTACGAATGTGACCAAAGTGCTGAAGTTGGCATGGAACTTACCAAGTTTGACCTTGATGCTTTGAAGCGGTCATTATCGAAAGCAGACAACGTAGTATTGTCATTAGGCTTTGATCATGACACGGAGGGAGAGGATTTTGACCGTCCGTTCGAACTTGACAGTCTCCAACTTGCACTTATTGATGCAGCTCATTCCGCCAACAAGAATGTGGTAGCAGTCATCAACAGTGGAGGCGGCGTTGAGATGCAGTCTTGGATGAATAAAGCTAAGGGTATTGTCATGGCATGGTATCCGGGGCAGGAAGGAGGCATAGCCTTGGCCGACATCCTGCTGGGCAAGATCTCACCGAGCGGCAAACTGCCTATTAGCATCGAGGCTCAATGGAGTGACAATCCTGTCCATGACAGCTATTACGACAACGCACATACGCCCAACCGCGTGCTTTACAGCGAGGGGGTGTTTACGGGCTATCGCGGCTACGATAAGAGTGGACACAAACCCTTGTTCCCCTTCGGGTATGGCCTTTCTTACACACATTTTACGTATAGCAATCTATCTGTCAGCAAGAAGGACAATAAGGTAAAGGTTGAGTTCGATGTGAAGAATGACGGAAGCCGCGATGGCAAAGAGGTGGCTCAGGTTTATGTTCACGATAGCAACTGTCCCGTACCACAACCATTGAAAGAGTTGAAAGGTTACGACAAGGTGATGATAAAGAAAGGTGAGACTAAACATATTACAATCATGCTTGATGATGAGGCTTTCCACTATTACGATGTCAACCTGCACAAATTTGTCACCCATTCGGGTGAATATACAATTATGGTTGGGCCGTCATCAGCCGACCTGCCACTGACAGCCAACGTACAACTGTAGTCTGTCAATCATTCGCGCTGGAATATCAAGGTGTTATTGTGTGATGCCTTTGATATTCCGGCGCGGTGTTGTCGCTGAAGTGCGGTGTCGGTGCAGGAGTCGTGGCTGGATTGTATCCAGGCGGTCAAGTCTCCTCGATGTTCATATTGCCGGGGTGTCTGATGCGTTCCTCAAAACTCTCGCGTGGTCCTGCGCTCATGTTCTTGGCCCGTGTGCGGTAGTTGTATATAGAGTTTGGCGAATAGCCAAGTATTTCGGCGATACGTGCGCTCTCGGTGATGCCGAGGCGTATGAGCGCAAAGATGCGAAGCGTAGTGTTCATACGTTCTTTACCAACAGGCCTTATATGGCAGTCGGGACGCAAGAGGGCATTGAAATCATCAACAAAAGTAGGGTAGAGACTTAAGAAAATATTATCAAAGTTTTCCATAAACTCTTTGTGAGCCTCCGCATACATATTATCAGGGTCGGTGAGGGCAAGGAGCTCCTCACGCTGCCCCGCCTTGAGCTTTCTTCTGACCTTCGCCCTGAAGTTGTCTAATTTTTCAATGCAGGAGGAGTAAAGTGAGAAGAAATTGCCAATATACTTGTCTTTTACCCTATCAGACTCTTTCAGATCTGCATTTACTCGATGCAGTTGTTCAATAGTTGTCAGTAACTGTCGGTTAATACGGTCAAGCGTGTTTCTGGCCTCACCAAGTTGGTGACGCTTATGTTGCACGTAAACAAGAAGTGTGACACTGATAACAAATAGCAGTATTACAACAATACAGAGAACAGTAAGTCTTTGGTTGGCCGTTCGTGTCTTCTGCTGATACGATTCGTTGATGACTGTGAGAATAGGTGTAACATCCCATGCGCGTTTGTGCGTAGTGAAAAGCGAAACACATTTCCAGGAATAAGCCATATATCGATAAGCTCTATCGAGTTGACCTTCACTGTAGAGAATGTCAGCCAACATCCACAACGACGCTTGGTCCATAACAGCATTATTAAGGTCGGCTACTGCCGAACGAGCAAGCCATTCTTTTTGTTTGGCAACATTTCCCATTTTATGATAGGCTTCAGAGCGATAATATGCCATGATGGCATATTCATGAGTATTAGGCTTGGTTAGTGCCATCCAACGATTGCTGTAGGATAGGGCCTCGTATCCACGATTATCATTGACAAGCTGCTGAACACGATTACGCAAGTAAATCATCGAATGCTTGGGCATCAAACGGTAGGCTGAGTCTCTGAAATTCTTAGATATTTGCCAATAATATTTTTTCATGGTCGGATCTTCTGTTGAGTAGCCAAAGTTGCCATACAGGTCCGACCCAACATCATAATATCGTGTCTGCATATCTGGTGAAAGACAAGCAGGATTAATTTGCGAGAAATATGTAACAGCCTCAGTATAATACCCGGACTTAGCATATTGATAGACAAGGTTGAGAGTTGAACGCTTTGACAGCTCACTATCCTCTAAATTCTTGGATAGATTATAGCAGCGTATAGCCCACACAACTGCCGAATCGTTGATATATGACGCATAAACCTGGTATAGACTGTCTGCAAAAATATAGCGCTGCTCCGGTTGTTTTGCTTTACTCCATCGCCTACGCAGTAAAGATATACGGGATTTCTGGAGTGCCATAATCCGGGCACTATCACTAATCGATTGATCGAGCTGTTGATAGAGCACAGACATCGTATCCTTGTGTCTATGACAAGATGTGAACAAAGCTATTACGCAAACAAGAATTGCAATGCTAAGATTTCTCATGATTCATATAACATGTAATTATATTTCAACGGCAAAATTAGAAATAAATATGGAAATAATCACGAAACATTCTATATTTTTTCTATATGGTTTGTCAACTTCATATAAATGTAACAATTTGGCTATCAATAAAATGTGAATATTTTAAAGTTTTAAAAGTCTATATATGTTGAAAATAGGAGAGCAACAAAGCATTTTTTTCTTTATTTTTGCAAATAGATATGAACGATATATTCGCAAGTATCTTAAACTATCCGCTCAAATCAGAAATTGAGCAATAAACTTTAGACTAAAAGCCAATTAGTAAAAACTTGACAATATGAACCTTAGTTTACACCATATTACAGTGATGCTGTGCCTTACCTTTTCATTAGGCTGTATGGCGCAAACCAGTGAAGATGGGCATTATACACTTACCTCAACTGCTGATGGAAGTCAAAGACTTGCTGCTAATACAACACCGTTAACAGGTGAGGCGAAGGACAATGTGACCATCACCTTGTCACCGGAGCAGCGGTTTCAACCGATTGACGGATTTGGCTATGCGCTCACATACAGTACATGCTATAACCTGCTTAAGATGTCGGCCACTGACCGCCATCAATTTCTTGAGCACACTTTTTCTCCTACACAGGGCTATGGCGCAAGTTATGTGAGAATATCGATAGGATGCAACGACTTCTCCTCAAAAGAATACACATTGTGCGACAAGCCTGGCTTAAAGCACTTTGCCTTGCAAAATGACGAAATCAGCTATGTACTTCCTATATTAAGGGAGGTATTAGACATCAATCCTCAGCTGAAGATTATTGCAGCTCCTTGGACATGTCCACGTTGGATGAAAGTAAAGGACCTACAGACTCTTCAACCTTATGAGAGTTGGACAGACGGACATCTCAACCCTGCATTCCGCAAGACTTATGCTCAGTATTTTGTGAAATTTATTGAAGCCATGCACGATAAGGGCTTTAATATTTACGCCGTTAGTCCTCAAAATGAGCCTCTTAATAGAGGGAACTGTGCATCACTCTATATGTCATGGGAAGAAGAAGCGTCATTTGTTGCCGAACTTGCCCCGGCAATTAAACATGCCAATCTTCAAACACGGATATATGTTTATGACCATAACTACAACTACGACAACATAGCATCACAGAACGGTTATCCCGTCCAAGTGATTGACTCTCTAAATAAACTGAAATTTGCAGGAAGCGAACTTGTCGTTGGTGCTGCATACCATAACTACGGCGGACATTTTGAAGAGCTAAATCGCATCCACCGTCTTATGCCGGATAAAGAACTATTATTTAGCGAGACAAGCATCGGTACATGGAACAACGGACGAAATCTCAGCAAAAGATTGGTGGATGACATGAGACAGGTTATTATTGGAACCCTCAACAACTGGTGTCGCGGTGCCATTGTGTGGAACCTCATGCTTGACGACCACCGCGGCCCAAATCTTGACGGTGGTTGCCAAACGTGCGACGGTGCAGTAAATATCGATTCACGTGACTATCACACCATCACATTCAATAGCCACTACTATATCATTAGCCACGCAGCAGCCGTTGTGAAGCCTGGAGCCATACACATAGGTGCAACAAGTAGTAATACAAGCAATATTGATTACTCTGCATTTGTTAATCCTGATGGTTCTTATGCTGTACTATTCGCATCCGATAATAAAATGCCTGTGCAAGCTAATGTTACCGACGGTAAACGAACAGCATCCGTTACATTACCCGCCCATAGCGTCGTGTCCTTATTATTTTAGAAATTCATCTCTGTGAGATTAACATAAAACAACCTAAATATTACGATTATGAAACACTGTGTACTTTGTCAAATGATGTTGGCTGCCACGCTTTTCAGTTCGACAGCAGCTTTTGCCGCCACGGCCATTACTCCGGGGACGGGTGTACAAAACCTCAAGCAGGGCGAAAGCTATACTTTTGCCAATGCCGATGGCTATTATGTGAACAGCAGTTTCTTTAGTAAGAACACGGATGGCACCTATACCTTCCATGCCATTGACGGCACCTACCAGATTGAAACAGACGACAATCTGAAGTATCTGCAGGTGCGTCCGGTGCAATCTGACGGCAGTCTGGCTACACTGAGCGATGACGGCACAGGTGCCCTGTGGATCATCGGCAACGGCATCGGTCTGCCTTCGGTCTCCGACAATCAGGTGGGATGGACGACCGAGAAAGCCATTGCCATGGCACAAACCAGCGACATGACTTACGAGATAAGCGGTGTCGTGGGCAAGGAGTTTGCATCCGTTCCCGACTTCAAGTTCTTTGGCCAGGCAGGCTGGGGTATTGAGTTCAAAGGTTCCACCGGAAGCAACTATACAATTTCAACTGCTAATGGGCCATTGGCTGTAGGCACAGGTTCAAATGGCCACGACGACGGCAACCTCTATCTTACCACAGATGCAGAATGGGCAATGGGCGATACCGTTACCATTGTCGTTGACCTCACATACGGTGTACAAGCCGCTACACTTACAACAACTGTCAAGAAGGCTTCAACCGTGTTTAATCCCACATTAAACGGAGAGTCATTCCAAAGCACCACGTACGGCTATGTATGGGGCGGAATACTTACTCAAGGCGAAAAGATTACTTTTGCCGGAGCAGATGCCTTCAATGACGAAGACTGGTATATGGATCCTGACTTCTTTGAGAAAGACGGCGATGGCTATAAGTTCCTCGCTGTGAACGGACTTTATGCCGTGATGGCCGATTTCACGTTGAAATACTTCAAGGTCTTTGAGATTGGCACGGATCAGTTGCCCGTAGCATACGACAAGACGACAGGTAAAGGAAACATTTGGGTGATCGGTGATACGGGTATCGGCAAGCCGTCGTTTGCGAAGAATGGACACAACTGGTACACGGGCTATAATAACGATATCCCATTGGCTAAAATCAGCAGCACGAAATACCGCCTGACCGTCAACGCAGGACAAGAGATCGATCTGAGCAATAACTTCATCAACTTTAAGTTCTTTGGCCAGCCAGACTGGGGTATGGAATTCGACACCGACCCGTCGATCACCCTTGCCGGTGAGCTAGCCCCATACTTTGCCATCACGAAGGGCAACATCACCTTTGGTGCGCTGCCCGAGAACATGACCGACGAGCAGAAGGCGATGATACAAAGCATCAAGACGCTCGTGTTCACGATCGATGTGACGGATCCTGCGGCAGCCATACTCACTATTGAGGCAAAATTAAACGACAATCCTCAAACTGGAATCAACACCATCTGTGAGGCACAGCCGCAGAGCCTAGACACTTCATGGTACACCGTCGACGGCCGCAGATATGCCAAGAAGCCAGCTAAGGCAGGGCTTTACATCTACCAGGGCCGCAAGGTTATGGTGAAATAAGTATTAATACAAATGATATGGGGACGGAGACCATTATGGCGCCCGTCCCTCATCTTGTGAAAACTATTCTCTTAATTTTAAACCATTTCTTATGCAAACTAACCAATTTCCCCGCCGCTTGGTTGCACTGATGGGTGTTGCGTTGCTCTCTACGACTGCAGCTTTAGCCCAACAAGTAAGGATTAGCGGACAGGTGCTTGACCAAAACCAACAGCCCGTTATTGGTGCTACCGTGCGCGTAGTTGGCAGCAAAGGCGTAGGTGCCGTCACCGATCTTGACGGACGTTACACCCTTGAAGCCGATAAGAACTCACGTCTTGAAATTTCTTATATCGGATTCAAGACTCAACAAGTGAAGGCCGGACAGAATTCACGCATAACCCTTAAGGAAGAAATGAATACCTTGGGTGAGGTCGTCGCAATAGGATACGGCTCAGTGCGTCGCGCTGACGTTACCACCGCTGTTAGCTCCATTTCTTCCGATGACCTCGATACACGCCCCATCGTCTCTGCAGCATCCGGCATGCAAGGCAAGGCCGCCGGATTGCAAATATCACAGGCTAACGGCCAACCCGGCTCGGCACCAACTATCCGCGTTCGTGGTACCACGTCACTTAATGGCTCCAATGCACCGCTATACGTAGTTGATGGTGTGCCGGTAGATAACATCGACTTCCTTGCGGCCGATGACATCGACAATATGCAAGTACTGAAGGATGCCTCTTCGGCAGCCATTTATGGATCACGCGCAGCCAACGGTGTCATTATCATCAATACCAAACAAGGCAAGAACGGAGTAGCGCGGGTTTCGCTAAATGCACATTATACATTTAATGGTGTGCGAGATAATCAGAACCCACTCAACACCGAACAATATTACGATCTTATTCGTGATATGAATGAGAAGGGCGTACTCCATTTGAAACTCCCTGATGGGCTGACTGACCAAACCGACTGGAAAAAGGAGGTCTATCGTACAGGTCACGTACAAGACTATCAACTGTCAATAACTAACGGAACAGATAAGTTGCGCTACTACCTCTCCGGTGGCTATACGGGTGAGGATGGTGTTATCCGTTCGTCAAGTTTCAAACGATACAATGTCCGTGGATCTATTGACAACGACGTGAACAAATGGTTGACCATCAATGCCAGTGGAACCTATTCTGACTATACCTATAAAGGAACAGGCATTATCAGTGGAACTACGGCAAGCAGAGGAGGCGTCATCCCTTCTATACTCGCAACGCCGACCTACGCGCCAATATGGGACCCCAACAATCCCGGACAATACAACAACAACTTCTATGGCGCCAATGCCGACTCTCCGCTGGAGAACATTGCACGTACGGCCAATGGCAAGAGTCAGAACAACAAGCTGTTGCTCACGGGCAAAGCCATCATTACATTACTGCCGGACTTGAAATATACGTCATCCATCACCTTTGACCGAAGCCAAAACATCACAACAAACTTTCTTGACCCACACCAGACGCGTCAAGGACGTAATGACAATGGTACCGGATATGACGGACGGTCGACAGGATCAGTATGGACATTCGATAACACTATTGACTGGAAACGCAAATTCGGTTTACACGACATAGATTTTATGGTCGGTTCTTCTTGGACTCACAGCAAATGGAGCCAGAACTACATCAATGCTTCCGACTATGCTGACGATGTTGTACGCACGCTTAATGCTGCCAACAAGATTAGCTGGAACGGAACCGGCAGTTCGGCCTCCGAATGGAGCATCATGTCTTATTTTGGCCGATTACAATACAACTTCAAATCCACATATATGATTACAGCCAACCTGCGTGCTGATGGAAGTTCAAGATTGGCACCTGGTCATAAATGGGGATGGTTTCCTTCATTCTCTGGTGCCTGGCGTATGAGCAACGAAAGATTTATGAAGAATGTACCTTGGATTAACGATTTGAAAATCCGCGGAGGTTGGGGTCAGACCGGTAACCAAAGTGGCCTTGGCGACTATGCATACCTTGCCATGTACAATTTCAACCGCATACAGTGGTGGGAGGCTGGCAAAGACCATGCTGTACCCACACGTACACAATCATCGCTTTCAAACCCAGACCTAACCTGGGAGACCACTACACAGACCGACATCGGCTTTGATCTTACCGTTCTCAACAACCGCCTGACCCTCTACGCTGACTGGTACTACAAAAAGACTACCGATCTTATTATGAATATGACATTGCCTGCAGGTTCAGCAGCAGCTCGGTCACTTGCCCGTAATGGCGGAACTATAGTTAATAAAGGTATGGAGTTTACCGTAAAGAGCCACAATCTTATTGGCTCTTTCAAATGGGACACGGACTTTAATATTTCCTTCAACAGAAATAAGTTAAAAAGTCTTTCACTGACGCCAGTATATTGGGGCGCTGTAACCAACGATAATGTTAACCAATATGTAGTTCGCAATGCACCAGGCCATCCGCTCGGCTCCTTCTGGGGATATATCAGCGAAGGTGTTGATCCGGAGACCGGCGACATGATTTACAAAGATGTCAATGACGATGGCGTTGTGACAAGCTCTGACCGTACATACATCGGTGACCCAAATCCAGACTTCACTTTCGGTCTTACAAACACATTCTCTTGGAAAGGCTTCTCGTTGAGCATCCTTCTGCAAGGATCGGTCGGCAATGACATTTATAACGTCAGCCGGATGGAGAGCGAAGGCATGTTCAACTCAAACAACCAAAGCACGGGCGTGCTGCGCCGTTGGCAAATTCCCGGTCAGATCACAGACGTACCGAAAGTTGGCTTCAATCAGCAAAACTCCACTTACTACATTGAGGACGGCTCCTACCTGCGCGTCAAGGACATCTCGCTTAGCTATGATATACCGAAGGCTATTTGTAAGAAGATTTACTTACAGCGACTTACACCATACGTATCATTTACCAACCTTATAACCTGGACTGGCTATAGTGGCCGGGATCCAGAAGTCAACCAGGCTGGCGACAGCGGTTCTGTGCAAGGTATTGACTGGGGTACCTATCCGCTCTGCCGCTCATTCGTAATGGGACTGAAAGTGGAGTTCTGAAACAAATAAAACTAAAGCTTCTCACTATGCAATACATAAAATTTCAACCATATCGCAAAACGTTCACGATCGTTGTGGCAGGCTTGCTGATGCTTTCATCATGCTCTCTCGACCGTGAACCCATTTCAAGCGCATCAGAACTGACAGAAGGAAGTCAGACAGACACAACAACAGCTGTGTTGAAGGACAAGGCTGCAGCACAAAGCCAGCTTACGGCAATATACCAACGTTTCCGCAACCGACAGGAGCACAGCCATCTCGACTACGTGCTCTTAGGTGATGCTCATGCCGATAATGCATATGCAGGGACAACCGGACAAGAGACCATTCCACTTGAAACCAATGCTCTTGACGCTGCCACGGGAACACTAAGCCGTGACTGGAGCCGCTATCTTGAAGACATTGCACAAGCTAATGTGCTTATTAATGGTATTGAACCTTTACACCAGAGCGGGCAACTTACCGATACAGAATATAACGAACTTAAAGGTCAAGGAGAGATATATCGCGCCCTCTGTATGTTTCGTATGGCAAGAATGTGGGGATCATTCCCTGTAATCACGAAAGTAGCCAAAACCATTACGTCGGGTAATATTGAGGATGTATATCCCACATATTTTCCGCCACGTTCAACAGAGAAAGAATGCTATCAACAGATTATCAGTGATTTGGAAGACGCTGAGCGGAATGCCCCAGACTTTCAATCCTCTGATCGCACCCTCATGACCAAGACCGTTGCGCAAGCACTGCTTTGCAAAGTATATGCAGAAACAGCCGTTCAAAATTATGACAAAGTTATTGAATATGCGGAAAAAGTGCAGAACACAAAAGGTTTGGCTCTTGAGCCGGATTTCTCGACTTTATGGGGATGGAATGCAACAGCGCAAGACTGCACAAAACGCAATACCACCGAAGGAATTCTTGAGGTACATTGGTTTCCTGGATCTGGCAACTGGGAGAGCTGGATGTACGGCCGATGTCTTGAAAATTATGAATACGGCTTCACATGGGCAAAATGGGTAACGCCATCGCGTGATCTCATCAAAGCATTCAACGATGAGGGCGATACTACACGCCTTAACCAAACAGTTGTGTATTACTCCTGCAACTGGAGTAATTATTATCCCTCATCTCACTATGCCTTTATGTATAAGCTACGGTCGGGCTATAATAATGAATATGTAGTTCGGTTGGCAGATATTATTCTTCTTGAGGCAGAGGCTTACGCCCACAAAGGCGAACTACAACAAGCTGCTCAACTGGTTAATTTAATACGCCAACGTGCAAAATTACCCAAGCTAACTTCAGCAGCTACAGCTTCGCAAACCACAATGGAAGAGGCAGTACTGAAGGAGCGCCGTCTTGAACTCGCTTGCGAGGGTGAACGGTGGTACGACCTACGACGCGCAGGTAAAGTGGAGGAAGTTCTGAACTCCTTGCCTTCCCGCGACAGTGGACATCTACCACTGGCACGGCAATACACAGCCAACAGCTATCTAATGCCGATACCACAGACAGCACTCGATGAAAATGATAATCTCATACAGAACCCGGGATATTAAGACTAAGGCTTTAATCTTCGCTTAGAGCAGAAACTCACAGCGAAGTTTCACCTCATAATGCAATTACAATGAAAGCAATATTTTATTTAAGCGTCTGCACTGCGCTTTTGTTATCCAGCTGTGCCGTTGATAGCGGATTCGATGTTCATCCGAATAATGCGACCTCGGCAGACACAACCATAAACTTGACGCCTGCTTCAGGTGAAGCCGTTGTGCTGACGACGACGAATGATAGTGTCAACACGTTCTTTCGTGGTAGTGTAAAAACCTTCACTGGTACCAATATGGCCCCAACAACCATAGAAATCGATCCCTCTACAACGTATCAAACCATTGACGGATTCGGATTCGCACTTACATATTCGTCGGCATATAATCTGTTACACATGAGTCAGGCAGCACGTACGGCCTTCCTCAAACGTACATTCTCTCCGACCGAAGGTTACGGAGTAAGTTATTTGCGTATCTCTATCGGATGCAGCGATTTCTCAAGTCGGGTATATACTCTTTGTGACACTGAGGGTATAGACAACTTTGCCCTGCAGAGTGATGAAACAAACTATATTGTCCCTGTACTAAAGGAAATTCTAGCCATTAATCCCAACGTGAAGATAATAGCTTCGCCGTGGACCTGTCCACGGTGGATGAAAACCACAGAGACTCTCAGCGGCTCCTACGACAGTTGGACAGGCGGACGTCTTCGTCCTGCACGACGTTCTGTATATGCCCAATATTTTGTCAAATTCATACAAGCTATGCAAGCTGAAGGTATTAGCATTTATGCCGTTACACCTCAAAATGAACCACTCAATAAGGGCAACTGCGCATCACTCTACATGCCTTGGGAAGACGAGGCTCCATTTGTACGCGTATTGGCCGGTGCTTTCCACAAAGCTGGACTGACAACGAAAATTTACCTTTATGACCACAATTATGACTACAGCGGTATTTCATCACAAAACGACTACCCTGTACATATCTATAATCAGTTAGGAAGTAACTTCGATGGTGCCGACCTTGTCGCAGGTGCTGCCTATCATGACTATGGTGGAACAAGTACGGAGCTTTCAGATATATACAACCAAGCCCCAACTAAGGAAATTATCTTTTCTGAATCGAGCATTGGCACATGGAATAAAGGAAATGTCCTCTCCAATACACTTGTACAGGAAATGCGCGACTTGGTACTTGGGACAGTCAATAAGATGAGCCGTGCCGTAATCGTATGGAACCTAATGCTTGACGACAAGCAAGGCCCCAATCTTGATGGTGGTTGTCAGACATGCTATGGGGCTGTTGACATCAACTCGTCCGACTACAGCACACTTCATTACAACGGTCATTATTACGTTATTTGCCATAGTGCAGCCGTCGTCGAACCGGGCGCTGTACGTTTGGGAGTAAGCAGAAATACTAATCTAAGCAGTCTGTCCCACGCCGAATTCCTTAATCCGGATGGCACTTACGCAGCCCTGCTTTGCAACGCCGGGGATACTGATATCAAGGTTACTCTAAGTGATGGTAACAAGTATTTCTTAGCTACCGTTCCGGCCTATGGCATAGTTTCGCTTAAGTGGCAGAAATAAACGTATCACCAACTTTAATCAACCTTAGATTATGAAATTAATAAAGTTTATAACACATAGGACTAAGTTCTGTTTGCTGTTTCTTACAACATCTGTAATTTTAGGCGCATGTAGCGATGACGACAATTCATCAATGGGGGGCAATCCTGTAGTTTCCGTTGGCGACATACAGCCCGCCTATTTCGGAGACTCTATCACGGTAAATGTCAACTGCTCCGACAATGTCGCACTCTCTACACTCAAAGCTACATTGAAATATAGTGAAGAAGAAGTGGAGAACGTCACGCTTCGTACCAAGGAAAATGGCAATTATGATGTTAAGCTTTACATGCCATTCTACAAAGATGTGCCTGATGGCAACGCCACTTTGCATCTTACTCTACAAAACATTGAATTTACCAAAACAGAGCAAGATATTACAATACCTGTATCGCGTCCACATTATGATCATCTGACACTCTACGTTGATAAAAACACTCAGTATAACATGACACCAGATAACGACAACCCATTTTTATATAGATGCACTGTCCACAGTCCATCAAGTACCGTCGTCTCTGGCAAAGTTATTGCGCCAGCTTTCGGCGACAATGGTAATCAGATTATCTTTGGACAAAGTACCGACGGCACTTCCATCACGCAAGGGGCAGCAGACCCAATACCTTTTACCGGCGAAGCGAAAGGCGACTTTGAATGCACTTTTAACACGCTGACTTATGAATATTCACCTGTCTATGATCCGACAAAGGCACCACAGGAAATACAGTTCTCTGCCAGCCAACTCGAATATGACGGTACATTTACGCAAGGCCGTAAATACATTTTCTCTGTTCCTGACGAATTCAAACAATATTTGTCAAAGTTCTGGATTGACCCGGATTTCTTCACACCCAACTCCGATGGTTCCTACACGTTTAATGCTGTGGACGGAAATTATCATCTTAAGGTAAGTACAGATCGGTTAGCACTTCTTGTGTGGGCAACCGATGCGAATAAGAAATCACTTACGTTGGACAATGATGGTTCAGGCGCATTATGGATTATCGGTAGCGATGGCATAGGAAAACCGGCTTACAAATACGTAAAAGGTGAGAGTTGGTGGACCGATATCGATCATGCCATCTGCATGGCTCAAATATCACCAAAAGTCTATCAAGTTACTCTTACCATAGGTCAGCAACTTGATCCAGACAATGTCAACTTTAAATTCTTCGGTCAGCAAGGTTGGGGTACAGAATTTAAAGGAACAGAATCTGATCATCACATATCAACGACCAGTTCTCTCTTCGTCGTTGGTGATGGTAAAGAGCATGATGTCAATGGAACCAGCGTAAAACTTGATGACGGTAACATATATTTG
>Ga0256406_1003304_pt1 | contig 20263 bp, 36 predicted proteins | sample RumenRJG_03DNA_FD_185986 | JGI IMG/M metagenome (GOLD analysis project Ga0256406, IMG submission 185986) | Bovine rumen microbial communities from Lethbridge, Alberta, Canada - RJG_03 | ecosystem: Host-associated > Mammals > Digestive system > Stomach > Rumen | place: Canada: Alberta | collected... | reverse complement strand
CTTCTGAGTGGGACGCTAAGGCCAAGGATCTGGCTGCTCGCTTCATCAAGAACTTCAAGAAGTATGAGGGCAACGAGGCTGGTAAGGCTCTCGTCGCTGCTGGTCCTCAGCTCTAAGCTTATACCTCTCTAAAATAAAATCGCCCGCCTGCAAGCTTGCAGACGGGCGATTTCTTTTTCTGGCGGTGATGGGGCGACGCTGCAAAGCAGCGTCCTACCGAACCCAGCCCTACCATCTATCTCCTTTCATTTCCTTTCTTCTCCTTTCTTCTATCCATTAACACCTAACACCTACCACCCAACACCTACCACCTACCACCTATCACCTTATTTATCCCTCTCTATGACGTAGTCGAGGTAGGCTTTGAGGCTGGCTTTGATATCGTCGTCGTGGACATCCAGGTCGAGCATAGCCATGGCTTCGGCGTGTAGCTCCCACATGCGCTTTTCAGCGTATTCGATGCCGCCGTTGTTCTTTGTGAAGACGACGAGGCGGTCTATCTCCTCCTTTGTCACGGTGCCGTCCTTGACCTTATAGGCTATCTTCAGCATCTCGTCGTCGTGGGTGCTGTTCAGGGCGTAGATGACGGGGAGGGTGAGCTTGCCCTCGGCCATGTCGTTACCCGTGGGCTTGCCAATCTTTGACTGGTCGTAGTAGTCGAAGATGTCGTCGCGAATCTGGAAGATGATGCCGAGGTTGCGGCCAAAAGTCTTGGCATTCTCTATCTCCTCCTCGGGAGCCCCGGCGCTGAGGGCACCGATGGCGGCGCAGGCTTCGAAGAGCGCTGCCGTCTTCTGGCTGATGACCTGGTAGTAGGCCTCTTCGGAGATGTCGTGGCTGTTGATATTAGAGAGTTGCAGGATTTCACCGTTGGAGAGCGTGCGTCCGAGCTCGGCGAGGTATCTGACGATGATCTCGCTATGGGTGTAGCTGACGTGGAGGAGTGCCGTGGAGAGGATGTAGTCGCCCACAAGCACCGCCACCTTGTTGTCGAAGAGTTTGTTGACGCTGGCCTGCCCGCGCCGCTCGGCACTCTCGTCGACGACGTCGTCGTGGACGAGGGAGGCGGTGTGGAGGAGCTCCAAGCCTACGGCAGCATGGAGGGTGACATCGGAGACCTCGCCCACACTCTTGGCCATGAGGAGGATGAGCATGGGGCGCATGCGCTTACCGGCACGCTGCTTGATATGGTCGAGGGCTTGCTGGAGCAGCCCGTTGTTATGGCTCAGGGAGCGGTTGAAAAGTTCTGTGAAATCGTTGAGCTCTGAGGCTATCGGTTGCCTTATCGTTGACAAGTAATCCATCACGTACGTAATATTTCCTACAAAATTAATTATTTTGTCGCACATAGCGTGTCTTTCACGTAAGTTTTTAAGGAATAATCGCAATTCTTTTTAGAATTTGCCGTCGCATTGTGAAGATAAGGCGGCTAAAGGGCCGATGAATTGTTAAACTATCGTAAAAGGCGCATTGAAACGGCTTGATTGTTTGCGTGTTACATATTATAGTAGTACCTTTGCACCCGCAAAAATGAGTATTGCGCTGGCAGCTTGCCATCAATACGCTGAAAGTTAGCGCTTTGGCCTTCAAACGCGAAGAAGAAAAGAGCTCTCTTTTTAAGTGTGTTATGAGCATGCAGTTGGTGCGCCATTTAAAAAGAGAACAAAAACATATCATTTTATAATTTAAAATTAATACTGAAATGCCAGGATTAATCGGAAGAAAAATCGGAATGACATCCGTTTTCAGTGCCGACGGCAAGAATGTGCCGTGCACTGTTATCGAAGCTGGTCCTTGTGTTGTTACCCAGGTTAAGACCGTAGAGAAGGATGGCTACAAAGCTGTTCAGCTCGGTTACGCTGAGGCAAAGGAGAAGAGAACCAACAAGCCTATGGCAGGTATCTTCAAGAAAGCCGGTACAACACCAAAGAAGCACTTGGCCGAGTTCAAGTTTGACGAGGAGTATAACCTCGGCGACACCATCACAGTAGATCTGTTCAAGGACGCTGAGTTCGTTGACGTTATCGGCACTTCTAAAGGTAAAGGCTTCCAGGGCGTTGTGAAGCGTCATGGTTTTGGCGGTGTAGGCCAGGCCACTCACGGCCAGGACGACCGTCTTCGCAAGCCGGGTTCCATCGGTGCCTGCTCTTATCCTGCAAAGGTCTTCAAGGGCATGCGCATGGGTGGCCAGATGGGAGGCGACAGAGTGACAACTCAGAACCTCCGTGTGTTAAAGGTGATTCCGGAGCAGAACCTGCTCATCGTGAAGGGTTCCACAGCCGGATTCAATGGTTCAACCGTTTTAATTGAGAAGTAATGGAAGTCAGCGTTTTGAATATCAACGGTCAGGAGACCGGAAGGAAAGTCAATCTCAACGACTCTGTCTTTGGTATCGAGCCCAACGACCATGTCATCTATCTCGATGTCAAGCAGTATATGGCCAACCAGCGCCAGGGCACTGCTAAATCTAAGGAGAGAAGCGAGCACGCCGGTTCTACCCGCAAGCTCGGCCGTCAGAAGGGCGGTGGCGGTGCACGCCGTGGTGACATCAACTCACCTCTGCTCAAGGGTGGTGGCCGCGTCTTCGGTCCTACACCTCGTGACTACGGCTTCAAGCTGAACAAGAAAGTAAAGATTCTTGCCCGCAAGTCCGCTCTCTCTTACAAGGCAAAGGACAACGACATCATCGTTGTCGACAACTTCAACATCGAGGCTCCTAAGACAAAAGATTTCGTAAATATTACTAAAAATCTTAAAGTCGAGGGCAAGAAAGTTCTCGTTGTTTTGCCGGAAGTAAATAAAAACGTATATTTGTCCGCTCGCAACCTCAAGAAGGCTCAGATCATGAGCGCTGCCGACATCAACACGTACAAGATTTTGAACGCTGATGTGCTGGTTATCGCTGAGGGTTCTCTTGAGAAGATTGACAGCGTGCTTAACAAGTAATTTGGAGGATAGACAGAAATGGCACATATTATCATCAAGCCCCTGGTCACTGAAAAGCAGACCAAGATAACCGAGAAGGACAACAACCGTTATGGTTTCATCGTTCGTCCTGATGCCGACAAGCTCCAGATTAAGAAGGAGGTCGAGAACCTGTACAAGGTTACAGTGACAGACGTCAACACAGCACGTTATGCCGGCAAGCGCTCAAGCCGTTACACCAAGGCTGGTCTGATCCGCGGCCAGAAGAATGCCTACAAGAAGGCATATGTCACCTTGAAGGACGGCGACACTATTGATTTTTACAGCAATATCTAAATAAGAAATGGCAGTACGTAAATTCAGCCCGGTGACACCGGGTCAAAGACACAAAGTTATTGGCACGTTCGAGGAGATTACTGCATCCGTGCCAGAGAAGTCTCTCGTTTACGGTAAGCGTTCTACCGGTGGTCGAAACAACACCGGTAAGATGACCATGCGCTACATCGGCGGTGGCCACAAGAAGAAGTATCGTCTCATCGACTTCAAGCGAGAGAAAGATGGTGTTCCTGCTGTAGTGAAGACTATCGAGTATGATCCTAACCGTTCAGCCCGTATCGCTCTTCTCTTCTATGCAGATGGTGAGAAACGTTACATCATTGCTCCTAACGGCCTCAAGGTTGGCGACAAGCTGATGTCCGGTGCTGAGGCAGCACCTGAGATTGGTAACGCTCTTCCTTTGGAGAACATCCCTGTAGGTACCGTGATTCACAACATCGAGTTGCGTCCGGGCCAGGGTGCTCTGTTAGTCCGCTCGGCTGGTAACTTTGCTCAGCTTACTTCCCGTGAGGGTAACTACTGCGTCATCAAGCTCCCTTCAGGTGAGACCCGCAAGGTTCTCTCTGCCTGCAAGGCCACTGTTGGCAGCGTAGGCAACTCCGACCACGCTCTTGAGCAGTCGGGTAAGGCCGGTCGCTCACGTTGGCTTGGCCGTCGTCCTCACAACCGCGGTGTTGTTATGAACCCTGTTGATCACCCGATGGGTGGTGGTGAAGGCCGTCAGAGCGGTGGACATCCACGTTCTCGTAAGGGCTTGTATGCAAAGGGTCTTAAGACACGCGCACCGAAGAAGCTCTCTAACAAGTACATCATAGAGAGAGCCAACAAGAAGTAATCAGTAAAACACAGAGCAAATTATGAGTCGTTCACTTAAGAAAGGTCCGTACATCAACGTCAAGCTCGAGAACAAGATCCTTGCCATGAACGAGAGCGGCAAGAAGAGCGTCGTCAAGACATGGGCCAGGGCATGCATGATCTCCCCGGATTTCGTGGGTCACACTATTGCAGTCCACAACGGTAACAAATTCATCCCTGTCTACATTACCGAGAACATGGTCGGCCATCGCCTGGGCGAGTTCGCCCTGACACGTCGTTTCGGCGGCCACACCGGTAACAACAAGAAGTAATCGGGGACAACCATTTAATCAAGAAAAACACTAATGGGAGCAAGAAAACATATTGCGGCTGAAAAGATTAAAGAAGCCCGTAAGAATCAGTACTTCGCCAAGCTCAATGGCGTTCCCTCCTCTCCCCGCAAGATGCGCTATGTCGTCGACATGGTACGCGGCATGGAGGTGAACCGTGCCTTGGCTGTGCTCAAGTTCTCTAAGAAACGTGCTGCACAGGATGTTGAGAAGCTGCTTCGTTCAGCTATCAACAACTGGGAGCAGAAGAACGACCGCAAGGCCGAGGACGGAGAACTCTATATCAGCAAAGTCTTCGTAGATGAAGGCGTAACGATGAAACGTATGAGACCGGCACCGCAGGGTCGTGGATACCGAATCCGTAAGCGCTCAAACCACGTGACTCTCTTCGTGGATGCCAAAACTAACGACGATAAAGAATAAATAGAATGGGACAGAAAGTTAATCCAATAAGCAACCGTCTTGGTATTATCCGTGGTTGGGATTCTAATTGGTTCGGTGGCAAGAACTTCGGCGACAATCTCGTTGAGGACCAGAAGATACGCAAGTATCTGAAGAAGCGCCTTGAGAAAGCCCAGGTTTCCCGCATCATCATCGAGCGCACTTTGAAACTCGTCACCATCACTATTTGCACAGCCCGTCCGGGTATCGTCATCGGTAAGGGTGGTCAGGATGTCGACAAGCTGAAAGAGGAGCTGAAGAAGCTCTACAAGAAGGACATCCAGATCAACATCTTCGAGGTGAAGCGCCCTGAGCTTGACGCTACTATCGTCGGTGAGAACATCGCCAGCCAGATTGAGCACCTCATGGCTTATCGCCGTGCCATCAAGATGGCTGTTCAGAACACTATGCGCGCCGGTGCCGAGGGCATCAAGGTGCAGATCAGCGGCCGTCTCAACGGCGCCGAGATTGCACGTAAGGAGATGTTCAAGGAAGGCCGTACTCCTCTGCACACATTCCGTGCTGACATCGACTACTGCCAGACAGAGGCTCTGACAAAGGTTGGTCTCCTTGGCATCAAGGTGTGGATCATGCGCGGTGAGGTCTATGGAAAGAAGGAGCTGGCTCCTAACTTCCAGCAGGAGCGCGGCGGTGAGCGCCGTGGCGGCAACGACCGTCGCAACCGTGGTGGCCGCCGTAGAAACAATAATCGTTAAAAGTATCATCTACAATGTTACAGCCAAAAAGAGTAAAATACAGAAGGCCGCAGGATGGACGTGGCAATAAAGGCTTCGCTCATCGCGGCACTCAGCTGGCTTTCGGTTCATTTGGTATCAAGACCCTTGAGAGCAAATGGCTGGACAGCCGCCAGATAGAGGCAGCACGTGTCGCTGTCAACCGCTACATGAATCGTCAGGGCCAGGTGTGGATTCGTATCTTCCCCGACAAGCCTATCACTCGCAAGCCTGCTGACGTGCGAATGGGTAAAGGTAAGGGTGATCCCGCTGGATGGGTAGCTCCTGTCACTCCCGGACGTATCCTCTTCGAGGTCGAGGGTGTCAGCCTGGACGTCGCCAAGGAGGCTCTGCGCCTCGCCGCCCAGAAGCTGCCGGTCAAGACAAAGTTCGTCATTCGTCGTGACTACGATAAAAACGCTTAATTATGAAGATTAAAGAAATAACAGAACTCGCCGACAAGGACTTGCGCGAGAAGCTGGGACAGTCTGAGGAAGCTTACAAACAGATGAAGCTCAACCATCAGATCTCTCCGCTTGAGAATCCCTCACAGATTAAGGCCGCCCGTCGCGACATCGCTCGCATGAAGACGGTGCTTCGCCAGAGAGAACTTAACAAATAATGATTACCCAGATGGAAACAAGAAATTTAAGAAAAGTCAGACAGGGTGTTGTTATCAGCGACAAGATGGACAAGACTATCGTCGTCGCAGCTAAGTTCAAGGAGAAGCACCCCATCTATGGTAAGTTTGTCCAGAAGACAAAGAAATACCACGCTCACGACGAGAAGAACGAGGCCCACATCGGTGATACCGTTCAGATCATGGAGACACGTCCACTCTCTAAGACCAAGAGATGGAGATTAGTACAAATCGTAGAAAAGGCTAAGTAATTATGATACAGGCATTAACAAAACTTACAGTAGCTGATAACAGCGGCGCACGTGAGGCTATGTGCATCCGTGTCCTTGGTGGCACCGGCCGTCGTTATGCCAGCGTTGGTGACGTTATCGTCGTTGCTGTCGAGAACGTCCTTCCAAGCAGTGACCTTAAGAAGGGTGCAGTATCTAAGGCTTTAGTCGTACGCACCAAGAAGGAGATCCGTCGTGCTGATGGTTCCTACATCCGTTTCGATGACAATGCCTGCGTGCTTCTCAACAACGCCGGCGAGCTCCGCGGCAGCCGTATCTTCGGCCCTGTGGCTCGTGAGCTGCGTGCTGTGAACATGAAGGTGGTGTCTCTTGCACCTGAGGTTCTTTAATCACTTTTAATTGAAACAAAGTAATGAGTAAGTTACATATCAAGAAAGACGACAACGTCATTGTCATTGCCGGCAGCGACAAGGGCAAGACGGGTAAGGTGCTCAAGGTGCTGGTGAAGGAGAACCGCGCCATCGTAGAAGGTGTCCACATGGTTTCCAAGAGCACAAAGCCTTCAGCAAAGAACCCTCAGGGAGGCATCATCAAGCAGGAGGCTCCTATTCACATCTCAAACATCAGCCTTATCGACCCCAAGAGCGGCAAGGCTACTCGTATCGCTATCAAGCGTGAGGGCAAGAAGGTTACCCGTATCGCTAAAAAGTCAGGGGAGGAGATTAAGTAATGGATACAGCACAGTTTAAGAAACAGTACAACGAGCAGATTGCTCCTGCACTGAAGAAGCAGTTCAACTATTCTTCTTCCATGCAGATTCCGGCCCTGAAGAAGATTGTCATCAACATGGGTCTTGGCGATGCCACTCAGGACAAGAAGATCATCGACGTCTCTGTCAACGAGCTCACCGCTATCACCGGTCAGAAGGCTGTGGCTACCTATTCTAAGAAGGATATCGCCAACTTCAAGCTTCGTAAGAAGATGCCTATCGGCGTGATGGTGACACTGCGTCGCGAGCGCATGTACGAGTTCCTGGAGCGTCTGGTGAAGATTGCCCTTCCTCGTATCCGCGACTTCAAGGGTATCAATTCAAAGTTCGACGGTCATGGTAATTATACCCTGGGTATCGACGAGCAGATTATCTTCCCTGAGATCAACATCGACCAGGTGGACCGTCTGCAGGGTATGAACATTACCTTCGTGACTTCCGCAACAACGGACGAGGAAGGCTTCGCTCTCCTCAAGGCTTTCGGCCTCCCGTTCAAAAATGCTAAAAACGACTAAGAGATATGGCAAAAGAATCAATGAAGGCACGCGAGGTAAAGCGCGCCAAGATGGCAGCCCAGTACGCTGAGAAACGTGCAGCTCTGAAGAAGATCATCGCTACTTCCAACGACCCCGCCGAGGCATACGAGGCAGCACGCAAGCTTCAGGCCATTCCTAAGAACGCCGACCCTATCCGTCAGCACAACCGCTGCAAGGTCTCCGGCCGTCCTCGTGGTTACATGCGTCAGTTCGGCATGTCACGTATCCAGTTCCGTGAGATGGCATCCCAGGGTCTCATCCCCGGTGTCACTAAGGCAAGCTGGTAAAGCAAGGGTATAGCGCAGCCGATAGTTCCGAAGTGGGACGCGGAACTGTCTGTTGTCACTATCCAGCTTTCCATCCATCTTATCTCAAACAGAGCTATATTTAATATTGTCGGGGTAGTCCCGATTAATTAAACATTTTATATTTTTATGACAGATCCAATAGCAGATTATCTGACTCGGCTCAGAAACGCAATCATGGCTCATCATCGCGTGGTTGAGGTTCCTGCGTCAAACATGAAGAAATCTATCACAAAGATTCTCTTCGAGAAGGGTTACATCCTGAACTACAAGTTTGTTGAGGATGGTCCTCAGGGTACTATCAAGGTTGCCTTGAAGTACGATCCACAAACCAAGGAGAACGCTATCAAGAGTTTGAAGCGTGTGTCCACCCCGGGCCTTCGTCGCTACACGGGCTACAAGGACATGCCGAGAGTTATTAACGGACTGGGTATCGCTATCCTTTCCACATCTAAGGGTGTAATGACAGACAAGGAAGCTGCCGAGCTGAAGATCGGTGGTGAGATTCTTGCTTATGTCTATTAATTGGAGGTTACAGTTATGTCAAGAATAGGTAAATTGCCAATTAGTATTCCCGCAGGAGTTACCGTTAACTTCGATGCGAAAGAGAATGTTATTACAGTGAAGGGTCCCAAAGGTGAGCTCTCTCAGTATATCAATCCTTCTATCAAGGTCAACCAGAAGGACGGTCAGATAACCTTCGAGGTTGATGAGAACAGTCCCGTCGACTACAAGCAGAAGCAGGCTTTCCACGGTCTGTATCGTGCACTTGTCAACAACATGGTTGTAGGCGTTAGCCATGGTTACCAGAAGCATCTGGAGCTCGTAGGTGTGGGTTATCGTGTTTCCAACACCGGCAACCTTCTGGAGTTCGCCCTCGGTTATACTCACCCCATCTTCCTTCAGCTTCCCCCCGAGGTAAAGGTAGAGACAAAGTCAGAGCGTAACCAGAACCCGCAGATTCTCCTTGAGAGCGCTGACAAGCAGCTGCTTGGTCTTATATGCGCAAAAATTCGTTCTTTCCGCAAGCCTGAGCCTTATAAGGGTAAGGGTGTCCTCTTCAAGGGCGAGGTCATCCGCAGAAAGTCTGGTAAGACTGCTGCAGCTAAGTAACTTTTAAAGTGAAGAAATCATGACAACAAAGAAAGTAGAAAGACGAATCAAGATAAAGTTCCGCATTCGTAAGAACGTCAACGGAACAGCTGAGCGTCCGCGTCTTAGCGTTTTCCGCTCCAACAAGCAAATCTACGCTCAGGTTATTAACGACATCGATGGTAAGACAATAGCTTCCGCTTCTTCTCTGGGTCTTGAGAAGATGCCTAAGGTCCAGCAGGCTGAGAAGGTCGGCGAGTTCGTTGCCGAGAAGGCAAAGGCAGCAGGCGTAGAGGCTGTGGTCTTCGACCGTAACGGCTATCTTTATCATGGCCGCGTTCAGGCGCTTGCCGACGCAGCTCGTAAGGGTGGACTTAAATTCTAAACGATTATGGCAATGAATAAAGTAAAAGTTAATAGTGACGCTGAATTGAAGGACCGCCTGGTTGCTATCAACCGTGTGACGAAGGTTACCAAGGGTGGTCGTACCTTTACATTCGCTGCCATCGTCGTTGTCGGTGATGGTAAGGGCGTGATCGGCTATGGTCTGGGTAAGGCCGGTGAGGTCACCGCTGCTATCCAGAAAGGCACCGACTCTGCTAAGAAGAACCTCTTCAAGGTTCCCGTGCTCCACGGCACTATCCCCCACGAGGTGGAGGTGAAGTTCGGTGGTGCTATCGTTCTCCTCAAGCCGGCTGCTGCCGGTACCGGTCTGAAGGCCGGTGGTGCTATGCGTGCCGTTCTGGAGTCAGCAGGTATCTCTGATGTGATTGCAAAGTCCAAGGGCTCTTCCAACGCCCACAACCTTGTCAAGGCCACTGTCCTGGCATTGTCACAGATGCGTGACGCTTACCAGGTCGCAGGCGAGCGCGGGGTTGCCATGGACAAAGTGTTTAACGGTTAATGGGAAAGACAACAATGGCAACAATTAAGGTAAAGCAGATTAAGAGCCGTATCGGCGCTTCCGTAGACCAGAAGAGGACACTCATCGCCCTCGGTCTTCACAAGATCTCTCAGGTTGTTGAGATTGAGGATACTCCCAGCAACCTCGGTATGGTCCGCAAGGTCCATCACCTCGTTGAGATCGTTAAGTAATAACTTTTTAAAATCAGCGTAATCATGAAATTACATACATTGAAGCCGGCAGCAGGTTCTACTCATTCACGTCGTCGTATCGGCCGTGGTCCGGGCTCAGGTCTGGGCGGCACTGCTACACGTGGTCACAAGGGTGCCAAGGCTCGTTCCGGTTACAAGAGAAAGATTGGTTTCGAAGGCGGTCAGATGCCTTTGCAGCGTCGTGTGCCGAAGGCAGGTTTCAAGAATATCAACCACAAGGAGTATTTTGCTGTCAACCTGTCTACTCTCCAGGCATTGGCCGAGGAGAAGAACCTCACCAAGATCGGTATCGCCGAGCTTGTAGCTGCTGGTCTTACCAATGGCAAGAAGCTTGTGAAGATTCTTGGCAACGGTGAGCTCAAGGCAAAGATTGACGTCGAGGCCAACGCCTTCTCTAAGACTGCCGAGGAAGCTATCAAGGCAGTTGGTGGTAACGCAACAAAAATCTGATAATGAAAAAGCTAATTGAGACACTAAAGAACTGTTGGAGGGTCGAGGATCTTCGTCAGAGGCTTCTCATCACCCTTCTGTTTACGGCTATCTACCGTTTTGGATCATTCGTAGTTCTTCCGGGCATCGACCCTGCTAAGCTTGACCAACTGCAGTCGCAAACCGCCGGTGGCCTTATGTCACTGCTGGACATGTTCTCTGGTGGAGCATTTTCCAACGCGTCTATTTTCGCGCTTGGTATTATGCCTTACATCTCAGCTTCCATTGTCATGCAGCTCCTTGCTGTGGCTGTACCTTATTTTCAGAAGATGCAGCGTGAAGGCGAGAGCGGCAGGAAAAGAATACAGTGGTATACTCGTGTGCTGACGGTGGCCATCCTGGTCTTCCAGGCACCGAGTTACCTTATCAACCTGAAGATGCAGGCCAGCTCAGCGCTTGCCAGTGGCATCTCCTGGTCGGTATTCATGATTCCCGCCACTATCATCCTGGCAGCAGGCAGCATGTTCATCCTCTGGTTGGGTGAGCGCATTACTGACAAGGGAGTAGGAAATGGAATCTCATTGATCATTATGATAGGTATCATCGCCCGTCTGCCCCAGGCTTTCATGCAGGAGCTCAGCTCCCGTTTCACTGCCATCTCCGGCGGCGGACTGGTGATGTTTATCGCCGAGATTCTTATTCTCTATGCTGTTATCTGCGCTTCCATCCTGCTCACACAGGGCACCCGTAAGGTTCCCGTGCAGTATGCTAAGCGCCTTGTCGGTAACAGACAGGTGGGTGGAGCCCGACAGTATATTCCTCTGAAGCTCTTCGCGGCCAATGTGATGCCTATCATCTTTGCTCAGGCTTTGATGTTCATACCGCTGGCTATCGTCCAGTATCAGAGTGACAATGTAAGTTGGGTGGTGCGTAACTTGATGGATAACCGTAGCCTGTTGTACAACATCATCTACGTGTTCCTCATCATCGCCTTCACCTATTTCTACACTGCTATCACCCTCAACCCGCAGCAGATGGCTGAGGATATGAAGCGCAACAATGGTTTCATCCCTGGCATCAAGCCTGGACATGACACCGCTGAGTATATTGATACCGTAATGTCACGTATCACGCTCCCTGGTTCGCTCTTCATCGCCTTCATCGCTATCATGCCCGCTTTGGCCGGTTTGCTCAACGTGCAGCAGGCGTTCTCACAGTTCTTCGGTGGTACGTCACTGCTCATTACCGTCGGTGTGGTGATAGATACATTGCAGCAGATAGAGTCTTACCTGCTTATGCGTCACTATGATGGCCTGCTCAACAGCGGTCATACACGCAAGGCCGGTGCTGTAAGCGCATATTGATATGTCTTTGGTGATGTCCGATTCCCGAAGACAGAAACTTGATGAAAATAACGAGGGCTCTCCAATTGAGGTTTCCTTTTGGAGGGCCTTTTAGAGTTGTGGCTTCGGAGTCAGTAACATTAAAAGAATATACAGATTATGTCAAAACAGTCAGCTATAGAGCAGGACGGAACCGTCATAGAGAGTCTGTCCAATGCTATGTTCCGTGTGGAGCTTGAGAATGGTGTCCAGATTATTGCCAATATCTCTGGCAAGATGCGTCTGCACTACATCAAGATACTCCCCGGCGACAAGGTAAAAGTGGCAATGAGCCCTTACGACCTTACGAAGGGTCGCATCGAGTTCCGTTACAAATAAGGCTATAAAAGGATTTATAAATATTTCTTTCCGATATGAAAACAAGAGCATCAATCAAGAAGCGTTCTGCCGACTGCAAGATTGTTCGTCGTAAGGGTCGTCTCTTCGTCATCAACAAGAAGAACCCTAAGATGAAGCAGCGTCAGGGCTAAAAATGTTAAAGATGCATAAAGTGTCGTTACAGAGAAGAGCCGTCTCGGCTTTTCTTTGTAATTTTGTACGCTTTATCAAAAGAAGCACCTTTTTGAAAGTATTTTTTTATTCAATTCATTCAATTAAATGGCAATAAGAATTGTTGGAGTAGACTTGCCCCAGAACAAACGTGGCGAGATCGCATTGACTTATATCTATGGTATAGGTCGAAGTAGTTCAGCAAAGATATTGGACAAGGCCGGCGTGAGCCGCGACCTGAAGGTCAGCGAGTGGACTGACGATCAGGCAGCCAAGATCCGTGAAATTATCGGCGCTGAGTTTAAAGTGGAGGGTGACCTCCGTTCAGAGATTCAGATGAACATCAAGCGCCTGATGGATATCGGCTGCTATCGTGGTGTCCGTCATCGTAATGGTCTTCCTGTCCGTGGTCAGAGCACCAAGAACAACGCTCGTACCCGTAAGGGTAAGAAGAAGACTGTTGCTAACAAGAAGAAGGCTACTAAGTAATCTAATGGAGGAACTTAAACATGGCAAAACAACAGAAAGCAACATCTAACAAGAAAAGAAATGTACGTGTTGAGGCAACAGGACAGCTTCATGTCCACAGCAGCTTCAACAATATCATTGTATCTCTTGCCAACAATGAGGGTCAGGTCATCTCTTGGTCTTCCGCCGGCAAGATGGGTTTCCGTGGTTCCAAGAAGAACACTCCGTACGCTGCTCAGATGGCCGCCGAGGATTGCGCTAAGGTAGCCTACAGCTTGGGTTTGCGCAAGGTCAAGGCCTTCGTCAAGGGTCCGGGTAATGGCCGTGAGAGTGCTATCCGTGCCGTACACGGTGCTGGTATCGAGGTAACAGAGATCGTTGACGTCACTCCGCTGCCGCACAACGGCTGCCGTCCTCCTAAGCGTCGTCGTGTATAATCAACTCATAGATACAATAGAAAAAGCATTTAATAATTATGGCAAGATATATAGGTCCTAAATCTCGTATCGCACGCCGTTTCGGTGAGCCTATCTTTGGTGCTGACAAGGTGCTCTCAAAGCGTAACTTCCCTCCAGGGCAGCATGGCAATGACCGTCGCCGCAAGACCTCTGAGTATGGTCAGCAGCTTGCAGAGAAGCAGAAGGCTAAGTACACTTACGGCGTTCTCGAGCGTCAGTTCCATAATCTCTTCGACAAGGCTGCCAACATGGACGGCATCACCGGTGAGAACCTTCTCCAGCTTCTGGAGAGCCGCCTCGACAATGTCGTGTTCCGTCTTGGCATCGCTCCTACTCGTGCCGCTGCCCGTCAGCTCGTCTCTCACAGACATATCACTGTTGACGGCAAGGTCGTTGGTATTCCTTCTTATTCTGTAAAGCCCGGCCAGGTCGTGGGCGTCCGCGAGAAGTCTAAATCTCTCGAGGTCATCGACAACGCACTCGCTGGTTTCAACCACAGCAAGTATCCTTGGCTGGAGTGGGACCAGAACAGCAAGAGCGGCAAGTACCTGCACATGCCTGAGCGCGCAGACATTCCTGAGAATATCAAGGAGCAGTTAATCGTTGAGTTGTACTCAAAACAATAAAAATCATTAAATTAATGGCGATATTAGCATTTCAAAAACCTGATAAAGTAGTGATGCTGGAGGCTAACGACCACTACGGAAAGTTTGAGTTCCGCCCGCTCGAGCCTGGCTTCGGTGTTACCATCGGCAACGCCCTGCGCCGCATCCTTCTTTCATCGCTTGAGGGTTTTGCCATCAACACGGTCCGCATCAGCGGCGTGGAGCATGAGTTCGCAACAGTCCCCGGTGTGAAGGAAGATGTCACCAACATCATTTTGAATCTCAAGCAAGTTCGATTCAAACAAGTAGTAGACGAATTCGAGAACGAGAAAGTTAGTATCACCGTAGAGGATTCCACTGAGTTCAAAGCTGGTGATATCGGTAAGTATCTGACTGGATTTGAAGTGTTAAACCCAGATTTGGTGATTTGTCATTTAGACTCCAAGGCATCGTTCCAGATTGACCTTACTATCAACAAGGGACGTGGTTATGTACCTGCTGACGAGAACCGTCAGTATTGCACGGATGTCAATGTACTTCCCATCGATTCTATCTACACCCCTATCCGCAATGTTCGCTACAGTGTTGAGCCTACTCGTGTCGAGCAGAAGACCGACTACGACAATCTCATCATTGAGGTGACAACGGACGGTTCCATACACCCGAAGGATGCCCTGAAGGAGGCTGCAAAGATTCTGATCTTCCACTTCATGCTCTTCTCTGACGAGAAGATCACTCTGGAGAACCCCGACACCGAGGGCAACCAGGAGTTTGATGAGGAAGTTCTCCACATGCGCCAGCTCCTCAAGACTAAGTTGACGGACCTGAACCTGAGTGTTCGTGCCCTTAACTGCTTGAAGGCTGCTGATGTCGAGACGCTGGCTGACTTGGTTCAGTATCAGAAGACAGACCTCTTAAAGTTCCGTAACTTCGGTAAGAAATCGCTCTCAGAGCTTGATGATTTGCTCGAGAGTCTGAATCTGTCGTTTGGAATGGACACATCAAAGTATAAACTGGATAAAGATTGAAATAAACAATGAGACACAATAAAAAGTTCAACCATCTGAGCCGTACTGCACCTCATCGGGCTGCTATGCTTGCCAACATGGCAACGAGCCTGATCATGCACAAAAGAATCACTACGACTCTCGCAAAGGCAAAGGCTCTGAAGAAATATGTAGAGCCCCTGATCACCCGTTCAAAGACAGACACTACGACTTCTCGTCGTGTTGTCTTCCGTTATCTTCAGAAGAGCTACGCTGTCAAGGAGCTCTTCGGTGAGGTAGCAGCACGTGTTGCTGACCGTCCCGGTGGCTACACACGTATCATCAAGTTGGGTGTTCGCCCGAGCGATGCTGCTTCTATGTGCTTCATCGAGCTCGTAGACTTCGATGAGAACATGGCCAAGAGCGCCAAGGGTGAGAAGAAGACTCGTCGTAGCCGTCGTTCTTCTAAGAAGGCTGAGACAGCTCCCGCTGCCGAGGCTCCCGCTACAGAAGCTACAGAGGCTCCTGCTGAGCCCGCTGCCGAGGCTCCCAAGGCTGAGGAAGCTCCTAAGGCTGAATAAATCCCAGTTCTATCATAAAAAATCTCCAATCCGAAAGGGTTGGAGATTTTTTTATGCTTTAATAACTTGGAGTAGATATGAGGGATTCCCCCCTCCCCTGATTTTCGTCTCTTTGTCTGGTAGCTTATATTGCGTTTTTGGGGGGCATACAGAAACAGCTTTTATCCTATTTTCCCTGTAGTATATTCTCGTTGAAGTATAGCATAAACATAGCCTGGACTTTGAGAATAGAGTCCTGTCTCTTTGTTCTGTAACAACTTCATTGCTTGTGAGTTATATATTATATTCAGAGCAGTAGGCATGTCCAAGTTGTAATCGGTCATGAGATATTTTGTCATCTCGTCAATTATAAAATTGATCATATATTCTGTTTGCTGTTCCTTCGTCATATTCTTTTGAGATAACTTATTGCTTTCTGAGTGCAGAAACAATACTGGTTATTGAGTTTTCTGTATTTTAGCATCTGTGCGAATTCTTTTGAGGTCAGAGATCCCTCTTGGTATCTGTCGATGAGGTAGGCTACTCCATCATCAGCTACAGGGCCAATGACGATATCATAATTATGATGGAAATGGAGTGCCCTATTTCGGTTTTTGAATATAAATTCAGCCCATTCGGTAGTTGTTGACTCAAATTGCAGAATGTTTAAATCTCCAGTTTTCAATACTGCTTCATCAAAGTCAAATTTCATGACTGTCAGTTGACCACCGAATGTTAATGATTTGCGTTGTGCCATCCGTTCGGCCTGCTGCTCGATTGTTGTCAGGTAGAATCCCTGTCCGAAATCTTTGAATGGAAAGGACTTCTTCAGGTCTATGCTACTGAAGTCCGTATTAGTTCCATGGAAGAGTATCATACGAGCTGCCCTCCATTTTTACGACATATTGCTACCAAGTCATCCAGTGTATCCTCAATAGACAAAGTATGCTCTACATCATAGTAATCATTTAGGAAATGAATACCTTTGAAGTTGTATAGGTATCGGAAAGCCTGTTGTACTGAGAGTTGGAACCTACGGGCAAAATGCCGTATTATCATATTGCAATATGGAATGAAGTATTTGTCATTCATAGTTATTCTTATTTAGTTTTTTGCAAAGATAGTCTAATTAATAGGATAGTGGACAAACTTTTGGCATTTTTTCTCTCTTGTAGCTTATATTTTTCCTATCGAATAGCTCTTCTTCTATTCTTTTTCAAAAAGATTGCTCTAAACTTTTTTCCCCTCTTCCTTTACCATCCAGTCGCTGATAGTGCCTGTCTCCGACGAGAACGAGCAGGCGATGGCATAGACCGTGCGGCTGTCGTGAGCGTAGGGCGCGGCGTATTGCCGGTCGGCAATCTGTGACATACCCTCCGCGGCAGGCCTGTCGAGCTTGTACTCGAAGATGTAGACATAGCGCGGGGTTTCTATTACGCAGTCGGCACGGCCTTTCGATGTTGCCTTCTCGTGGTAGACGGTGTTGCGTGTGCTGCCAATGAGTCGCATGATGAGATAGACGGTGTATTGGAACTGCCGCTCGTGACTTTTTTCGCTATTGCTTTCCCTTACCGAGTAGGGAATGCTGGCTAAGAAGTCGTTGAGCAGGTCGCGGAAGTCCTCCGGCTTACCATGGTGCAGGGCTTTTTTCAGTTTTGTGGCCCAGTTGTTCGGCTGCGTGGGCGTTTGAAAATAGCCCGCGGCGAGGAGTGTCAAGAAGCCTGAGGCCACCTCGTGGTTAGGGAAGTCGAGCTTGTATTCCTCGTCCTCGCGGTTGTAACCTTTGATGGTGAGGTATCCGCTTTGGTAAATCATCGGCACGGGAGCCTCTACGGTAGCACGGTAGTCCACGAACTCCTGCGCCTCATAGCTCTGGTCGATGATGTCCTGAATATTCTCATCGCTGTGGGCAAGCAACCGCATGAGGTAGGTCGGTGTACCAGAAGCAAACCAGTAGTCCTTTGCCTTCTGGAACTTAAATGTGTTCAACAGTGAGAAGGGATTATAGATGTCGGTCATGCCTTCACTGAAGTGATAACCATCATACCGTTGTTTTAACTGTGATTGTGCTTCGTCAACGGTGATACCGTTTGCGTTGGCCAAGGCTTCAACAGAGGGCTCGAATACAGTTTCCAACTCTTCCGTAGTGATGCCGCAGATAGCATCAAAGCGTGGAAGCATGCTGATGTCTTGCGCGTTGTTGAATCCCGAGAACACGCTTACCTGTGCGAACTTGGTGACACCCGTGAGGAACACGAAGCGCAGGTCTGCATCAGCCAGCTTGAAAACAGAATAGAAAGCCTTGAGCGTCTCACGATGGTGCTCTTCGATGAGTCGCTCATTGCCGTCTATGACCGTCTTTTGTCCAGTATCCATTACGTCGAGCATAGGCTTGTCGTATTCGTCGACGAGCACTGCGCAGCGCTTCCCCGTCTGCTCATGGGCCTGGTGCAGCACGTCGGCGAAGCGGCGCCCAAGCTGGTCGGTGGCAGGCTCCACACCGTATTTCTTCTCCCATTTCGTCAAGTAGCCGTTGAGTGTCTGTTCAAGGGCATCCGCCTCCGTGTAGTTGGAGCCGTTGAAGTCTATCTCAAAGACGGGGTATGACTCCCACTCCTTTTCCATATCTTCTATCTTCAAACCCTTGAACAGGTCTTGGCGACCCTCAAAATAGTATTTGATGGTGGAGACCAACAGCGACTTACCGAAACGGCGCGGGCGACTGAGAAAATACACGCCTTCGTTCTTGGTCAATTCATAAATCAAGTCCGTCTTGTCGACATAGACAAAGTCATTTTCGCGAAGCTTTGCGAAGTCTTGTATGCCAATGGGATAATTCATAGACTGCTGATTATTAATACTGATTGCAAATTTAGGAAATAATCGGCAGAATGCAAAGATAAAATAGAGAAAAACGTGCGCTGAAAGGCAAGTAAATGTAGTGTATAGGTCTTCTTACTTGTTTTGTTTGATAATAAGCTTTCCGTACCGGGGAATGGCATGCGGAGAAGGAAACGAGTTAACGGGTTGTGTCGTTTTATTAACTTTATTATACATATTCTGGTCACAAATGTTACCAGTTGCGAGAAACAAATGCGTCATTAAAAAGAAAAGGCCGATAATAGTTGTAGGGTATTGATATTTTCGCTAACTTTGGCGCAAACTAATACAGAAACAATATGAAATCCAAATTGAATTTGCTGTGGACGGTCCTTTTCTGGGGCAGTATGTGGGGTATCGTCGAAGCCTCCTTAGGATGGTTGCTCCATGCTGTCCAACTTCACCATGGCATTTCCACCATTCTCTATGCATTCGGTATCGGCTGTATGTTTGCCGCATCCACACGTTCAGGCAAGGGCGCACAAGCCGTCATGCTCACCGCTGTTGTTGCCGCCGCTATCAAGTTGGTAGACTTTTTCCTTCCCGGTTCACCGCAGGGCGTCCTTCATCCCACGTTTTATATTCTTTTAGAGGGTGCCATGACAGCCGTCCTCAGTCAGCTCTTCTCCATCCAGCCGCGCCAGGAGACGCATACGACGTGGTCGCTCCTTGAAGCCCGTCTTGCTTTTCCTGCTTTGGCTGTGGCCTTGGGCCTCACCCTTGCTGTTGGATAAAGGTGGAAGACAATGGTTGACTCTGCGTCTCCTCCCCTCTTTGACGTGACGGGTGGCATCCTTGCCGGAGGCCATAGCAGTCGGTTCGGAAGCAACAAAGCCCTGTTCTCGCCCGACGGCGAGACACTGATTTCGCGGGCTGCGCGTCTGCTCCATCCGCTCTGCCGTCAGGTGCTCGTCAGTGCCAGTCATGCTAATGCTGTGGCCTATGCCTTCTTGGGCCTGGATATTGTAGAGGATCTGCACAGCGACTGCGGACCATTGGGAGGGTTGGAGGCAATGCTCAATCGTTGCACGACCCCTTGGCTGCTCGTCCTCACGTGCGACATGCCCTATGTAAATAGCGAAGCACTCCAAACGATGATCGGCCATGCACGGCTGTCTGATACGCTTGACGACAGTCTTCCCCGCGCCTTTGCCTGGCAGTGGGAGTCCGACGGGAGCATCTCTCCCTTCCCGTTGCTCATCAAGCGAAGCGTGTTGCCACAGTTGCGCGAGCAGATGCATCATGAACACTTTGGCGTGAAAGCTTTTCTTCGCACGGTGGACACCTATTATATAAAGACTGATTCCGAAGAGCTACTCCGCAATGTCAACCGTCCTGAAGATTGGCATGAACCATTCACAAGAAAATAAGAACCTAAATATAATCAATGAATAATGCGACAATCTGATTTCAAACTCAAGGGCACACCCTCCCAAGCACTGTTGGGCGCAACCATCGGCTTCTTCTTCGGTGTGATGGCCATCTCCCTCTTTGGTCCTACAAGTACGATGCTTGGTGCCGCTATGGGCTTGGGCGCTACACAGCTGGGCTTGCTCGTCTCGGTACCTTCCCTGACGGGTTCTCTGCTGCGTAAGCATTCAGTTTAGGCCGTCTTTCCTATAAGCTGTAAATTTCCGACCTTTGCCGAAAATTTACAGCTTTATGTTTAATCTCAACGAGAATAACCAGTTTTTCCTCTCCAATTCCCCAACTGAT
>Ga0256406_1003303_pt1 | contig 20265 bp, 21 predicted proteins | sample RumenRJG_03DNA_FD_185986 | JGI IMG/M metagenome (GOLD analysis project Ga0256406, IMG submission 185986) | Bovine rumen microbial communities from Lethbridge, Alberta, Canada - RJG_03 | ecosystem: Host-associated > Mammals > Digestive system > Stomach > Rumen | place: Canada: Alberta | collected... | reverse complement strand
GGGAGAATGGTTCAATGGTAGAACAGCGGTCTCCAAAACCGTTAACGTGGGTTCGATTCCTTCTTCTCCCGCCACGATAGTAAACATGGATTGATACAAAGCGTGTCAGTCCATGTTTCTTTATAAAATAAGCTTCCCATCGATGTTTTCCGGGAATGCGGGGTAATGGATCGGCTTTGAAACGAAATCGAAAATACTCGTCGAGGGGCAGAAAACGGCCGTTTTGGGCTTCTATTGGTGAAACGCAGGTATGCCTATTGGTGAAACGGTACTTCCTCTATTGGCGAAACGTAGGTGGAAAGTTGCGTTTCACTAGTCAAATGGCCCGTTTTCCTTATTCTTGGTTACGACCCAGAGAAAAGACTTGAATTCGTTCGGTGAGGGTGGGTAGTATACTTTAGTTCAAAGTTTAGTTGGCAAGCAAAGCCAAAGGAGACAACGTGGAAAACAAACCAGCAAAAACCCATCCGCTCGATTTATTGGATGATAAGACAATTAAAAAAGCTTACACAATTTGCAAAGTGTTCTATGTAATACTTGCACTTTGTGCCGTTGCGGGTGGAATTACAATGTCTGTCCTTTCCAAACAGAAAGTATGGCATTCTTCTCGTTATGGAGGATATTATACGGATGACACTAATGGTGGGCTACTCGCGGGTGGGCTTGTAACACTTTTTTGCGGTCCGGTGGTTATCTGGCTATCATGGTTATTCACGCGCCTTATTTTCATGTTATTGCACGATGTATCCATTATCAGACAAGCAACTGTAGCGGAATCAAAACTAGAGAAACCGTCGAAATAGAAGACCGATATAAACCCCGTTGAGCCTCAATTCTTCCTATGAAAGACATAATAGTTCTACTCATTGAGCTCGAATTTGGCTTCCTCCATTAGCAAAAGCCGTCCAATTAGTTTTGATAACCAATTGTCCGAGCAACCTTTCTTCTTGGGTTTTGTTACATTTGATGTCCAGCCGCATTATAAAAGAGCCGGTAGACGTCTTGTTCTCACCAATCTTTTTATAATATAGCTGGGCTCTGATCGAAAGATCATGGTCCACCGAGGCGCAGGAAAAATCCCTGCTTTAATATTCGATTGCAGCAAAAGTGTTGCAAAAACACCTTTTTGGGAAATGAGCGTTGCAAAATCGCCCCTTTTTCCTGGGATGGTGCTGCATTGTATTAAAGTTGGATTACAATGCCATCTTGCGATTAACATTTTGATATCATCCAAGGATATTGAAATGAGATGATAAGCCCGAGAAATCGGGCTTTTTTATTGCTTTGACAGACAAAGGCAACGATGCCTCAATTACACATAAGTATTGTCACTCCCGAATTGACTTAAGCCTTCAAAAATCCAAGGTTTGTTGAGAAAGAAATTCGACTACACCGATGGTAACGATTCCTTTTTCGTCTCTTCTGGGCGGGATGGGGTCACGAACAACGATGATTCTGGAATTAAAATCATTGATCGCCGAAAGAGATTTCTTTTCTTGTTTCTTTTTCTCTTCACTCGCCATATGAAACGCGGATTGAATGTAATATTTCTTTCCCCCTTTTACGGCTATGAAATCGACTTCATATTGTTTTCTAATCCCATTTCCGAGCTGATTTTTCTCATTGATTTCTACGACACCGACATCAACCTTATATCCTCGATATCGTAATTCATTATAGAGGATGTTTTCCATAACCTGCCCATCATCATCGTGATTGAAATTGAGAAGTGCATTTCTTAGCCCGACATCGGAGAAGTAATATTTTTTCGTAGCGCCGATGAATTTCCTTCCTTTGATGTCATATCTTTCAGCTTCTTCAATCAAGAAAGAATCTCGAAAGAGACCGATATAGTTTTGGACGGTTAGGGGAGAGATTTCTTTTCTTTTCAGTCGAGTAAAATCCGCCGCGATGGAATAGCCGTTTATCAGCTGACCGACGCAGCTTGCTAAAACTTTTCCAATCTCATCGATAGGAGAAAACCTAGAAAGGTGATTGTGCTCGATAATGTCTTTCAGATAGGTTAATTCATATAAGTTCTTCAAATAATCCTCTTTCTCTTCGCCAGTTTTCTTTAAAACCGCGCGTGGCATGCCCCCATGAAGCATGTATTCTGAAAAAGCACTTTGTGGATCGAGCCCAGAAGACGGAAGAAATTCTTCAAAAGAGAGAGGTGATACGTGGATTTCTTCTCCTTTGTCACGAAATTCCGTCATGATATCGGAAGAAAGCATCTTAGAATTGCTTCCAGTGATATAAAGATCGATGTTTTCTTTCTTCGCTAAGCCGAGGGCCGTATTTACAAAAGTGATTAAATCATCCGTGTCGTCTTTTTCTGGCTTTACATGTTTGCCATCAGTTAATGCCGGATTCTTAATGGAAAAAACGTGCTGGATTTCATCAAGAAAAACATAGGCTTTTCCGTCTACCTTGGATGCTAGACTGATAACATAGTCATTCAAATATATGGGATCCCAATAATAAGAATTCTCCGTATCTTCCAAATCGAGATAGATAATGTTTTCTTGAGGGATGCCTATGGATATAAGGTAGTCCTTGTATATTTTGTTCAAAAGATAGGATTTCCCACATCTTCGGATTCCGGTTATTACCTTGACCATGCCGTCATCTTTTAATGCGATGAGTTGATTCAAATACCTGTCTCTTTTCATATCATTATAGTTTTTTGCGCCTTGACGCAAATTTCTATAATCAGTTTACATTGTTTCTTGATTGAGCGTTATAGCTTTTTGCGCCTAGGCGCATTTTTCCTAGATGTGGTAGCAAATAAGGGATTCAGGGATCGTGATATGCTTTCGATTGCTAAACCCGGAAAGAGTTCTTATGACAATCGACGGTCTGTCGCACCTTTCCGATTCGGAGCTGCGCGCCGTCGCGCAACCTCCCCACCAAAAGGCTCGGGCTGGCCGGCGACATGGACCCCTCGCGGATCTGCTTCCCAACGAGTAGCCTTTGCTGTTTGCCCATAAGAAAGATCTCCTTTCGGCAGCCACGCCCCAGTGTGCACTTTTCTAGGTGTGACTGTCTACTTAGAGATTAGCAGTGCAATGACACAATCATGTGGGCGTCAAGAAATTTTATTATCGATGGGAATTGATTATTAGAAGAAATAATAATCAGCGAGATGAAATCTCAAATAAGAAATGGGGCACGCCGTTAAACGTTAGGAAGAATAGAGGCATTACAAGAAAAAACTTGCTGATATTCTCATAGACGAGACTGAGATTTTTAAACGTACACGAAAACGGTATAAGATCGTTGTCCTTTGCTGTTTTTTGCCAACGAAAGCAGTTAGTATATCCAACTTCTATAGGACTAGATTAATATCATCATTTTTATCGATAAGTTATAATGTTGGTAACTGTTGTATGAAAAAGAATGCCATACATTTGATCATATTCTGTATATTGCATTTCTGCGTTGATTTTATTTGCGCCGCCTCTCTAGTTCTAATTGCCGATTTGGTCGCAGGAAACGAAAATCTTGCCTCAGATACACCATATGTTTTCCTGGTTTACAATTGCCTGGCATTTCTTCTTCAACCCGTCTTTGGTTTATGGATCGATCGTTTTGATGGCGCTAACGGCGGAAGAATGTTTAAGGCTTTCTTGCTTTTGTCAATCGGAACTCTTTTGATTGCTTGGGCGGTTTTTATGCTTGCTACCGGAAAAATGTCGGCGACGATGATGTTTGTTTGTGCTGCTATCTTTGGAATAAGCAACGCTTTATTTCATGTGAGTGCTGGAAAACAAGTGCTCATGTTTTCAAACCGCGCCACCCCAGGGGGATTATTCGTCTCAACGGGTGCGCTAGGCATTGGCTTAGCATCGGTTATTCTGATTGCCGGAAACGCTTCCTTTTTTATCGAATCGCTTTTTGTTTTGATACCGTTTATTGTTGTTCCTTTGACCCTTATCTATTTCTTCGGCAAGCTTGATTTATTGGATGGCAAATACAAAACTTACTCGTTTTCATCCATTCGGTGGTATGCGGTAGTTGCTTTGCTACTTTGTGCCGCCATTGGAGTTCGATCTTTTTTAGGCTTTTATAGCAAAATGAGCGATGGAATCGTGAATTGGGTTGCCATTTTCCTTCTTGCGGTTGCGGCATTTATGGGAAAGGCGATTGGCGGGTTATTACTAGATTTGGGAGGCCCCTTTTTCACGATCATCACATCATCCGTTGTTTCTACGGTTCTCTCGGTGTTCTTAAAGAACAGTTATGTCGATTATGTTTTCATTCTTTCCTTTAATCTTTTGATGCCGGTGACGCTGGATGCCATCAGAAGATGCTTCCCCAAGCGAGAAGGATTTTCTTTTGGCTTGGCCGCCGCGTTCTTAATCCCAGGATATTTGCTTGGCAATTTGCTTAAGCCCTATGGCACTAAAGAGATCATTATTCCCATCGTCTGCTTCATCACGGGAGCGATGCTGGTGGTTGTTTACTGGATGAAAAAGAAAGATCCTGCCAATGAGAGAGATAACTAAATTGATCGTTGGCGCATTCTTAACCATGACCATCGAGCTCATTGTGTTACGACTAGAAAAAGTCAAAGACGAAAGACTTTGGCTATCTTTGCCGATGAACCTATTCACCAATATGCTTTTCAATAGCATACTTTCTTTCATCGATATCGCTTGGTTATCCATTTTCATGTCAGTGGTTGGGGAAATATTGGTCTTCTTGGTGGAATGGGGATTATTTCAGTTAATGAAAAAAGACAGCAAAAATTGGTGGCATTCGTTTTCCGCCAATCTAGCCAGTCTCACCATCGGAAGCCTATTGGTTTATATCTTATTTCTTTTTGTGTGATTTAATGAGCAGAACAATCGCCAGCACGATTAATCCAATGCCTGCCAAAACCGCTATGGCAATCGCGACTGGAATCGCAATCATGGGCCCGGAAGCAACGTCGTAGATTTTCATTTCTTTCTCCTATCGATAAAAAATATGCCGATTGCTACCCCCACCAAAAGCAAAGCGCTTCCGACAATGATGAGCGCATAAACCCATGGCGGAACGCTTCCCTGATCGGATGACGAGATAGGTTCGACGATGACATCCAAAATCCTTATGAAACTCATGTCAGTAATATAATACATCTTTTGTTATTTACATCATTCAAGAATTGAGGCCAACCGCATGGTTATGCGAATAACAAGGGAATCGCTTTGGAATTCAACCTAGGTGTCTTGTGGCGCGCTTTGGCTGCTTTTCTAACGCGAGGTTGGTTTGTGCTGGTATATCTAGGCTTTTATTGCTTGCCAGTAAAGGAAGATTCGCCTAAAATCCCCCTGTTTGATTATGGGTTCTTTATTAATTGCCGTCATCTTCTTAGTCTTTGTGTCTCTCGGTCTGCCCGATTCTCTTTTGGGTTCGGCGTGGCCTACGATGCAAACGGAATTTGCCGTGCCTTCTTCTTGTGCCGGGTATGTTTCCATGACCATTTCTGCCATGACCATCATTTCCGCGTTATGCGCACCCCGTTTGATTCAAAAGATTCACACGAAATGGATTGTGGTGGTCTCGATTACATTAACCATCATTGGGTTATTAGGTTTCTCATTCTCAAGCGCTTACTATCAATTATTTATCTTTGCCGTTCCTTATGGCTTAGGTGCCGGGGCAATTGATGCGGCCATGAATCACTACGTCGCGAACCATTACCGCTCTAACATCATGAATTTCTTGCATTGCTTCTATGGTGTAGGGGCAATCGTTTCTCCGAACATCATGTCGTTGGCGTTAAAGTATGCAAATTGGAATGAAGGCTATCGTTGGACTTCCTACGTGCAAATGGGGATTTTGGCGGTGGTGCTTCTTTCCCTTCCCTTATGGAAGAAAAACGAGCAAAAAGACGAAGCAGAAGGGCCTTCTGAAAATGCCGGCTTAGGAGAAACGTTAAAACAACGTGGTGTGATCTTTACGTCAATCGCCTTCTTTTCTTATTGCGCGGGCGAAGCGACTTGCTTTTTGTGGACGGCCAGTTATTTTGCCGGCACCAGAAACGATTTATCCGCGGAACAAATCGCCTCATTTGGCTCTTTGATCTTCCTTGGCTTGATGTTAGGGCGCCTACTCGCGGGCTTTGTCTCAAATCGATGGGGTGACCGTCTCTTGATTCGGATTGGAATTGCCGTCGAGTTCGTGGGCATTGTCTTAGTCGCCATCCCCTTTGCGTCTTATTGGTTTGCCGTGGTTGGTTTCGTGGTGATCGGAACCGGAATGGGTCCGATTTATCCTGCCATTCAACATATGGCCCCCGCAAACTTTGGGAAAAAGTATTCCGCTTCGGCGATTGGCATGCAGATGGCTTCCGCTTATGTAGGATCCACATTTATGCCAATGGTGTTTGGCCTCTTACAAGAAAGCGTTGGCATTCAAGTCATGCCATATTATGTTTTGATCTGCGCCGTGCTTTGCCTCACTTTTCTGGAAATCACGTATCGGGTGATTCGGAAGCCAGTTAACCCTTCTTCTAACCCGCAATAACCCCATTGATGCTCAAATCGCTGATAGAACATCGCCGTTTTGCTTTATAATCACACCGATGAGTTTAAAAGATTTCTTTGCATGCCTGTTTCATCGCTCAAGAGGACCTGTTCCGGCTTCGATTGTTGACCCGAAAGAAGGGGTCATCGTGCAAGTCCGTCCTTTGAGCAACAAAGAATGGAGTAGCAAAACCTTGGACAAAATCGAAGATCAAACGTTGACCAAACGGATGAACACGTTGCTACCGAAGGTTTTCGAACGGCAGAAAAAAGAGAACACCGTCTACGAGATTTTGATTCCCAAGCAAGTGGAAGCACCGAGCAAAACCAAAGAGACGCAGAAGAAACGTTCTCGTTTCGGTGTCAAAGGAATGCCGTCTTTAAAAGGCGTTGAAAGATGGACCATCCCCGCCGGATTCTCTCTTGCCAGCTTTCAAAATTCCATCATGGGGGCTGCCTCTTTTGTCGTCGGCCAGTATTATTTTGCGCAGATCCGAGAACGGTTAGGGGACATTGATGACAAACTTGCCACGATTGCTTCCTTTCAAAATAACGAATTCAAAAGCAAGACGTTCGCCTTGCTTGTGCAAGCCAAACGGAGTGCCTATTTCCGTTCGGAAATCCTAAGCAATCCTTCTATCCTTCCCGAAGAAGCGCAGAAGTTTACGGCTTTAGAGCAGGAATGCATGGAGTTATTAGGGCAAGCGAACTTGATGATGCAGTCGATTACCCAAAGCAAAGACTTGTCATATGCCGACTACGAAGCAAAAACCAAAGAAGCGGAGAACTGGTTACGTTACAGCCGTTCTTTGTGGGACGTGCTTTGCCAAATCGCGGAAGGGCAGTACTTGCTTCATCAAGGGCAATTGTCTTTGGCCTATTGCGAGTCGGTGCTTGCCGACTACGCGCCGCAATGTCGCCAAACCTATTTGGACTTGGCCCATTGGCACAAAGAAAACAGCAAACGATTGAAAATCGATGTCGAAAAGAAACGGCGTGAACGTTCCGGTGACCCGAAAAGCTTATGGAAGTGGGTGCCGATAAAAAGTTATGTGCCGTTAGACGCTTCCTTCGTGGAATGTCTTTCTGACCAAGGGAACGCGCCGAAAGAATTGCCGTTTGAAACGCACGAAGTCTATGGCAATGATGTCTCCTTTGTCGTCAAAGATGGCGAGATATTTTACGAAATCGAGTCACCGAAAAAATCCTGATATACCCGATAAAATAAGACGATTTTTCCCATTTTGTTGAATGTTGAGTTCTTTGCTCGTAAAACGGACGAATTCCCGATAGAATGAGGAAGATGAAACCACAGACCAAGCAGAAAACCAGAAATATTCTTCTTTTATTGTTCGGCGGCGCTTTAACTGGCTTTGCGAACGCTTTATTTATCGTTCCTTTCTCAATCGTGAAAGGCGGCATGACCTCCGTGGCCATGATTCTATCCAGTTGGATCTTTCCCTGGACCAACATGGATTTGACCACATACTTCTTGTGGGGTTTTAACGTGATTCTTTGGTTTATCGCCTTTTTCTTCGTCAGCAAAGAATTCGCGATTTCTTCTTTGATCGGCACGATTGCTTATCCGTTGTTCTATAGCTTGTTCTCCGCCTTTAATTTAGCAGATCATATGGGCTTAATCGCCTATTTCAATGAAGGAGAGCAAACCTCTAAGTTAATTCTCTTTGGCATTGCCGGCGGTGTGCTTAACGGCATCGGCTTGTCGCTTTGCTTTATGGGCAAAGGTTCAACCGGTGGCAGCGATGTTTTGGCGGCCTTGATGGTGAAATATGCGAACTTCAAGCAAGAGAACGCCAGCTTATTGATCGACGCCATCATCGTTTTGCTTGGCTTTGCCTGCTACCAAGACTGGGGCAAGGCGTTGGTTGGCATCTTAACGGCCGTGGCCAGTTCCGTTGCCGTGAAATTGCTTTATGGCAAATACAATACGGTATACGTCTTGGATATTTTGACTGACCAAGTCGATGAGATTCAAAAAATCGTATCGGAAGAACTGCATGACACCTGCACGATTTATACCGTCCAGGGCGGCTATTCCAAAAAGACGATGCAAGTGGTGCACTGCGTGTTGGTTTACCGCGAAGCGAAGTTCTTGAAAGGCATCATTCCTTCCATTGACCCGAACGCTTTTGTCTCGTCTTATGAAACTTCGGCCGTGTTTGGCGGATCCACTGGGGATGCCTACTTGCCAAAGCGGCAAAAAGAAAAGTTCTTAAGGAAGATGAACGAAGAAGAGCAAAAGAAAGAAAACCATGAATTGTAAGCGCTTTCTTGTCGATAAAACATCGTTTCTGTTCTGCTTTCTTGTACGTGCGTAAACAAAACGATATAATTTTACCGACTTAAATATCAAACCATAGTGAAGGAGAAAAATCGAACCATGAGTTTCAAAAAAGTCGTTGTTGCTGGCGGTGGTGTCTTAGGCACCCAAATCGCTTTCCAAGCCGCTTATTGCGGATTTGACGTCACCATTTGGTTACGCAGCCAATCCTCGATTGGCCGTACCCAACCCAAACTAGATTTAGTCAAGGCAGACTATCTTGCCTCCATTGAAGGCATGAAGAGTGGCAAAGGCCCGTGGTGCATGGGCATTGCCGATCCCGATTCCTTTGACGCGGATGCTTGCATCGCGAAAGTGGAAGCGGCCTATAAAGGCATCAAACTCGAACTCGATATGAAGAAAGCGTTCGCCGATGCTGATGTCATCATCGAATCCATGTCGGAAAACAAGGATGCCAAGATTGGCTTCTATAAGAAAGCCGCTCCGATTATGGATGCCAAGACCGTTCTCTTGACGAACTCGAGCTCAATGCTTCCAAGCACCTTTGCCAAATATACCGGCCGTCCCGATCGTTATCTCGCGATGCACTTCGCCAACGAAATTTGGCGCAATAACACCGCTGAAGTCATGGCGCAAGCCAAGACGAACATGAAATACTTCGACGAAACGCTCGCCTTTGCCAAAGACATCCGGATGATTCCGCTCCCTGTCCGCAAAGAAAAGGCTGGCTATCTCTTAAATTCCATGTTGATTCCGTTCCTCTTCGCAGGCTTAGACCTCTATGCCGAAGGCATCTCGGATCCTGCTTCGATCGATGCGGCCTGGATCCATGGCACCGGCGCTCCCAAAGGACCGTTCCAAATCTGCGATGTTGTCGGCATGAAGACGTGCGACGAAATCGTCAAGATGTATTTGAAGATCCCGTCCTTCTTAGCACTTTATCACTTCAAAGACATCCACAAGGTGTTAGAGAAGATGATTGCCGAAGGAAAACTTGGCGTTGCCAGTGGCGAAGGTTTCTACTCTTACAAGAAATAAAGTTCGCTTTTCATTTCAAAGGTCGCCATGAAACGCGACCTTTTTCTTATGTTTTGCAAAGACTGGTAAAGGTATCTATGCTAAACTTATAGCCGTTAATATCGAGGACAATACATCATGGATTATCGTTATGTTTCCGACTATCAGCGTTTAGGCTTTGGCCTTTTCGTCCATTACGGTCTTTATAGCAACTTATCGAAAGGCGAATGGGCGGAATATGCGTTCTATCAAAACCGTCAGGCGGAATACGAAAAAGAGATTTCCGCATTCCATCCAGCCGAAGATTGGGCGGATCAACTTTGCTTAACGGCATTAAGCGCCCATTGCCGTTACATCATTTTGACCACGAGACATCATGAAGGATTCTCGCTATATGACACCTGTGGCTTATCGGATTTCGATGCGCCCCATAGCGCATGCCACCGCGATTTGATTCGTGAATATGTGGATGCGTGTCGCCGTCATGGCTTGTTGCCAGTCTTCTACCATACCGTCATTGACTGGCATTCTCCCTTAAGCAAAGGCCAGAAATGGGACGAATATTTTGATTATCTCCGTAAGAGCATTGCCATCCTTTGCCAGAACTATGGCCCAATCGGCGGCATTTGGTTTGATGGCACCTGGGGATTGCCGCAAGGCGTTACCTTCCCGTCTGACATCTATACGATGATTCACCATTATCAACCGCATGCCGTGGTGATTAATAACACCGGCTTATCGGCCTTAGGTGCAAAAGGGGCGTCTCAAGAAATCGATGGGGTTACCTTTGAACGGGGTAAAGCATTCCCCGTCCAACCAGGAAGTCGTCCTATCGTCGGAGAAGTCTGTGATGCCATCACCGATCACTGGGGCTATGCTGAGAACGACCTTTCCCAAAAAACACCCCGTGAACTCGTGAATATCTTGCTTGACGCGAGAGGTGCCGGTTGTAACTTAGTCTTGAATGTTGGTCCAAAAGCCGACGGCACCGTGCCAACCTTAGAGAAAGAAATCTTAAAGAAGATTGGCCTCTTCTTAGCCACCAATCACGATGTGGTCTTGCGTTATCCTTTGTCTTCCTTAAAGGCGGAGAACGCGGAAATCTATCACGACGAAGCAAGCGATACCTACTATGCCGTCATCCGTAATGTCGGAATGGTGTTAGACCAAAACGTCACGTTCGGAAGCGAAAACCGGAATGTGGTGCTTGCGGATGGAAAAGTGCTCGACGGTTATTGGCTCGACAACAATGAACCAATTGATGTCATTGAAGAAGGGAAAGCCTTCCGGGTTCGTCCGTTCCGTTATGGCGTCAGCTTAGGCGCACGGATTGCCGCCTTCCATCTTGGAGACAAAAAATGAAACTCGAATTTTTAGGGGACTCCATCACGCAGGGCTATGGAGCCAGTAGTCTAGAAAAGCGTTACTCGACCGTCCTTTGCAAAATGCTCCATGCCGAAGAAGAAAATGACGGCATCAGCGGCACTCGCATCGCAAGACAACGCATTCCTGATCCTTATGGGGATCCCGATTTCGATTATGTGGCACGGGCATCGTCCTTAAAACGGGATGCCGACTTCTTATTTGTCTTCGGCGGAACGAACGATTATGGCCATGGGGATGCCCCGTTAGGAAAGATGGGCGATACCTCGGTTTATACGTTCTATGGCGCCATGAATGAACTTTGCCGCGTCTTATTAGAAGAAGATGGCTTCTCGAAAGACAAAGTGGCCTTTATCTTACCAACCCGTCGTTACGAAGAAGAGGACCCGACGGCGTGCGGAATGCGCCTGACGCCAAACGGTTCTCCATTAGAATCCTATCGAAAAGCCATTCGAGAAGTGTGCCAAAAATGGGGGATTGATGTGATTGCCTTAGCGGGATTTCCCGGCGAAAATCCACCCCTTGGACCGAGTGAATACTTTGCCGATGGCCTTCACCCGAATGACAAAGGCCATGCGTTGATTGCCAAGGATTTGGCCGAATATCTGAAGCAAAAAGGAATCGCGCAATAAACGCGATTCTTTTTTATTGCTTGGCCGCGCAAGGATCCATGGCTTTTGGTAACATTCGTAAGATATCTTCGGCTAAAAAGCTATATTCGTTTTGTTCTTGGGCAAGTAACATGGCGCTTTTCCCAAAGAGATAGGCACCAAAGGAAGCGATTTCTAATAAGGAATGAGGCAGATGTTGTGCCATTAAGCCACAGAGAATGCCCGATAATAAATCACCGGAACCTGCTTTGGCTTGTCCGGCATTTCCAAAGATGTTGTGGTAGGTCGTTTCTCCATCGGTTATCCAGGTATCGTGGCCTTTTAGTAACAAGACAGCGCGGTGCTTTTTCGCGTAAGGGATGGCGTATTTCAAAGGATCGGCATCAATTTCGGGATAGGGGACACCGACAAGTCTAGCGAATTCGCCATGGTGCGGCGTGAGTAACACTTGGGGTTTATCGGGTTGAAAGTCGGAAGTTGGGAAAAGGGAAAGGGCTTCTAAAGCGCCGGCATCCAACAACAATTTGCCTTGGTAATGGGCGAAGAGGTCTTGCTCGATTTGAATCAACGCCTCCGTATTGGTCATGCCCATCCCAATCCCAATGGCGGTTGCTTTTGCTTCTATGGCACGAAAGAACGTTTCTTCAAAGCAAACATTGCCATCTTTTGATGGTGCCTTTTGGACAATCACCTGGGGATTTCTTCCGACATAAATGGAATAAAGCGGTTCGGGGACGTATAACGTAGCAAATCCTGCCCCCATGCGTAAGGACGTCAAAGCTTCTAACGATAATAAGGGCGCGCCACCGTAAGAAGCGGAACCGCCAATCAAAACAGCCCGACCATAGTCGAATTTTGAGGTATCTTCCTTGCGCTTAGGCAAGAAACCTTGAAATGTTTTATCCGTAATCTCAATGGTCTTCATCGTTTTCATTGTACACGAAAGCAAGGAAGAACGTTAAAATGGTTGCATGATTCGCCATGCTTCGCTTCACGAAAAAGAACTCTTGATATCCACCCTAAATACCGCGTTTTCCGATGTACGGTCGAGCGATTTTTCTATTCGTCAACAACAACCGCGCGCTTATGGGGAAGGAATCAATCGCGCTGCCGAGCATTTACTAGAAGAAAGAGATGGGAAGATCGTGTCCATCTTAGGGAACCTGCAAGAGACGTTACAGGTAGGAAATGAATCATATCGTTTTGCTACGATTGGATCAGTGGCTACGCTACCCTCTTATCGTCATCGAGGCATCATGCGTTCTTTGATGGAAGAAGCGCACCAAGAAAATAAAAAGAACGGGGAAATCTTCGCGATTTTGACCGGAAATCCTGCCGTATACCATTCCCTGGGATTTGTGCCTGGCCCCGTGAATTTGTTATTCACGTTCCCAGCAAGCACAAAGAAATATCCCGAATATTCTGCTCGCCCGATGGGAGAAGAAGACATTGATTTCGCTTATGCCCTATATCGTTCTTCTGTTCCTTATCGGATTCGTCGCTCCGAAACTTTCTTAGCTGCTTTGGGATCGCATGGTTCAAAGGCAGTGGTGTTTTACCAAGGCTCCAAACGGATTGGCTATGCCGCCTTTAACGAACGATACGGCAATGAATTATGCTTAAACGATCCTTCGCACCGAGAAGCCGCGCTTTCTTTGCTTCCATCATCCTTGGAATGGGTTTTCACACCGGATGACATTGCTTCGCTTCGTTATGCCTACGAAAAAGGGCTAACCCCACGGATTTGGCAACGGGAGATGCTTCATATTTATCAACCAGAAGCCTTCTTAAAACTGTTACATCAAAAGAATGGTGCCAATCTAGAACGTGATGAAATGGCGTTACAAGTAGCCACCCAATCTGGCCACTTTGATTCGAATGCCTTTGTCACTTCATTATTCCCTCCCTTAGGAGAAGAAGGCATTACCTTATCTAGTCACGCCTACACGTTTGAAATCCCTTGGTGTGATCTCTTTTGATAAAAATCTAGAATTCTTTACCGATTTAATTTACAAAACTAGCTTTTGAAACTACAATGAATTCGGTAAATCGCCACTAGGAGATCGTATGAAAACATTCTCGAAAAACCAATTAGAACGTTATCCGTTTTATCTCAAGTATTTTAAGGAGTTGCAAAAAGAAGGAGTAGAAACGATTTCTTCTCCTAAAATCGCGAAAGTATTAGGTTATTCCGAAGAACAAATTCGGAAAGACTTGCAAGCCATTTCGAATGAGCCTGGCCGTCCGAAGAAAGGGAGAAGTGTCGAGAAACTAATCGACACCTTAGAAACCTTCTTAGGTTATCGTGATACGACCACGGCTGTGATTATCGGCTGCGGTCATTTGGGCCAAGCTTTATTGAATTATCCCAACTTCCAAGAAATGGGACTTGCCGTGGTTGGTGGTTTCGATACGAACCCTGACTTAATCGGCAAAGAAATCAACGGAAAACCCATTCACGCCATGTCGGAATTGGGCGAAGTTGCCTTAGCCCAAAAAGTGAAGGTTGCCATTATCACGGTTCCTGCCCAATATGCCCAAGAAGCGATTGATGAAGCCGTTCAAGCCGGAATCCATGGCATTTGGAATTTCGCGCCTACCCATGTGACCGTGCCTTATCACATCGTGATTGAGAACTTTAATTTCTCTTCTTCTTTGGCGGTTTTGATTCATCGGCTTTATGACGGACGTTAAAAAGAAACGCGTCAAGGCAGAGAAACCGCAATGGGTCGGCTATCTGACGGAGAAACAAAAAGAGAAGCTCCATGATTCCATTGATCCCGACGCTTCGTTAGGGCAACGGATTGCCATCATTCAAAAGATTCATCGAATGGTATTGCGCAATCATAAAAACGATCCGGCCTATGAAACCTTGTATGGTGCCGTGATTACGGCAACGAATTTGTTCTTGGATTCTGCGTTTTATACACCGACCTTGCAAGCAACCTTGCCTTATTGGTTCAGCGTGGCCTACTTTGATTATCTATATCACGTCGGTGTCTTAACCGATGCGGATTTGATTCTCCATACGTTACAAATGCAAGGCGGGAACGATTCGTCAGATCCTTCCTCACATGACGCATAATCATCGGTACAACCGATGATTTTTGTTACCTAAAAGCATAAACGCCAATCGAAACGGCGTTGTCTAAATTTAAGGAATCCACCTGAGAAGATTGTTCGATTCTTACCGGGGTTCCGATGCTTAAAAAGGAATCAGGTAATCCCGTTGCTTCATTCCCGAAAATCAAGGAATAAGGAGCCAGTTTTTCGATGGTATGTAGTGGGGTGGAGCATTGTAGCATAAAAGGGTAGTAATGACGGTCACCCGCTAAGGCTTGATAGGCTTCAAACGAAGGAAAATAGGCGAAGGGAACCGAAAAGATGGCACCCATGGAAGAACGGACGCATTTTGGGTCAAACGCATCGGCCGCCGGACGAATGATGGCTAAAAAATCAATCGAGAAAGCAGCAGAGCTACGGAATATCGTTCCTAAGTTCCCTTGATTTGAGGGGTTCACCAAAACCACGTGGTTGCCTGAAGGAACCGTCTCGGTTTGGAACTTTTGAAATTCACCAATCATCATGACGTTGTCTTTTTCAGACAACGAAAATATCTTTTGATTATTGGTGATAAAGGGGACGTGTTGCTTCTCGGCAAGCAATCTCATCTTTTCATACGTCTCATCCCGTTTTTGCTTGGGATTCACATAAATCTTTCTTGCGACTTCGGGTTTCCGAAGCATTAATTCGAACGTTAACGTTGTTCCCAAGGTGTAAGAAACATCACCTTTTTTATCGTACTTTTCCATCGTTAGGATTATCGCACCTTTTCTTAATTATCACCACGTTTTGTCCTTCTTTTCCTTTCGTTGCCTAGAAATAAGTGAAGGAGAAAACAACATGGAACATCAACAAGTCAAACTCGGAAGAATTCCGAAACGGGTCTGCTTGCTTTATGGAATAGGGGAAGAGGGACTAGTCTGGGCACCGAATGAATTTTTAGATCGCCTTGCCGTCCGTTACCCCGACGATTATTTACGAAAGGTAGAAGAAGCAGCCCATATCTTAAAAGAACCGCAATATGGCGCGTATCGCCAAAAAACGCACACGTTATATTTGGTGCGCGAATACGTTATCGGGGCGTCGTTTTGTAAGGTTTATATCGCCATCCAATGCGCTTTTGAAAAGCACTGGACCGAAATCGGGGTTTTAACCCCGACACAATCCCAGGCGATATTGGCCCAAGAAGAAGGAATGGTTTGGCAAGCTATCCCTCTTGGATCGCCGGTTTGCGCCGATACTTCCCGGAGAAAAGGAAACTCAAGAAAACCAAAGAAGCTGCGATCAAAAGATAAAGAAGATAAAGTGTCAACGACGAAAGAATAACGCCGAGCCAGCCACCCCAGATTTCTAAGAAAGGAACGTTCCAGAAGGTAGCGGGGTCAAAAGTCAAGATGGCGAAGGTGGTTGAAGTACGCACATAATGCCGTAAATAAGAGAAGACGGCGTAATAAAATGGAATGGCCATAAAATAGATAATCCAGTGCCATTTCCAATCGCCTTTTTCCGAGAAGAACAGCCAATCCAAAAAACAAAGCACGGGCAGGATGATGTAAAGCAATAATTCGGTGATCAACCGTTCATTCGTGAAATAAGTCGCCCCGACATCATGAAAAGAGATGAACCATACGTAAAGTGGATGCGTGAGAAGCAGGCTCATTTCTAGTGAGACTGAAATGAACAACAACTGCCCGAATACCGTCGGGGGATTAGCGTTCTTGCTTTTCCGTAGCCCTTTTAAAGATAAGAAAAGTTCGGAAAGCAATACGAATGTCGCATACATCGTGATGATGGTGCCGGGATAGCGGAAGGCATTCCAACCAATTGAATTGACGGCATCCGAAAGGAAAACGAAAGTCAGCGCGATGATCGCAAGGATCACGGCCAACAAGCGATAGATGAAACGGAAATAACGATTGCGGATGACCATAAAGAACGCCAAAAATGACGACAACGATATTATAGGCGGACTGAATGAATTCTTGAAACTCTCTTTTCTCTTGCTTAAGTGCGCAAGAACCACTAAACTATTTTGCGCTGGCGGAATTGGTGAAGAGGCCTAACACAACCGGCTGTGAACCGGCCATTTCACGGGTTCGAATCCCGTATTCCGCCCCAATTTAAAAAATGAAGGTTAATACAAGAATGTGTTAGCCTTTTTTCTTTGGTTACATCGCACTTTTTTGGGAATATTTCACTGACGATTTTGAAAAAAATGTCAATTTGTATCGAGAAATTGCCAGGTTATAACGTTGGAAGAACTTATAAACAAATCATTTAATCAATAGTTCAATCAGATGTCGGGCTGCGTATTTTGGATTGTCTTTACCATTTTCTAATCCTAATCCAGTAAATAATTCGCCAATTGGTATATTATTATTAAATAATAATTGAAAATAAGTTTCTAATAGTGAATTGGTAGTATTCTCTAATTGAATTGGACCAAAAGGATTTGCAAAGAAAGTTTGTACCAACCCTTTTTCTCCAGTTGTACCTAACGCAAATCGTTTACCTTCTTTAAATACGAGCAACGCATCTTCAACTTGTTTAAAAATGTGAATTTTTTCTTTACTATTCTTATAGTTGTTAGCGTAAAACACATAATCAACATGATATTTATTCGATACTTCTTTATATGTAGAAACAGGTAAAACCAATCGAGCATTTTTTCCTTTTGGGTTTAAGAATATTGCTCTATCAAACACTTTATAAACATAGTCATTTTCTAAATCATCGGTTCTAACAAACGCACCAATTTCTGTTCCTGATGTATATATTTGATTATCAATAATTTCAAAATAACCCATATCGTCATAAATAGTGGTGATTTCTTGTATTTGGCCGTTTGCGATTAAGCGAAGAGCTTCAATTGTTTCACTTTTTCCTGCCCCAGAGTCTCCTACAATAATCACGTTTTTTGTTGTCGTATCGTTCAATTTTATTGATATCCCAGCACCATGAATTGGTAATTTGCCATTCTCTATCATTTTAATGTTATGAACTGTTAGAATTATCTTTTTTAAATAGCCAAAGTAATCAATTTCATCCCGTTCTTTCAAAGAGCCGATATAAATATCTTTTTCTTTGTCATAATAGATTCCGTCAATTGTGTTGGATCCGAAAAGAATTATTCCATCTGGTTTTGAATTTTTAAAATCATCATCAAACTGAAATAAATTTGATAAGGAAACACCTAACGAAATATATCTTTCTGAAATGCACACATGAATTCTGCTTTTGCCACATAAAATTGGTATTAAAAACCATTTCTTGTTAGAAAGATTTAATCCATCAATTGGATTGGCGTTAATTATTTCGAAGATGCCGGTCCTTTTGTTGGATGCAGAATAAGAAACAAAAGGCGTTCTAAAAGCAATCTTTGTAATAACTTTCGCGCTTTCTAATTCTTTATAAATATAATTTGAATTGCTATCTGTTAATAAGAATGCGTTTGCAAAAGCCGGGAGCTGCCTATAAACGGTGAATTTCTTTCCGGTAAGCTTAAAGCATAATTCTCTATATTTTCCCAGCAATGCTTCAGTGAATTTATCAAATAGAGTCAAGAAATCCAACTCTTCAAACCTTGGATTATTTTGATCTGAAATTATGTAACGTTTTACCGATCTCCAGTGGTCGTATATTTTTTCTAAAATATCATATAACAAGTCTTTGTTTTTAACATTAGTCGTATCATTGTTTAAGATTTCTAGAAAAACTTTTGAAAGACTATCTCCATATATGATTTCGCTGATGTTATTTTTAGGGTTATCTTTCAAAAATGAATCTATAGCTAAATTCATTACCTCTTTGTTTATGGCGGTAGTGTCCTTATCTTTTATATCTATTAAAATGTAATTTTCTTTCATTTTCATTAAACCTATTTCTTAAGATTGTTTTGTTTCGAGCTTCACACTTAAGCAAATGATTCTTAAAGCGATTTCTAATTCTTTTAGTGAGACGGATGAAGGAGCGATTCTTATATTTGAATTAGATGAATCTATTCCATATGGATATGTTGCCCCGGAATTAGTTAAAATAACCCCCGCTTTTTTGCATCTTTCAACAACCTCTTTCGCACACCCTTTAACATTGAGTGAGATAAAATACCCACCTAGTGGTTTAGACCAAGTTGCAAAACCAATTAGTTCTTTAGAAAATATTCTCTCGACAAGTTCAAATTTGGGTCTAAGTATATCTGCGTGTCTTTTCATTATATTCTTCAAATCTTTTAAAAAAAGAGCGTGCCTATATTGATTGATTTTGTCATATCCTATAGTTTGAACTTTCATTTGCTCGAGCATATCTTTTTTGTTGTTCTCACTTGTCCCCATCGCAGAGATGCCTGCGCCAGGAAAGGTGATTTTACTTGTGGATGTAAAAATATAAACAATATCTTCATTGTTGTTCTTTTTGCATTCAGAATAGATGTTTAAAAGATGTTCTTTTTTCTCTTCGTATAAATCATGAATTGCATACGCGTTATCCCAATAAATCCTAAAATCTTTGGCGGCTGGTCTAAGTTTTGCGAATCTTCTCACTGTTTCATCGCTATATGTAATCCCAGTTGGATTTGAATATTTTGGAACGCACCAAATCCCTTTTACGTAGTCATCTTTGATATATTTTTCGACTAAATCCATATCTGGTCCATCTTCGTTCATTGGGATATTAATCATCTCAATTCCGAAATACTCACATATCGCAAAGTGGCGATCGTATCCCGGAACAGGGCACAACCATTTAACTTTACTTAACTTGTTCCATGGAGTCGAACCGCAAACTCCATTGGTCATGGATTTTGATATAGCATTATACATTAATGCAAGCGAAGAGTTACCGCCAATAATTATATTGTTTTGTGGTATATCTAAAATATTAGAAAACAAATCCTTGCATTCAGGTATACCATCTAGCAAGCCGTAATTTCTGTAATCAATATTGTTTATCTTTAGACAATTGCCTGAACGAAGTACATCTAAAATGCTTTCCGATAAATCTAATTGACGTGCATCAGGCACACCTCTAGACATATTTATGTAGATGTTTTTGTTGAGATATTCTTGATATTGCTTTTCTAAATCAATCATACTTTGAACACTATAATACCTAATTATTATAATTATTTATGCTTATAATTATGTTTTACAAGTTATAATTTTAAAGAACTTCTATTGGCAGATAGAAATAAAAACTTGTTATAGTGTTATCTCAAAGAAAACATTTTACATTGTTAAATAGGATTGATTCAATGTGTCAGTCCTTTTATTTTTTAGAAGTATTTACCAAAGTGTGGGCGGGAAACTGGCCTAATATCGTGTTCTGCTCTTGAAGTCTGCACTTATTTGGTAGCATTCCCGCACCAGTTCGTCTACCCTCT
>Ga0256406_1003302_pt1 | contig 20268 bp, 14 predicted proteins | sample RumenRJG_03DNA_FD_185986 | JGI IMG/M metagenome (GOLD analysis project Ga0256406, IMG submission 185986) | Bovine rumen microbial communities from Lethbridge, Alberta, Canada - RJG_03 | ecosystem: Host-associated > Mammals > Digestive system > Stomach > Rumen | place: Canada: Alberta | collected... | reverse complement strand
AAAATTTAAACGAATTAATTAAAATATTTGAAGATGAATTCTATAAAATAGTTGATTTAACCTCATTCTACACAAATTGGGTCAACGAATATTTAGGTATAAACATTTGGTAAAATACTATAAATAAGAAATTAGAGATAATTTTTGTTCTTCAGAGTCAACTGGAACTATTAAAGATTTGAATAAGAATGTTTTGTTACTTTATATTCATTGTGTTTTTAACTCCTTTTAGCACGATAAGATTATATGTATTACTGAAAAGATTCAAAATAATCATTTAAATTATAACCTTAATATTATGTTTCAGAAGTAAAACACATTTAATGGAAATACAATTACATTTCTATTAAATTCTAATTTGTTTAATTATACTTAATAGAAAATATTTAGTGGGGTTTTAGCACATACAATATCTCCAAGTTTAAGTAAATTATATTTTGAAGTGTTTTTAGTTACAAATTTTATTCTAAAATATTTAATTTAATTTAATTTAATCAACAAATCTTAAAGAACAATATTAATGTTCCTATTTTAAGGTTTAAAGATTATTCTGAAGAATTTAAACATTATAAATTTAAAGAATTAATTAAAAAAAGTAAAGCTGGAGGAACACCCAAATCTACCAATTTAACATATTATAATGGAAATATTCCTTTTTTAAGTATTAAAGATATGAATAATCAAGGAAAATTTATTAATTATACTGAAAAAACAATAACTAAAGAAGGTTTAGAAAATTCTAGTGCATGGATTGTTCCTAAAAACTCTATTTTATATTCAATTTATGCTTCAGTAGGATTTATTGCTATAAATAACATTAATTTATCAACAAGTCAAGCAATTTATAGTATTATACTAAAAGATAATGTTGATATTAATTATATTTATTATTATCTTCAAAATTTAAAAAAAAATATACATAAATATATTGAAACAGGAACTCAAGGAAATTTAAATTCAAAAATTGTGCAAAATTTCAATATAAAAATACCATCATTAAATGAACAAAAAAGAATAGGAAATTTTCTTTCTTTAATTGATGAAAAAATTGAGTTATTAGAAAAGAAATTGTGCTTAATGAAAAAATTTAAAAAAAATTTATTAAATACTATTTTTTCAAATAAACATTCTAAAAATAACAAAAATGATTGGAAAATTATTAAAATTAATCAAATGGGTACTTTTACAAATGGTGTTGGTTTTAAAAAGAAATATCAAGGTTATGAAAATTTTTCAATACCTTTTTTTAAAGTATCTGATATGAATTTAAAAACAAATAAAAAATATATGATTAAATCGAATAATACTGTGAATAATAAAATTTGTAATGAATTAAGAATTAAACCAATAATGAAGCCATCTATAATTTTTGCTAAAATTGGTGCTGCAATTTATTTAGAAAGAAAAAGAATTGTTAAGAAACCTTTTTTAATTGATAATAATATGCTTGCTTTTCAGGTTGATAAAAAATTTGATTTAGAATTTGTTTATTATCTATTTTTAAATATTAAGTTTTCTAAATATGCACAATTAACTGCATTGCCGTCTATAACACAAAAAGATATTGGTAATATCAAATGTTTAGTTCCTAATATTATTAAACAAAAAAATATTTCAAATTCTTTAATATTAATTGATGAAAAAATAAAATATTATGAAAATAAAATATTTATGATAAAACAATTCAAAAAAGGTCTTCTTCAGAAGATGTTTGTTTAGGTGATATTGTAATATTTATCACCTAAAAAAATATTTATTGTAATATGGAATTCTTCATTAATTATTTCTTCTTTTTCTTCCTTTTCAGTAAAAATCATTACATTATGCATTGCACTCATATAGATCTTTTTTAATCTTTGAGGATTTGTTTTTATATAAGTTTCATGTACTATATTTTTACTTCTTCCTTGTAATGAATCAATATATTCAGCAGTTAATCCTATATTTGATGCATGAAACTTTCTTAGTGTATGTGATCTAAAGAATCTATATTTTCCTTTAAATCCCCAATTCATATTATCATTTATTTCTTGAAATCGTGATAATAATAAAGAACTTGTGAAATCAAATAGTTTATCTTCTAATTTTAAGTTTTCACGTGTTTTTAAATATTTAACTATAGCATGACTTGCTTCAGGTGAACAAAAAGTATAATAATATTTATCTGTTTTAATTCTTTTTAGATAAAAAGTTGGTACTACATTATTTCTTTTTTCAAGTACATTTAATATATTATTAAGTGGTCCACCATTATGATATTCAGCTGTTCCATCAATAAATTGTCTTACTGTTAGTGATAATGTTTCTGCTTTTGCTGTTCCTGAAGATGACATAAATAATATAACTGCTTTTAAATCAATTGGCACTATTTCAAGTGCTTGATATATATGTTCTTTAGTAGGTAAGTCTAAATAATTTGTTTCATAAACTTTATCATATTTTGCATCAGGTAAATGTGGTATTTCAATTTCAAAATGTATATAAAATGTTTTTAATTTTGAAAAATATGTTTTTGCAGTATTAGGTGACATAGTACTATTTAGTAAATAATTACGATAATCAAGAAGTCTTTTTTTAATTTTTCTTTCTTTAAGTGGAATCCTTTTTTCTTCATCTTTTAAAGCTTCTTTAAGTAAATAATTAATAGTTTTATCATGAAAAGATGTATATTTCTTCAATGCAGATTCATATCCTTTCATAGTACTATCTTTAATATTTCTTTCTTTACAAAATTTAATAAAAAGTTCGTTTGTATACATAATTTGATATTATAAATTCAAAATAACATATTTTACCTTATTTTATGTCATTTGAAAAAATAAACATTTAATATGAAATTCTGGGACAAACATTTGAATTATTGGATTAATAATTTAACTACAAAAAATGATAAATATAATTTTCATTGGAAAATCTTTAAGTTTAAAGATTTTCTTGAAGAATATAATGAAAAATCTAAAATTAATAATCAATATCCTCTTTTATCCTCAACAAAAAATAAAATAGTTTTACAAGAAAACTATTTTAATAAGAGAATTGCTAGTAAAGATAATAAAGGTTATAAAATATTACATTTAAATCAATTAGTTTTAAGTCCTCAAAATTTATGGTTAGGAAATATTAATATTAATGATGAATTTGAAATAGGTATTGTTTCACCATCTTATAAAATATATAATATAAATAAAAATATAATTAATCAGAGTTATTTAAAATTTATAATTAAAAAGCCTAAAATGTTATATTTATATGAAACAGTATCTGAGCAAGGAGCAAGTGTTGTTCGTAGAAATCTTAATACTAATTTGTTTATGAATTTAAAAATAAAATTACCTTCAATTAACGAACAAAAAATTATTGGAGATTTTTTATTACATTTATATAATAAGAATCAATTAATTAAAAATAAAATTAATATTTTAAAAATTTTTAAAAAAGGATTATTACAGAAAATGTTTGTTTAAATAAACATATTTTGCAATAAATATTTTTTAAAAGTTTTATATTGTTTTATTTTAGTATTTAAAGTTTGAATTTTATAATCAAAGATATTAAACAAATTGGAATAATAATTTTGTTCTTCTAAACTTGGTAATTTAATTTTGATATTTTTAATAATTTTAGAATTTAAATTACCTTGTGTTCCTGTTTCAATATATTTATGTATAAAACGTTTATAATTTTTTAAATAATGGAAAATATATTCTTGATTAACATTATCTTTTAATATAATACTATAAATTGCTTGACTTGTAGTAAGATCAATTTTATTTATAGATACAAGACCAATAGATGCATACATAGAATATAATAATGAATTTTTAGGAACAATCCAAGCACTTGAATTATTCAAACCTTCTTTTGTAATCGTTTTTTCTGTCGATTTAATAAATTTTCCTTGTTTTGTCATGTCATTTATAGTTAAAAATGGTATTTCACCATTATAATATGATTGAATTGATGATTTTGGAGTTCCACCAGCTTTACCTTTTTTAATTATTTCTTTAAATTTAACAATTTTTTCTATATTAATATTATCAAAATAATTACATTTCAAACTAAAAATATATTTGTCCCAGAATTTCATATTAAATGTTTATTTTTTCAAATGACATAAAATAAGGTAAAATATGTTATTTTGAATTTATAATATCAAATTATGTATACAAACGAACTTTTTATTAAATTTTGTAGAGAAAGAAATATTAAAGATAGTACTATGAAAGGATATGAATCTGCATTGAAGAAATATACTTCTTTTCATGATAAAACTATTAATTATTTACTTAAAGAAGCTTTAAAAGATGAAGAAAAAAGGATTCCACTTAAAGAAAGAAAAATTAAAAAAAGACTTCTTGATTATCGTAATTATTTACTAAATAGTACTATGTCACCTAATACTGCAAAAACATATTTTTCAAAATTAAAAACATTTTATATACACTTTGAAATTGAAATACCACATTTACCTGATGCAAAATATGATAAAATATATGAAACAAATTATTTAGATTTACCAACAAGAGAACATATATATCAAGCACTTGAAATAGTACCAATTGACTTAAAAGCAATAATATTATTTATGTCATCATCAGGAACAGCAAAAGCAGAAACATTATCATTAACAGTAAGACAATTTATTGATGGAACAAGTGAATATCATAATGGAGGAACAATAGATAATATATTAAATGTACTTGAAAAAAGAAATAATGTAGTACCAATATTTTATCTAAAAAGAATTAAAACAGATAAATATTATTATACTTTTTGTTCACCTGAAGCAAGTCATGCTATCGTTAAATATTTAAAAACAAGAGAAGATTTAAAATTAGAAAATAAATTATTTGATTTTACAAGTTCATTATTGTTATCAAGATTTCAAGAAATTAATGATAATATGAATTGGGGATTTAAAGGAAAATATAGATTTTTTAGATCACATACATTAAGAAAATTTCATGCATCAAATATAGGATTAACTGCAGAATATATTGATTCACTACAAGGACGAAGTAAAAATATAGTACATGAAACTTATATAAAAACAAATCCTCAAAGATTAAAAAAGATTTATATGGGTGCAATGAAGAATGTTATGATTTTTACTGAAAAGGAAGAAAAAAAAGAAATAATTAATGAAGAATTTCATATTACAATAAATATATTTTTAGGTGATAAATATTATAATATCATCTAAACAAACATTTTCTGAAGAAGACCTTTCTTAAATTGTTTCATATTTAATAAATCTTTATTTATTTTTTCTGATTTTTGATTGATAATATCAATAAAATTAGATATTTTCTTTTGCTCTTCTAAATCAGAAGGTAAATATAAAGTTTTTGATAAAAAAACTTTATTTGTTATATTCATTGTATTTTTAGCACCTTTTTGTACAATTGGATGTAAGTAATTTCTTGTATTCACAGATGATTCAAAATAAGCATCTAAATAATTACCTAAATATTTTGATTTTGGTGTAAAAACACCGTATAAAGGAGAAACTACAACATCTTTATTATTTTTATTTTGTTTTATAATACCTAATTCAAATCCTGCTGTTGGACTTTTGGTATAAATTAAATCACCAGGTTTTACTAATTTATATTTTGATAAATTTTTTGTTGCAAAAGATCTTCCTAAATGTTCAACTTGATTAACTACACCTTTATGAACTGAAACTGAATATACCTCCTCTTTTCCAGTATATCTTAACTTATGTTCAAATAAAACTTCATTAAGTTTAACTTCTTTCCAATTTTTATAATCTTCTTTATTATCTTTTTTAAATCTTATTTTACCTTTTCTTAATTTCTGTATAACCCCATGTTTATATTTTTTAATTAAGTTACTTTTCTTTTCTAATAAGTCAATTTTTTGATCAATTAAAGAAAGAATATTTGCATCTTTCTTTTGTTCTAAATAGGAAGGTATTTTTACTTTAATTTTTACTAAATTTTTTTGTTTAATACCTTTCGCTGTTGTGCCTGTGGAAAGTTTTAATAACTCTTTCTGAAATTTATTAGATCTAAAATATTGTGCAATGAAATTTTTATTAATAAAATTTTTAAATTTAAAAAGTACAACCCTTTGACTTAAAATGTACTTTTTATCATCAGGTATTTGAGCTACATTTCCTAAAGGCGCCTCCATTGTAATTATAACATCATCTTTTTCGCAATCCCCTTGAGTCATCCATTTATTATAAAGGCCTATAGATCCATAATGAGTTTCCTCATTTAATTCAATTTTACCCATTTTAACATTTATAGCAGATAAAGCAGGTATATTACCACCCCATTTAAATCCTAACTTTTTAGGGGTTTTTCCTCTAAAATCTATAATATTATCAGTTAATTCAGAAATTTTATATTCTTTCCATTCATCAGTAAACTCAGGAAACCTCAATTCAGGTACTAATTTTTCCTGTTGATTGTCATCATTTATATCTTGTTTCTTAGTAGAAACATTATTATCATCACTCATATTTTACCCCCTAAATTTTAAAATATTGGTGATTGAATTCCAAGTTCTTCACAGATTTTATTAATTTCTTCATCTACTTCAGCTTCTTTAATTGAAATTTCTTTAAGTTCCTTACAAACTTCATCAAGATCAATAGGTTCTTCTTCTTCAAAAGTATCTACATATCTTGGTATATTAAGATTGTAATCATTTTCTTCAATTTCTTCCATTGTTGCTTTATGTGAATATTTATCAATTTCTTCACGTTTAGCATATGTATTTACTATTTTATCAATATCTTCTTTTCTTAGTTTATTTTGATTTTTAGCTTTTTCAAAATCTTGTGAAGCATCAATAAAGAGAATATCTTCATCTTCTGTTCTACATTTTTTAAATATTAATATACATGTTGGTATACTAGTACCATAGAATATATTAGCAGGTAATCCTATTACTGCATCTAAATAATTTTTTTCTTCAATTAAATATCTGCGTATTTTACTTTCTGCAGCTCCTCTAAATAATACTCCATGTGGAAGTACAATACCCATTGTACCATTTTCATCTAAATGATATATCATATGTTGTACAAATGCATAATCTGCTTTAGATTTAGGTGCTAATTTTCCATATGCACTGAAACGTTCATCATCAAGGAATGTTTTATCTGCACTCCATTTTGCACTAAATGGTGGATTAGCAACGATTGCTTCAAATTTCATACCCTTATGCATGGGATGTTCTAAAGAATCTCCTTGTTTTATATCAAAGTCTTGATATTTAACACCATGAAGAATCATATTCATACGTGCAAGGTTATATGTTGTTTGATTTAATTCTTGTCCATAGAAGTTTGCTACATCAGCTTCTTTAGATACACGTAGAAGTAAAGATCCTGAACCACATGTTGGATCATATACTGATTTAATACGTTTTTTACCTAATGTTACAATTTTAGCAAGTACTTTTGATACTTCTTGTGGAGTATAAAATTCTCCTGCTTTTTTACCTGCACTTGATGCAAATTGACTTATTAAATATTCATATGCATCACCAAGGATATCTGATTCATTATTTTCAAGCTCAAAATCAATATCATTTAAATGAAGTAATATTTTTGAAATTAATTTATTTTTATCATCATTAGTTCTTCCAAGTTTAGATGAATGAAGATCCACATCTTCAAAAAGATTACTGAAATCATCTTGACTTTCAGTACCAATACAAGAATTACTAATATAATTCAATGCTTTATTAAGATCATCTAATATGAAATCTCCAACTTTAGCTTTTTTAATAATACAACTAAATAAATGTTGAGGTTCAATAAAGTATCCTAATGAATCAATACCTTCATCTTTTAAATCTTCTTTATAATCATCAAGTTCCCATGCTTCTTTAAAACTAATACCATCTACTTCTAATTCTTTATTCATATGAATTTCTAATTTTTCAGATAGGTATCTGTAAAATATAAATCCTAATATATAATTTTTAAATTCATTAGCATCCATATTTCCTCTTAATTCATCTGCAATTGCCCATAATTTACTTTCTAATTCTTTACTAGCCATAATAATTCACTCCCCTTAAAAGGTTTAATAATTTTTTAATACAAAACATTTCTTATTTAATATTTAATTTAAACATTTTTTTAATAATTTTAATACAAATTTATTTATAAATACCAAATTAATTTATTAAGAATCCAATAAATAAGATTTATTTATAAATACCAAATTGATTTTATTAAGAATTTAATAAATAGGATTTATTTATAAATATTTTCAATTATTGCTTCTTTGTAATTATTTTGATATTGGATAAGTTTTTTTTCTAATTTTATTTTATTATCAATTAGATCTAAGAACATTCCATATTTATTTTGAGTTTCTAAATCTGGAATATTGAATTTAATTTTTTTTAAGTCTGCAACTTTAATTATTTTTAAAGCTCCTCCTTCACGTAATTTGTGTAATTCAGAAAGAAAATAATTACTTTTTAGTAAATGGTAAAAGAATGATGTATTATATCCTTCTTTTAATCTAATTACTGCAAAATTCATTGTAATTACATATCCTTCTTTATTTAACCTAGTAACAGTATTTGGTTCAGATAATGATATTACAATATCATCTTTTTTTGAATAATATTTCGGATTTAAATCATTTGAAATATTTTTATATTCAAATTCAAATATGCCGTCATCTTTAAATTTATTCCGGATAACAGGTTTTAAATCAGATTTTGAATCAATAAATCTTGATAAATGAACTCCAGAATATACTTCTGCTATATCAATTAATCTTTTTTTAGTCATAATAGCCTCCATTAAAATTTTATTATAGTTTAATTAACATTTTTCTACTTTATTTAAAATAGAAGGTGTGAAGTAGAAAACTTCACTTATTCTATTTTTTAAAAAAGGTGATAATATATAATAGAGAACCGTCTCTTATTATATATTAATATATATGAAATTACCTCCAAATGGGAGTCGAACCCACCAATGAATAAAGGAGGGTATGAATTACTTGAATATAGTATAAAAATTAAAATTTTATACATAATATTCAAGTTAATAAATCACTATTCACCCCAAGTATATTAAACCATGTTTTGTAATAATTACTTAATGACATGTACTAAGTAACTAATTACAAGTAATTGTTTGATTTCATCATATATAAACTTAACGAAAATTTTAGTCATTAATTGCTAATTACAATAAATTTTTCTAAAATATGAAAAATAAAATAAAGAATATTAAGTAATAAATTAAGAAATGTAATATAAAAATATGATATTATTATAATTAAATTAATAATAAATAATTAAATAAAAAAAATATTAATTTAAAATAGTTAAAACCATAAACAAATAACTTTAACAAGAAATAAAAATTAATTAATTATACAAAAAATATTGAAAAAATAAAATTAAAAAATAATTAAAAAAATAATTATTGAAATCTTATTTTTATAAAATAATAAAATTAATATATTTAAAAAAATGTGAAACATGTTTTATATAAAACATGATTTTAAAATAATAAACAATATATTAAAAAAGTTAAATTAATCTAAAAAATATTTAATATTAAAACAAAATTTAAAAGAACTATTCAATTTAATATAATTTTAAAAATAATTTAAATATTCTAATCAACATGTCCCAGAGTTAAGATTTAAGGAGTTTAAAGAGGATAATTGGTCTTTAAATAATCTTAAAAATATAACAAAATGTTATGATTCTAAAAGAAAACCATTAAATAATGAAGAAAGAAGTAAAAATAAAGGAAATATTCCTTATTTCGGTGCAAATGGCGTTATGGATTATATTAATTCATATATTTTTGATGAAGACTTAGTTCTTTTGGCAGAGGATGGTGGTCATTTTAATGAATATCAAGAAAAACCTATTGCACAATATATAAAAGGTAAATCTTGGGTGAATAATCATGCTCATGTCTTAAAAAGTAATGAAAAAATTGTTGATTTAAAATTTTTATATTATTCATTAGTTCATAAAGATATAAGAAAGTATATAAATGGTACTAGTAGATCTAAATTAAATAAATCAGATATGTTATCAATTAATATAAGATATCCATCAATTCCAGAACAGAAAAAAATTGGAAATTTTTTATCTTTAATTGACAGGAAAATTGACTTATTAGAAAAGAGATTAATTCTTAATGAAAGAATTATACGATCAATTTCAAATTCTCTTTTTAAAGATTTGGATATTAAAAATTCAGAAATAAGTACTTTAAAAAAGATATGCACAATCAACAAAGGTGAACAATTAAACAAAGATAATATGACTTTAAATGGAAAATATTATGTTTTAAATGGAGGTAAAGAACCTTCTGGATATACTGATAAATGGAATGTAGAAAAAAATACAATTAGTATAAGTGAAGGTGGAAATTGTGGATATGTTAATTTTAATTTCAAAGAATTTTGGGCAGGAGGTCATTGTTATTATTTAACTGATTTAAATAAGAACATTAAGTTATATTATTTATATTATTATCTTAAAGAAAATCAAAGGGAAATCATGAAATTAAGAGTTGGATCAGCTCTTTTTAATATTCAAAAAAAGGATATTGAGAATTTTAAAATAAAAGTACCAAAAATAGAAAAACAAAAAGAAATTAGTCATTTTTTACTAATTTTAAATAGAAAATTAGAAATAATAAAAAGTAAATTAAAATTAATGAAAGTCTTTAAAAGAGGATTATTACAAGAAATGTTTGTTTAAATAAACATTTTTTGCATTAAACCTTTCTTAAAATTTTTAAGATAGTTTATTTTAAGATTTATTAAATTTGATTTCATTTTAATATTATGTAAAAATTTTCCAATTTTTATTTGTATATTTATATTTGGAACAATAACTTTCTCTTTTGAATAATCTTTAAAATATATATGTGGAATAGATGATCCAATTTTATATTTATTTAAATTAATTGTTTTTAATAAATAATATACAAAATATATATTAAATTCTTGTTTTGGTATTAAATATTGCATAGTTCCAACAATTGATGAATTTTTCTTAAATAAAAATAAATTACCAACACCAGAACCATCTTTTACTATAGCAATATAATCTTGTTTTTGTTCACAAAAATCAATATTTTTTAAAAACCCATCAGCACCATATAATGGATAATCTCCTTTATTTTCTTTTAAATCATTTATTTTTAGATTAGATGATTTGTTTATTAAAATATCACTTAGTTTATACATTTTAGAATTAGTATATTCCAATTCTTTAAACAATAAACAATTATAATATTTTAAACTTTGTTCATTAAGAATCAATCTATTATAGAAAATTTAAACTTTAATTAATAGTTAAAAATTAAAAATTTAAAAAAAATATTTTAAAAGTTATGAGAATTTAAAAATCTTAAAAAAAATAAAATAGACAATTAATTAATAATCAAATTTCTCATGGAATTTTTCTATTTTATTTTTAACTTCTTTAACTTTATTTCTTCTTTCTTTAAATTTAAGTTTATGATTAAATGATCTTTTAAGTTCATCCTCATCAAGTTTACCAGAATATTCATAATAATCAAAAATTTGACGAGCAAGTTTTTCATTTAAATCTTCTTTAGAGATAATATTTTCAATAGCATTTTCTCTTTCTTTTGACATGAATCCATCAAATACTTCATTAAAAGATAAATCTTTATCATTAATATTTCCTAATTCCTCATCAATGAATTTCTCAATTAAACTGATTTTACTTCTTAAATGTTCAGTTTCTTGCATAATATTTAATATACGTTTTTTATCATGCTCAAAACTTGAATCTTTAGGATCCATTGTTTTAAGAATATTAAGAATATAATCTACATTGATTTTATCATTTCTAAGCAATTCAAGTTCAAAGTCAATATCATCAAGAACAGATACTTTTTCTTTATCTGGACTTTTAAGTTCATCATGAATATCAAAGTAAATACTTTTATAATCTGAGAAATCCTGTTCAGTCATTTCAATATCATCATATGAAAATTCTGAGAAAGTATTCATTTTATTTAATATTCTTGAAAGTTCTCTGAAATTTAATACAAATTGTTTCTTATCCTTCTCACTTTGTAAATTAACTGCATCGTTTACTGTTTCAACAAGGGAATAAAATTTTTCAGCTTCTTTATTAAATTTATCTACAAAGAAGCCATAGGGTGGTAAAATAATATCCTCAGATGCATTAGAATCAGAGAATAATCTAATTGCCCTATCAGTATTTTCCTTAAGATTTCTAAAACAAATGATATTTCCATGAGATTTACGCATATTATATATTCTATTTGTTCTAGAAAATGCTTGTAATAAACCATGATATTGAAGATTTTTATCTACATATAATGTATTTAAAAGTTTACTATCAAATCCAGTTAAAAACATGTCAACAACTAAAAGTAAATCAATTTCCCTATTTTTCATTCTTTTAGAAACATCTACATAGTAAGCTTTAAAGTCATCAGTACTGAAATTAGTACCAAACATCTCATTATAGTCATCCATATATTTATCAAGCTTATCTCGTGATAACTGTTTGTTATCAGACAAATCTTCATTAGCAACATATGTAAAGATAGTAGCAACCTTTAAATCGTGTTTTTCTTCATCTTTTTTCTTTTTAAATAAGTCATAATATTTGTGAATTACTCCACCACGTGCAACTGTAAACATTGCATTAAATTCACGATTTTTAGTTTTATTATCATAGCTTTTAATTATATAATCTACGATTTGATTAAGACGCTTATCAGATTCAAAGTATTCTCTCTTATCAATTCCTTCAACTTCCAAATCAGTTTCAGTAAGCATTTTAGCTCCACCAAAATAATCAATTGAAAAACCTAAAACATTATTATCTGCAATAGCATCTTTAATTGAGTATTCATGAAGTCTTTTTCCAAAAATGCTTTTAGTAGTTTTTAGGCCATTGGAATTTTCTTCAAATATGGGAGTTCCAGTAAAACCAAAAGATAATGCATTATTAAAGAAATTAATAATGGATTGATGCATTTCACCAAATTGGCTTCTATGACACTCATCATAAATTAGAATAATATTTTTATCACGAATGTCTTGAAGTTTCTTCATATCCCCCCTTGTTTTAACTGCTTTTGATAATTTTTGTATAGTTGTTGTAACAAGTTTACCATTACCAGTTGTGGTTAAATGTTTAATTAAAGCACCTGTATGCTTTGTTTCATTAACACAACCATTACAAAAACTGTTAAACTCTTTATTTGTTTGAATATCCAAATCACGTCTATCAACAATGAAAAGAACCTTGTATATAGATTCATCTTCTGCTAAAAGTTGGCTTACCTTATAAGAGGTAATAGTTTTTCCACTACCTGTTGTATGCCAAATATAACCATTTTGTTTAACTTCTAATGCCTGATGTAATACTGCTTTTACAGCATATATCTGATAGGCTCTTAAAACCATTAAGGTTTTAGATGATTCATTTAAAATCATATATTTTGAAATAATTTCTGCAATATTACATTTTTCTAAAAAGGTATCTGTAAATTGGTCTAATGAATGATAATTGTTATTTTTCACATCTTTCCAGAAGAAGGTAAATTCAAAATTAAGATCATTTTTAGAACCATTTGCAAAATATTTAGTATTAACACCATTACTTATAACAAATAATTGAATATAATTAAAAAGACCACTATATGAATGAGATTTATATCTAATAATTTGATCAAAAGCCTCTTTAATATTTCCCCCTCTTCTTTTAAGTTCTATTTGAACAAGAGGTAATCCATTAATAAGAATAGTTACATCATATCTATTTTCATGAAGACCATGAACAGTGATTTGATTAGCTACTTGAAAAATGTTTTTACACCATTCTTTTGTATTTAAAAATTTAATATAAAAAGAGTCTTTATCCCTATCAACATAATATTTATCTCTTAATTTTTTAGCCTTATCAAATATACTGCCACTATCTAAGTATACCAAAATACGGTCAAATTCCACATCAGAAAAACTACAATTATTTAATTTTTCAAGTTGCAATCTGAAATTTTCTTTTAATTCATCTTCATTTTTAACATTAACATATCCATATCCATTTTCTTGCAATTGTGCAATTAAATTTTTCTCTAATGTTTCTTCACTTTGAATTGGCATTTTAATACTCCTTATTCATATAACAATACATATTATTGTTTAACTCCATAAATAAGCCATAAAAAGATAAAATTTAAATAATAAAAAAATTTTAAAATCAAATATTAATTTAATCTGAATTATATTTTAAATTTAAAAAACATTTTCACCCATATAAAAATATCTAAGTATACATTAATTTTTATGCATTATAATATTTTTAAATGTATTGATTTAATTTTATTAGAAATATTAAAAAAAATAGATAGCTTTCAATAAATGTCAATTTAATTAAGTAAATTTTTAAATAAATTAAATAAAGAAATTAATTATGAATCTAAAATTTAAATTTTAAAATGACTGTTTTATTTTTTAATTCATTATCATTGAGTAAATATTTATAGAATAGATAATTTTAAATATTCTGTTCGATGAAAAAAATAAGTCATTTTTATCCAAATTTAAAATATACTCATTTTAATCCCCAAATATAATCTATTGAATTTATTATTTAAATTTACAAATTTAACGACTATTCTCTATCATATAACTAATTTTAAAAATGCATCATTAAGAATAAAATATGATATCTTTAAAATTATAAAAAAATGAATATTAAAAATAAAAAAAAAATAAAAAAAATCATACATAAGATTTTAATTTTAAAGGTTTATATCAATTGAAATTGAATTTTATTTAAAATTGATTAGTTTATTATCCAAATTTTATATTATACACAAATATTAAGAGGATTTAAATATAATATTTTAAAATATGAATGAAAAAAATTTAATTATGTTTAAGGGTGATAGTATGGATAAATTAGAAATATTAGAGGGAAGCGCTTGTTTTTTAGTCTACAACACATCAGAAACCATGACCAAAAAACAATTCAAAAGATATCTTAGAAAGGAAGGATTTAAAGAATATAAAAAATATTATACATATGATAAAGGATTTTTTTACATCAATGTTAACAATTTACGATACTCAGATGGAATATATAAAGCAGCAAACCTTGCTAATACAATAATTGATGAGAATACAAAAAATCCATTTACAATTGATGAATTTAAAATTATTTGGAAAATATTAAAAAAACATATTAATAAACCAAAATTTACAGGAAGGCTTAGCCAAGGCTGTTCTACATTTTTAATATGTGATAACTCCCTTAATAACTATGAAAATGATTTTTTAACTTTTCTTGAGAAAGAAAACTTTAAACCTATTATTGATGATAGTTATGGTGGAAGGGGATTTGTTGTATTGAATGTTGAAAGTATGGTTTATTCAACTGGAGATATGGGTGAAGCACTTATTTCAACTTTTGTAGGAAATAATTCTAATTGTGCTTTAACAATAAAAGAGTTTAAAACAATTTGGAAAATAATCAAAAAACATAAAGATGATTTTCAATTTGTTGAAAAAATAGTTAATGAATACATTGCATCAGATGATTATGATCATATTAATGAATATCGTGAAAAGATATTAACTTATGATAATAGTGATGCTGACAGAATTAATTTTAAAGTAAGTGTATTATTTTCTTTAAAAAAATATGAAGAAGCTCTTGATTTACTTTATTATGCAATAGACATCTATCCCGAAGATTATAGATTTTATAATTTTTTAGCATTTATCTGTACCGATTTATATAGAATATCAGAAGCTATCAAATATTTCAATTATTCCTTTAAATATGGGGGTTTTGATTTTAAGGGTAGAGATTTAGTATACCAATATCGAGGGAAATGTTACTTAAAAAAGGCAAGAGAAGATTTTTATATAAGAGAAGACTTAGATGAAGCTTTAAAAAGCGTAGATATATACTTAAATCAATTTCCAAATGACTATGATATTATCAGATTTAAGGATGAATTATCTCATGGATACATTGATCCCCATTCTATTCGTTTTCATGAAAAATTAATGTATTTCGAATGCAAAGCATATGAATTATATAAATTAGGATACTTAAAACAATCATTTGATGCATATGAAAATGTTTTAAAAGCTAGTGAAGATTTTAAAAATAATGTTCAGAATACTTGCTATAAATGGTACGATAAAATTTTTGAATGCGGAATAGATGAAATAAATAATTTTAAATGGTATGATGAAGTCTTATCAAAAAATTTAAAAAATTTCAAGGGAGATTATGATGAATTCTTTTTAAAACTCTTTGAAATTACACCCGAAAACATATCTTCATGCATTGATAAAGCAAAACTTTATTCAAAAATTTATCAAGCTGATTTGGCAGTTAAATACTCTAAAAAAATAGTAAAAAAATATCCTTCACATATTGAAGCAAATAAATTTTATAATTCATTGACAAAGGTAATTGAAAAAAATAAATACTTAGATGAATGTGATAAGTTTAAAAATTACAATAATATCAATGAATATATTGATGATATTATATTCTGCTTAATAAATTCTTGCGGATATAGTGAAGAGGATGCGAAACAGTTTGTAAAATCCGAAAAGGAAATGATAAAAAGAATGTATAAATCAGAAGATCCTGCAAATGATGTAGCAATGGATTTTTATCCTCTTTGTGGATGATTATAGAGTTTATGGCAATGATTAATATAAAATATAATTATATCAATATACTTAAACATAAACCCAAGTATTAAACATCACTTTCATAAAAGATTTTATAATTTTCTATATTAAATTTAAAAAAATAATAAAATTCAATGAAGTAAACCATATCTAATTGAATTTATAAAAAAAATAGCTAATATTAGGTTAAAATTGAAATAAAAATAATAAAAAAAGATTAACTAATAATAATCATCTTTAAAGTTTATTTGGACTATATTATCAGTTAAATTGTAGTCATATGTTTTTAAATCAATAGGTTTTGTGTAAACCCTCTTGATTACATCTGCTCTTGCAGAGCCTGTAGACAGTTTCTTGGAACCTGTTTTAATAATATGAACTTTAAGGGTATAATCTTCTATTCTAATTATATCATTAGTATTAATCTCGAAATCCCTATTTAAATCAAGTTTATAGGATTTAACTTTACCCCCGAAATCAATTGACAAACCTATCCTTGCAGGTATTTCAAGTGATGTTGCCCATATAGTCTTTATATCAGAAACCAATGCAGAGTCTCTTCTTCCCTCTTTTGTTTCAATTGAATTTACCTTTACTTGACCATCGTCTGCAAGTAAAACCTCTCCACATTTTAAGACCTCATCGGGATATAACTTAATTGATGTTTTCTTAGAGTTTTCGTTTTCACTTACAATTAATCTGCAGGATATAGGATTTCTTTGGGTAACCCTATCCTTGAATACATGTTCACATTCATTACATCTTAACAAATAATCATTAATATGCTTTGATTTTGACGAAGTTTCTTTTGACTTTAAAACCGTTATATCATCAGATCCACAAATCGGACATTCCATTTTTAATTCCCTCTAGTTGTAATAATTTTAATAAAAAATAATCATTAAAAATCTTAATTTAATTTAAAATAAATTAATAAAAAAAATCAGTAATTTTTTAATATTGAAAAGTAAAATCTATTCTTTAGATTTTAAATAATGATTTACTAAACCGCCATCTTCTAAGATTTCTAACATGAAATCCTTAAATGGTTCAAATTCAACATCCTCACCAGTAGTTTCATTTCGAATAATACCTTCACTTAAACCTACAGATACAATATCCTCATCAGATGCTTTAATATCTGCTTTAATTACTGGTAATCCTATATTTATTGCATTTCTATAGAAGATTCTTGCAAATGATTTAGCAATAATTGCATCAACACCTGCAGCTTTAATAGCTACAGGAGCTTGTTCCCTAGAAGAGCCACAACCAAAGTTTTCATCTGCAACAATTACATCTCCTTTTTTAACATTATGTGTAAAATCAGGTCTTTCTCCCTCCAATACATGTTCTGCTAAATCTTCAGGATTAAATGTTCTAAGATATCTACCTGGTATGATTAAATCAGTATCTATATTTTCACCAAATGTCCATACTCTTCCTTGAATTTTTTCCATTGTTATCACAAAAAATAATTTTCAATACTTAATATATTATTTTTCATTAAGTATAATCTTTTAGTTATATGTATTTTATATTTAAAAACTTATTGTTTTTAAAAGAATATAGTATAGTAAAAGTTTCATATTTAAAATTTTTATAAAAAAATGTTTAAATCCAGTTAGATTTTAAAATATCAAAAGTAATTAGTTATTTAAATTTTATATTAAGTAATTTAATCATGTATTAAGGGTTAATCCAAGCTAAGAACTAATTAAATTGCCAATTATAAGAGATAAATCAATATTAATCCAACCTAAAACTAATTAAATTAACTAAAGTAATAAAAGAAATAGACCAATAGTTAATCTCCAACTAATTAAATCACTAAGCATAAAAGAATAAACCAATATTTAAATCTAAAACTATTAGATCAACTAGCATAAAAGAAATAAATCAATATCTAATCCAAACCTAAAACAAGAATAGACCTAAAGTCAACTAAGTAGAAAAAGGGATTATTTAATTAATCTAATATTGATTAGATTAAATTGTATCATGATTATAATAGCGCAACTATTATATCTTTATTTATGTGAAGACTTATTTTTCAATAATTTGATGACCAAAGTTCTGAGCCTTACATACAAAGTATGTATCTCCTTCCTCTTCATTAAGATAGTCTGCAGTAGCCTTTACAATATCTTTATTTTCTTTATCAAAAATAGTATAAATTGCAGGTCCAAATGAACTCATACCCACACCATATGCTCCATTATCACGCATATATTTCATTAAATTTAAGAACTTAGGTGGTTGTAAACTAACCTCCACCTTTTTAAATCCCCTACATTGTATTTGATCTATGCAGGAACCAAATTCATATATATTATGTTCAAGCATGAAAGGAATTAAATTCATAAAGATAATATGAGACATTTGTTCTACTTCACTTTTATTTATAGGACAATTAGCTTGGAAAATATTAACCTCTTTTTTACCATTAATATGTTCTGTATTAGTAGGTATTGTAACTAAAATATCCCAGTCTTCTGGAAAATCATAATGTCCTAAAAGTTGTGGTGGTCTAACATTTGATGCTGATGAAGGCAAGAAAGATTCTTTCTCTTTAAGACTATGGCCCCCATCTACAATAAATCCACCATAATCAAATGAAAAGGTACCAATTCCTGATGTGCCCCCTCTACCCACTACACTAGCCAATTGAACTGAGTCCTCATGAATACCTTTCATCTCAGTTATAAGTTTACCTGTAGCTAATGCTGTCTGAGTTCCTGATCCTAATCCTGAATGTGGAAGACAAGCTTTTTCAACTTCAAAATTGAATCCCTCATCAATTCCATAATATTTACGAATTCTATCAGCAGATGTTACAATCTTCTCTTTACATTCCGGTTTTATCTCTTCATCTATATCCTCACAAAAATCAACTTTAATATCCTTTGTATCGGATTCTTCCCCTTTTATTATAAAGTTTGGTTGATCTATAGTAAGCCCAATTCCTCCGTCAATTCTACCATATGCACCACTCATATCTATAAGACACATATGGAGACGGGAAGGCGTCTTAATTATCATTTTAAGTGTCCCCAATTGTTTTTTTAGATAAAATAAATCAACATTTAAACAAATTTTTAAATCGATTAAAAAAATTTTAAATTAAATTTAATTTTACTAATCTTTAATAAGTTTTAATGAAACTTATTATTAAAGTTTTCTAAATGACTTTTTTATTAAAACTACAAAATTTTGTTTATAACATATAAAACAAATTTATTAGAACTTGTTTAATTATTTAAAAAAAAGTTAATGTACAGTCATTTAAATAAAAACGTTTAAAAGGAAAAATAAGTAAAATAAAGACGATGAAAAAATTTTAATTAAAAAGTTCTAAAATAAGTGAAAACTTGATTGAATAAATTAAAAACTAATTGAATTGGAAAAAATAGAAAATTAAAATTGAAATATAGTATTTTACCAAATGTTTATACCTAAATATTCGTTGACCCAATTTGTGTAGAATGAGGTTAAATCAACTATTTTATAGAATTCATCTTCAAATATTTTAATTAATTCGTTTAAATTTTTATAC